>Ga0164293_10003284_pt1 | contig 13772 bp, 12 predicted proteins | sample GEODES118metaG_FD_111487 | JGI IMG/M metagenome (GOLD analysis project Ga0164293, IMG submission 111487) | Eutrophic lake water microbial communities from Lake Mendota, Wisconsin, USA - GEODES118 metaG | ecosystem: Environmental > Aquatic > Freshwater > Lake | place: USA: Lake Mendota... | reverse complement strand
GAGGCGTTCGCGCCTCCAGAGTTCCAGGCGAAACCCCAGGGGCTGCCGTTGCTCCATCAGCCGTCGCTGCCGCTCCAGCTCCTCAGCAGTGGCTGCCAGCAGCAGCAGGCCCTGGCGCCGTGGCAGCCGGTGTCCCAGGGCCTCCAGTTGCGCCAGCCACTGGGGCCAGAGGGCGTGGCTGCGCTGACGCAGCCGCCAGCCGCGGCCGCTGGAGCGATGAAACACCTGGGCCATCAACACACCCAGGGCCGCCGCGCTCCCGCAGTGGGCCGGATCGCTCTGCTCGAGCTGGGGGTCGACCAGCGCCACCGGATGGCCGCGCTTGAGCAGCTGCCAGGCCAGCGAAAGCCCCACCAGTCCGCCGCCCACCACCAGCACCGATGGCTGGCTGGCTGCGGGGAGCTGGTGGGGCAACGAGGGATCCTTGAGCGTGGGCTGTGGCCGGCTTGGCAGGTGCCGGATCAGGCCTGCTTGAGATCTTCCTGCACCTGGGCGGGAAGAATCTGGGCGTATTTGCCGAAGCCGCTGGCCACCTTGATGTAGGCCTTGCGCAGGCCCTCACCATCCTGCAGACGGGCGGCCTCATCGAGTTGGGCCAGGGAGCTCTTGAGCTGGTTGGCCAGCTTGGTGGCCTCCGGGCGGTCGGCGGGCAGCAGCCGCTGGTTGATGTAGAGCATCTGGCGACCCACTTCCTGCATGGGGCCGTGGATCAGGTTGCGGGTGAAGGTCCAGTCCTTTTCGTTGACCAGGGTGGCGAGCTCGGGGAGGCGATCGCGGGCAGCAAGGAAGCCCTCGGCCTGGCGCTCGATGTAGGCGATGTCGTCGGCGCTGAGGCTGGGGGCCTTGGCCTTGCCGTCACCGCAGGCGGTGAGACCGAAGCAGAGCATGCCCGCCAGCACCAGCAGGGCCACACGACGCAGGAGCTGCTGCAGGGCGGAGGGGAGGGCAGACATCGTCACCGTGGTGGGTCGTGGCGGCGACTTTATCGGTGTCCCAGGGGCCTGGGCGCTTCGGTACGCGCCTCTGTAGCTGGTTGCAATCCCGGGGCCGATCTGCCCTGGGCCCGATGGGACGGGCACCGCGGATGCACCTGCGCTAAAACGGAATGACTATGAGTTGGAGCCATGCGAGAAGCCGTGCTTCCCCTCGCTTCGATCCGGCGCCCGCTGGAGCGGGCCCTCGACGAGACCAAGGTGGCTGTGTTGATGGAATCGATCGCCCTTGAGGGCCAGAAGGAGCCGATTGATGTGCTGGAGGTGGATGGTGTGCTCTGGGGCTTCAACGGCTGTCATCGCGTTGCCGCCCATGAGCGTCTTGGCAAGACCACGATCCGGGCGCGGGTGCGGCGGGCCAACCGTGAGGTGCTACGCATGCATCTGATGTGAGGCCACTGGGCACCTGGATTGATGTCGTCGTCTGCCACCGCCATCCTCCAGGTGATCTGCCCGGATCGCCCCGCCCTGGTGAGTGAGCTCTCCGGCTGGGTGGCGGCCAACGGCGGCAACATCCGCCATGCCGATCACCACACGGATCTTGGTGCTGGCTTGTTTCTCAGCCGTATCGAGTGGGCACTGGAGGGTTTCGGTCTTCCCCGCTCGGCCATTGAGCCGGCCGTGATGGCGCTGGCCGAGCGCCTGGGTGGTGAGGGTCAGGTGCATTTCTCCGATGCACCGCCGCGGGTGGCGATCTTCGTGAGCAAGCAGGATCACTGCCTGGTGGACCTGCTCTGGCGCACCCGGGCCGGTGAGCTGCCGATGACCGTGCCGCTGGTGGTTTCGAACCACCCGGACCTGCGCGAGCTGGCTGAGGGGTTTGGGGCTGCCTATGTGCACGTGCCGGTGAGTGCCGGCAGCAAGGACGAGGCGGAGCAGAAGCAGCTCGAGCTACTGGCGGAGCACAACATTGAGCTGGTGGTGCTGGCGAAATACATGCAGGTGCTCAGCCCCGGTTTTCTGGCCCGCTTCCGCGGCAATGGCATGCAGGGTCACCAGGTGATCAACATTCACCACTCGTTTCTGCCGGCCTTCAAAGGCGCCCAGCCCTATCACCGCGCCTGGGAGCGGGGGGTGAAGCTGATCGGCGCCACCGCCCACTACGTGACCGAGGAGCTCGACGGTGGCCCGATCATTGAGCAGACCACGGTGCACGTGAGCCATCGCGATGAGGTGGAAGACCTCATCCGCAAAGGCCGCGACTGCGAGCGCCTGGCTCTGGCGCGGGCCCTGCGCCTCCATCTGCGCCGCCAGGTGATGGTGTACCGCGGTCGTACGGCGGTGTTTGATTGAACTGGTTGATCGGCCAGCCAGCCCAACTGCGGCGGTTCAGTTCGGGCGGGGCTCAGCGCTGAGCGCCTCAGCTTGGTGTTTTGCCAGGGTGCCGATCGGCAGTGGCCCCTCCAGGTGTTGCCATGGCAGTGCCCGCTCCGGGCTCCAGGTGGTGTGGATCACCTCCTCCCAGGGGGGGGGCAGCGGCTCAGGGCCTGAGGCGTCGCCCTCGCGCACGGCCCGGTAGGCCTGCTTCCAACCCCCCAGGCTCTCGTGCCTGCCGCGGGCGGCGGCGATCACAGGGGCCAGGCGGCGATCGCTGCGCGACAGCAGAGCCTGAATCACGCTCCAGCCGTAGCTCTCGGGTCGCAGCTCGATGCCCTTGGGCTTGAGCCGCTTGGCGAGCAGCTTCAGGCGCTTTTCGGCTTCTGGCCGTACCCCCTGCCACTGGAAGGGGGTGTGGGCTTTGGGTACGAAGGTGCTCACCCCCAGGGAGAGGCGCAGGCCTGGGGTGGCCTTTTTCAGGGCCAGCAGCAGCTCGGCGGTGGCTTCCACATCGGTCTCCTCCTCGGTGGGAAGGCCCACCATCCCGTAGAGCTTCAGGCCGCTGAGACCCCCCTCCCTGGCGTAGCGCGCGGCGGCGAAGATCTCCTCGGTGGCGAGCTTCTTGTTCACCACCTGGCGCATGCGCTCGCTGCCGCTCTCGATGGCGATCGTGAGCGACTTGCTGCCCCGTTTGGCCAGGATCCGGCCCAGCTCCGGCGTCACGGTGGCGGCCCGCACGGAGCTCACGCTCACCCGGGTGCCCTCAAAGCGGTCCTGGTCGAGCCAGGCCAGCAGCTCACCGAACTGCGGGTGCTGGGTGACGGAGGCCCCCAGCAGGCCGAGGCGCTGGGTGGCGGCCAGTCCCTTCTCCACCGCCGGGATCAGGCCGTCGTCGAGGCTGGGGGTGCGGAACGGCAGGGTGAGGTAGCTGGCCAGGCAGAAGCGGCACAACTCCGGGCAGCTGCGTACCACCTCCACCATGTGAATCGAGGGCCAGGCCGCCTCCGGGGTGATCACCGTGGAGTGGCTGAGGGTGTTGCCTCGCCAGGTCTGCTTGGCCACCGTGGTGGGGATGCCCGGTTCGGTGGGCTCGATGGCGACCAGCTCGCCATCAGCGCCGTAGCGGGGGGCGTAGAGGCTGGGCACATACACCCCCGGCACCATCGCCAGGTGTCTCAGTCGTTCCCCCCGTGGAGCCTGGCGGCACGCCTGCAGCGCATCGAGGAAGGCGGGCAGCAGCAGTTCGCCATCGCCCAGCAGCACCACGTCGAAGAACGGCGCCAGGGGCTCGGGGTTGGCGGTGAGGACGGGTCCACCGCCGAACACGATCGGATCAGCGTCGCCGCGCTCGGCAGCCCAGATTGGGATGCGTTGCTGCTCCAGCAGCTCGAGCAGCACCGGCCCATCGAGTTCCCAGCTCAGCGACAGACCGAACAGGTCGCAGTGGCGGTGCGCTGGGTCACCCTGGTCGGTGAACAGGCGGCGCACGTCCACATCCGCTCTTCGGGCCAGGGTGGCCCACACCACCTGAAACCCCAGGCTGGTGATCCCCACGGAATAGGTGCTGGGAAAGGCCAGCACGGCCCGCAGTGCCCCGGCCTCGGGCACTGCGGGTTCAAACAGCAGGGTTTCCTGGTTCAGGGAGACGCCGCAGGACAGGGTTCCTCCAGCGTCTCACCTGGCGATGGCTACCTGCCGACCAGACTGCTGAGGGGGCCGATCAGGCCGGAGAGAGCCGAGCTGGCGGCGCCGGCCTCGGGGGTGGCGCCGTTGAAGGTGCTCAGCACGGTGTTGGCGGCCGATTCGATGGCCGGCCACTTGTCGCCAGCCAGGGGTTGAATCACCGGTCCGGCCTTCTCCCAGAGGGCCTTGAACCCGCCCATGGCGGTCGCGGCACCAGCGAGGTTGCCGCTGTTCACTTCGCTTTCACCCTTTTTCAGCAGGTCGAGCACGGGATTCACGGCTGGTGCCAGGGCGGTCTGGGCGGCACCGCCAGCGGCGGTCTTGGCGGCCTCACCCATTCCTCCGGCTGCATCCTGCACCGATTGCTGAGCTTGCTGGCAGCCGGTGAGGGTCAGAGCACCGGCTGCTGCCAGAGCAAAAGCAGTTCCAACAAGGGAATTGAGGCGTTTCATCGTCTGAGCCAGACAGAACACTTGGACCGTAGGCAGATCAGCCCATTTGGCCATCAGTGTTGCTTGTCTGTTAATTCAGGCGCCCGATCTTGCCATTTGACGTGAATAAAAGGGCAGTGTTTTGCTGAATGCGAAGAAGTTTCACGCCTCCGCCAGCACCTTCGCCTCCTCGGCGGCGCTCACCACCCGGCCCTGGTCCTCGAAGCCCTCGATCTGGTCGAAGTTGAGGTAGCGGTAGAGCTCGGCGCCGTAGGGATCGATCTTCTCGGCGGCAATCGCCAGATAGTCGTCCTTGGAGGGGATGCGGCCCAGCTGGGCACACACCGCCGCCAGCTCGGCGCTGCCCAGGTAGACCTGGGCGCCGTTGCCGAGGCGGTTGTTGAAGTTGCGGGTGCTGGTGGAGAACACGGTGGTGTTGTCCTCTACCCGGGCCTGGTTGCCCATGCACAGGGAGCAGCCGGGCATCTCCATGCGGGAGCCGGCCGCTTCAAAGATGGCGTAGTAGCCCTCCTCCTTGAGCTTTTCCTCGTCCATGCGGGTGGGCGGGCACACCCACAGGCGCGCCGCGTTTTCGCCCTGGCCCTGGAGCACGTTGGCGGCGGCGCGGTAGTGGCCGATGTTGGTCATGCAGGAGCCGATGAACACCTCATCGATGCGGTCGCCCGCCACCTCGCTCAGCGTTTTCACGTTGTCGGGATCGTTGGGGCAGGCCAGGATCGGCTCGGTGATCTGATCCAGGTCGATCTCGATCACGGCCGCGTACTCGGCATCGGCATCGGCTTCCATCAGCTGGGGATCGGCCAGCCAGGCCTCCATCGCCTTGATCCGGCGGGCCAGGGTGCGGGGATCGCCGTAGCCACGCGCGATCATGTTCTTGAGCAGCGCCACGTTGCTGCGCAGGTATTCGCTCACCGTCTCCACCGAGAGCTTGATCGTGCTGCCGGCGCAGGAGCGTTCGGCGGTGGCATCGGTGAGCTCAAAGGCCTGCTCCAGCTTGAGATCGGGCAGCCCCTCGATCTCCATGATCCGGCCGTTGAACACGTTCTGCTTGCCCTCCTTGGCCACCGTGAGCAGGCCCTGCTGGATCGCCACGTAGGGGATGGCGTTCACCACATCGCGCAGGGTCACGCCCGGCTGCAGGGAGCCGGTGAACTTCACCAGCACCGATTCGGGCATGTCGAGCGGCATGGCGCCGATGGCGGCGGCGAAGGCCACCAGGCCCGAGCCGGCTGGGAAGGAGATGCCGAGCGGGAAGCGGGTGTGGCTGTCGCCGCCGGTGCCCACCGTGTCGGGCAGGAGCATGCGGTTGAGCCAGCTGTGGATGATGCCGTCGCCGGGGCGCAGGGCCACGCCGCCGCGCGACGCCATGAAATCGGGCAGCTCGGCGTGGGTCTTGAGATCCACCGGCTTGGGGTAGGCGGCGGTGTGGCAGAAGCTCTGCATCACCAGATCTGCCGAGAAGCCCAGACAGGCCAGCTCCTTCATCTCATCGCGGGTCATCGGCCCGGTGGTGTCCTGGGAGCCCACGGTGGTCATCAGCGGCTCGCAGCTGGTGCCGGGGCGCACGCCCGGCAGGCCGCAGGCCTTCCCCACCATCTTCTGGGCCAGGGTGTAACCCTTGCCGGTGTCGGCCGGGGCCACCGGGCGGATGAACAGGTCGCTGGCCGGCAGCCCCAGCTGGGCGCGCACCTTGTCTGTCAAGGAGCGGCCGATCAGCAGGGGGATGCGGCCGCCGGCCCGCACCTCATCGGTGATCGTGCTCGGCTTGAGCTCGAAGCGGGCCACGATTTCCCCTGCATTCGCTTCACCCGCGGCACGCTCGATCGTGCCGGCGTAGGGCCGGATCGTGATCACATCGCCGCTCTTCAGCGCAGTCACGTCGCATTCGATCGGCAGGGCGCCGGAGTCTTCAGCGGTGTTGAAGAAGATCGGCGCGATCTTGCCCCCCAGGATCACGCCGCCGCTGCGCTTGTTGGGCACGTGGGGGATGTCGGTACCGGTGTGCCACAGCACCGAGTTGATCGCTGATTTGCGCGAGCTGCCGGTGCCCACCACATCGCCCACATAGGCCACGGGGTGGCCCTTGGTTTTCAGTTCAGCGATCAGTGCCAGGCCGCCGGGCATGCGGGTCTCCAGCATCGCCTGGGCGTGCAGGGGGATGTCGGGCCGGGTGGTGGCGTGGGTGGCGGGGGAGAGGTCGTCGGTGTTGGTCTCGCCCTCCACCTTGAACACCGTGACCGTGATCTCCGCGGGCAGTTCCGGCTTGGCCGTGAACCACTCACCGTTGGCCCAGCTGTCTGTCACCTGCTTGGCGTAGGCGTTGGTTTCCGCCAGCTCCAGCACGTCGTTGTAGGCGTCGTAGACGAGCAGGGTTTTGCTCAGACCCTCAGCGGCGGCCGCAGCGATGGCGGCATCGTTGCTGGAGAGCAGCTCGATCAGGGCGCCCACGTTGTAGCCGCCGATCATGGTGGCCAGCAGCTTCACCGCCTCCACGGGACTCACCAGCGGGCTGGCTGCTTCCGCTTTGGCCACCGCCAGCAACCAGCTGGCTTTCACATAGGCGGCCTCATCGACACCGGGAGGGATGCGCTCGCTGAGCAGCTCCAGCAGGAAAGGCTCCTCGCCAGCCGGGGGAGCACTCAGGAGCTCGGTGAGGGCGGCTGTCTGTTCGGCGCTGAGGGGTAGGGCCGGCACTCCCAGGGCCTGGCGCTCGGCGGCGGCGGCGCGGTAGTCGGTGAGGAAGGTGCTGGCGGACATGCGGCGTAGACGGGGCCCGGGGCCCCTCACTCAGAACGATGGTTCCATTGTTCTTGGCCGCCGGCCCCGGTGATGGTGGCAATGGCTGCAGAAGCAGCTCGCCGGGTACTGATGTCTAGGCTTGGATGTTCCCGACCGGCACCTCAGGCAGCCCGATCCCATGCACGCCACCACCTCAGATCTGCATGTGGTGGAGACCCGGCCCCTGGTGCCGCCGGCCGTGTTGCACCGCGAGTTGTCGATCACCGAGCGCTCTGCCGCCACTGTGCAGCAGGCCCGCGAGCGCATCCAGGCCATCGTGCATGGCCGCGACTCGCGCCTGCTGGTGATCGTGGGCCCCTGCTCGGTGCACGACGTGGCGGCTGCCAAGGACTACGCCAGTGCCATCGCCGAGCTGCGGGATCGCCACCGCGATGCCCTGGAGGTGGTGATGCGGGTGTACTTCGAGAAGCCACGCACCACGGTGGGTTGGAAGGGGCTGATCAATGACCCCCACCTCGATGGCAGCTACGACATCAACACGGGCCTGCGCCTGGCCCGTGCCCTGCTGCTGCACGTGGCTGAGATGGGCCTGCCCTCAGCCACCGAGCTGCTCGATCCGGTGGTGCCCCAGTACATCGCCGACCTGATCGGCTGGACGGCGATCGGCGCCCGCACCACGGAGAGCCAGACCCACCGGGAGATGGCTTCGGGCCTGTCGATGCCGATCGGGTTCAAGAACGGCACCGACGGCAGCATCGGCACGGCCATCAACGCCGTGGAGGCAGCCTCCCGTCCTCACCATTTCCTCGGCATCAACCAGGACGGCTACGCCTCGATCATCACCACCACCGGCAACCCCGATGGCCACGTGGTGCTGCGCGGTGGCAGCCGGGGCACGAACTACCACCCAGAGGCGATTGAGACCGCCGCCGCCGAACTGGAGAAGGCCGGCCTGCCCAGTCGGTTGATGGTGGACTGCAGCCACGGCAATTCCAACAAGGACTACCGGCGGCAGGCGGAAGTGGCCGAGCAGGTGGCTGAGCAGGTGCGCGGCGGCTCCCATCACGTGATGGGGGTGATGCTGGAAAGCCACCTGGTGGCCGGCAACCAGAAGCTCTGCGCTGACCGCTCCCAGCTCACCTACGGCCAGAGCATCACGGATGCCTGCATCGATCTCGACTCCACGGCCGTCGTTCTTGACCAGCTCGCTGCTGCGGTGCGTCATGCGGGCGATCGCCAGCCGGTGGCGGCCGCCTGATTTCTGCAGATCGGTTGTCTCTGATCTGCATCATCTGGCACTCGCAAGATGGGAGTGCTGATGTATGACAGAGCGAAACACGTGTTCCCTTTGAACAGTTTCCTGGACAGGTCTGGATAGCGTGAAAATCAGTATTCCGGAGGTCAGTGATGACCTATCTGCTCCAGTTCTGTGGCCTTTCCGATCCCCTGCAGCTCTTTTATCTCGAGCAGGGGGGGCAACAGCCTGCTGCGGGGCCGGCCTTTGCTGGCTTTCGCCCCTTTCAGCTGGATGATCTGCTGGTCTGGGCCGGCGGGATCGCCGCCCAGCGCCAGTGGGACCTCGAGGCGATTCACCAGGCGGTGATGGGTGCCTGGCTGGAACGGGCCGATTTGATCCGCCAGTGGCAGTTGCGGCTGCGGGAGGAGCCGGACGATCGGCTGGTGGTGGCGGGTCTCGGCAGTCAGCGCGACTGGGAACGCCGCTACGAGGCCATGCTCCTGGCTTAATGGCCGGCTGAACTGAGGCTGTGCCACAGCCAGCCGCTGACCACGGGCACGCTGAAGTTGTCGAAACCGGCCACCGCCACCTGCTCCAGCAGGACGGCGATGGCCGTAATCGTGAGCAAACCCGCCAGAGATGGATGGGGATGGCCGCCGGCACTGGCGAGCTGCCGCACCAGCAGAAGCATGGCCAGGCTGCCGCCCGCCATGGCACCGGTGCCCACCACAGACTTGCGCTGACCCCAGATGCTCCAGCTGGCGGAGGGCACCAGGGGGCCCAACAACCCGGCCAGACCATCCCCCAGGGCCATCACCAGCACTCCCGCTGCAACGGCAGCCGGCTGGGCCGGCCAGTACAGCAGCAGCAGGCCGGTGATCGAGGCGCCATAGGCGATGGTGCCGTAACTGTGGCGGCCCACGTCTTCGATCGCCGGAATCACGCGCATCCGGTGGTTGAGGGCGGCCAGCAGGGTGATCAAGCCGGCGGCGGGAATGGCGATCCGGCGATCAATGCTGCACAACCAGGCCAGGGGCACCACGGCGCCGGTGCCGATGTGCACGAGTTTGCGACTCCATTCGCGCTGGCCGTTCCAGTGGCGGCGTACTGCTGATGCGGCGATGGCAAGCAGCACCAGCCAGAGCGCTACCGCCGCGATGCCGATCAGTTGTTGCTGCCAGAACGGCAGTTGCTGCCAGAACGGCATCCCCGCATCCTCGGGCGTCTATGGCCCGGTCTAGCCGTCAGGCAGCCTGCTGCAGGTTGCTCATCAGCCGCAGCTTCATGATGGCCTTGGCCTCGAGCTGCCGCACGCGTTCGCGCGACACGTTGATCAAGCGACCGATCTCGGCGAGGGTCAGTGGCTCACTGCCCTCCAGCCCAAAGCGCAGGCGCAGGATCTTCTGTTCTCGCTCGTTGAGCTGGGAGAGCCAGGTGCCGAGGTGCTCCTTCTGCAGGTGGCGATCCATGGAGTCGAAGTGCTCGCCGCTGGCGGGATCAGCGATCAACTCACCCAGGGTGCTGCGGTCCTCATCGCCACGGGCGTGGGCATCCAGTGAGGCGCACGGGGCGGTTTGGGCCATCAACTCTTCCAGCTCCTCCGGCTTCATGTCCATGGCGTGGGAGAGCTCCAGCCGGTTGGGCTGGCGACCAAGGCGATGGGACAGCTCGCGGCTGATCCGCCGCATCTTCGACAGCTTCTCGCTGATATGGATCGGCAGGCGGATGGTGCGGGCGCAATTGTCGATTGCCCGGGTCATTCCCTGGCGTATCCACCAATAGGCGTAAGTGGAAAACTTGTAGCCCATGGCCGGATCGAATTTGTCGACGGCTCGCTCCAAGCCGATCGCGCCCTCCTGCACCAGATCCAGGAGCTCCAGGCCCTGGTTCTGATACTTCTTGGCAACGCTGACAACAAGGCGCAGATTGGCTGCCATCATCCGGTCGCGCGCCCGCTGCCCCATGCGGATCTGGCGCTTCTGTTTGGCGGTGAGCTCGGCTGGGGGGAGTTCTTGAAGTCGCTTGCCTGCCTGCACGTGGTGGGCCAGTTCGATCTCTTCCGCTGGCGTGAGCAGAGGAACGCGACCGATGGTGCTCAGGTACCAACCAATGCTGTCGGCGCCGATGCGCCCTCCCTGGCGGGCTGCACCTGAGGCACGGGGTGCAGAGGCCTGGCGGTTGGCAGATGGCGCAGGTTTTGAAGTCCGCGATGCGGTGGATGCGGCTGGCTCGGTCATTCGACCAGGCGTTGCGTTTGCCGCATGAATTCGTATGGATGCCGCTCGCAGGGGAGTCTTTTCAGACTTGCCTGGAGCGGAATGCATAGGCGTCCCCACACCCAGGCCTCCGTATTGGATTTGGCGAGAATGTAGCACCGCATCAAGGGATGCACCCACTAGAAATGGAAAACATCCTGTAGCGATGCTCACATCAACACCGATCAGGGTTGATGTCCTTTGCTGACGTGATTACTAATACCGTTTTCTGCGGATTCTGTGAATTGCCGCCTCAACCCGCCGGCCACCAGCTGGATCACGGCCCCCAGCAGCAGCATCCCCAGCCAGAACGGACTCTGGCGTCCCATGGTCTCGTAGGCCAGGCCGGCCAGCGGTGGGCCGATGAAGCTGCCGAGGCTCTGCAGGCCCTGCAGGCTGCCCAGGGCCGCTCCCTGACCCGAGTCGTCCAGCCGTCGCGACACCAGGGAGCGGAGACAGGGCGTCACCAGTCCCGTGCCGAGGGCGAGCAGGGCGACAGCGGTGAACACCATGACCGAGGCGTTGCTGGGTCTGGCAAGGGCGATCAGCAGACAGCCGCTGATCACAAAGCCGAGCCCCGACAGGCTCAGGCGCCACTCGCCGAAGCGCTTCACCAGCGGTCCGATCAGGCCGCCCTGCACCACCGTGGCCACCACGCCCACCACCAGAAAGGCGGCGCCCGCCAGCCCCGGCCCCCAGCCGAAGGCTTGCTTGAAATAGAGCACCAGCACGGCGGTGAAGCCGTTGAAGGCCAGAAAGAAGAGGAAGAAGGCGGCGCAGAGTCGACGCACCTGGGGGTTGCCAAACACGCGGGCCAGCTGGGTGAAGGGCTGCAGCTCCCGCTTGCGTGGCAGCGGGATGCGGGACTCGCTCGGGTGGGTCTCCGGCAACACCGTGATCACCAGCACCAGGTTGAGGGCCGCCACCGCCACCGCCACCAGCAGTGGCAGGTTCACATTGATACGGCCGAGCAGGCCACCCAGCGCCGGCCCGAGGATGAAACCCAGGCCAAAGGCCACGCCGATCAGGCCGAAGGCTTTCGCCCGGCGTTCGGGCGGAGAGATGTCCGCCAGCACAGCACCGGCGGTGGCGGCTGTGCCCCCGCTCACGCCATCAATCAGCCGTGCCACGAACAGCAGACCCAGCGGCAGGCTGGTGCCGGCCGCCCAGGGGATGGCCTGCCAGTCGGTGCTCACGGTGAAGGCAAACAGGGCCAGGCCCAGCACGGAGCCAGCGACGCACACGGCGATCACTGGTTTGCGGCCGAAGCGATCGCTGAGGGCGCCGATCAGTGGGGTGAAGGCGAACTGGGCAATGGCGTAGCTGCCTGTGAGCAGGCCCAGCACCCGGCCGTCGCTGGTGAAGCTGGCCAGCAGAAAGGGCAGCAGCGGAAAGATCAGTGTTTCGCCCAGCCGGTCGTTGAGCAGGGTGAGAAAGGCGCAGAAATAGGTGGAGGGGCGCTGCAGCCGCACGGTGAACTCTCGGGATGGGGGCTCAGGCAGGAGCGGCGATCAGGGCTTGGCCGCATCGGGACAGGGGTTGGGCCCGAACCTGCCGCTGAATTTCAGGGATCCCATCGCGTCGATCTGCTGGGCCTGGTCCAGGTTGCTGTTTCCGATCGGCGATGCCAGGGCAGGGGTGAGCGGGCGAGGCATCGTTTGGAACGCCGGGAGGCTCACACGTTATGGCCGCCGCGGGATCCGCACGGGCGGCAGCATGGGGTCAGTCGAACGCGGTTGCACCCCTGCCAGCTCCCCAGGCCACCGCTATCCCCCTGCTGCTGGTGGTGCACGGCCGCAGCGGCGGGATGTTGCCGCCGGAGCTGGAGGAGATGGCGGTTGAACTGGAGCAGCGGCGTGGGGCACCTGTGCGCCTGCAGGCCCTGACCGCCGTTGAGCCGCCGCCGCCGGCCGAGCTGCTGCGCTTGGGTCGGGGACTGATCCTGGTGCCGTTGCTGCTGCTGCCGGGTGGCCATGTGCGCCATGACCTGCCGGCGATCGTGCGCCACTGGCGGGGGCAGGTGCGGCTGCAGCACAGGCCGTTTCTGGGGGCCTGGCCCAGCTGGCAGCGGGGGTTGCGCCAGGAGCTGCAGCGCCTGGGGGCGACTCCACTGCTGCTGCACCATCCGGTGGAGGGCCTGCTGGCGGCGCGCTATCTGGCCCATCTCGAGCGCAGCTGCGGTGCCCGTTGCCTGGCTACTCCATACAGTTCCGAGCATCTTGCGGATCTGCAGCTGCCCCCCGCTGTCCCGGCTCTGCCCCTGGCCCTGGCGGCCAACCGGCTCACCGATCAACTGGCTGATCGGGTTGGCCCCCCGCTGCTGCACCGACCGGCGTTGCGCCAGCTGTTGGTGACCGAACTGGAGGCCTTGCCGTGAGTTCTGGATCCGCTGCTGAGCGCCCGATCGGCACCGACCTGAACGGCACCGACCAGAACGGCACTGACCAGAACGGAACTGTGTATCTGGTGGGGGCCGGGCCTGGTGATCCGGACCTGCTCACGGTGAAGGCGCAGCGGTTGCTGCAGCAGTGCGATGCGCTGGTGTACGACTCGCTGGTGCCGCGGGAGGTGCTGGCCCTGGTGCCCCCGACGGCCGAGCGGCATTTTGTGGGTAAGCGCCGTGGCCACCACTCGGTGCCCCAGCCCAGCACGAATGCCGTGCTGGTGGAGCTGGCGGGGCGCTGCCGGTGTGTGGTGCGGCTGAAGGGAGGAGATCCGTTTCTATTTGGCCGGGGGGGAGAGGAGGCTGCGCACCTGGAGCGCCATGGTGTGGCGGTGGAGGTGGTGCCGGGTGTCACGGCAGGGATTGCGGCACCGGCCTATGTGGGGATTCCGGTGACCCATCGCCGGGCAGGGAGCTCGGTCACGTTCGTGACGGGCCATGAGGAGATCGACAAGCGGCGGCCGTGCGTGGACTGGCGTGGTCTGGCACGCAGCAGCGACGGCCTGGTGATCTACATGGGTCTGCACAATCTGCGGCACATCTGCGCGGAGTTGATGGCAGGGGGTCTGGATCCGGCGACGCCATCGGCGGCGGTGCAGCAGGGCACGGTGCAGGGCCAGCGTTGGGTGATTGCAGAGCTGGGGGAGCTGGCGG
>Ga0164293_10003282_pt1 | contig 13781 bp, 15 predicted proteins | sample GEODES118metaG_FD_111487 | JGI IMG/M metagenome (GOLD analysis project Ga0164293, IMG submission 111487) | Eutrophic lake water microbial communities from Lake Mendota, Wisconsin, USA - GEODES118 metaG | ecosystem: Environmental > Aquatic > Freshwater > Lake | place: USA: Lake Mendota... | reverse complement strand
TTCTGAATATCCTCTGCGCTGGCATCGGCGGGCAATTCGGCCAGCCGCGCATCCAATGTTTGCAACGCGGCAATCTCGACGCCCTCGGGCTTACGCTTGTGCAAGGTTGGTGCGACGAAATCACGGTTATAGGCCAAAGCAATTGGGATCAGCTCGGCCAGTTCCGGCGCGTTTTCAGGCGAGACATTATCGGCATAATTGCCCACATACCCCCAAACCTGCGCCTCGGTTGCGCCGGCCCCTATCACGCCGACAAGGTTCAGCAAAAGGCCAAATGTTACAGGCGGCTGCCCGCTGGGTACTTGGCCATTGTGGACATGGTGCACAGGGTTGCCCAGCCGCTTTTCCAGCGGTTGCTCATGCCATTGCGCCCGAAATTGGAAATATTCGTCGACCGCCTTTGGCACCACGCCCAAATGCAATTGCTTGGCGCTTTTGGGTTCGCGAAAAGCGTAGAAGGCCACGCTGTTTTCGGTGCCATATTTCAGCCAATCCTCAAGCGCGAGGCCATTGCCCTTAGACTTGGAAATCTTCTCGCCTTTTTCGTCGAGGAACATTTCGTAAATCAGGCTTTCGGGTGGACGGCCGCCAAGCACGCGCGCGATCTTGCCCGATTGCACGCCGCTGTCGGTCAAATCCTTGCCATACATTTCATAATCGACGCCCAACGCAACCCAGCGCATGGCCCAGTCGACCTTCCATTGCAGCTTTGACTTGCCGCCCAAGACCGATTGCGTGACCATGTCGCCATCATCATCGAAACGGACAAGGCCCGCTTCGGCATCGACAACCTCAACCGGCACCTGCAGAACGACACCGGTCTTCTCGCTGATCGGTAATATTGGCGAATAGGTCGCGGCGCGTTCTTTGCGCAATGTGGGCAACATAATGTCCATTATGCCCTGATAATTCCGCAGCACATTCTTTAACGCATCGTCAAAAGCGCCGCTTTCATATTGTGACGCGGATGAGATAAACTCATATTCGAAACCGAACTGATCCAGAAAATCGCGCAGCATCGCATTATTATGCGCGGCAAAGCTTTCGAATTTTTCAAATGGATCGGGAATGCGCGACAAAGGCTTGCCCAAATGTTCGGCCAGCATATTTTGGTTCGGCACATTGTCCGGCACTTTGCGCAGACCATCCATATCGTCCGAAAATTCTATTAAGCGCGAGGGCGCGTCGGACATGGTCCGGAACGCATTGCGCACCATCGTCGTGCGCAGCACTTCGTTAAAGGTACCGATATGCGGCAGACCTGATGGGCCATAGCCACATTCAAAGATAATCGCCTGATTATCGGCCTTGCCATTGGGATAGCGTTTCAGCAAACGCCGCGCCTCTTCATAAGGCCAGGCTTTTGATGCCAATGCTATGTCGCGCAAGTCAGTCACGTGTTGCTCTTTCGTTCCAAATAACCCAACAGGGCGTATGGAAACTCCCCTAGCCTTTCCTGCGCTCCATGCAAGCCATGCCGGTATTTGGATGGGCCGTAACGATGGCCAAGTGCACAGCATCAGCAAGGGCGAAGCCGCGGGCCGCGCTGCTGAAACGCCTATGGTCATGCTGAACGCGCCTTTGGTCGCACAAAGGCTGGGTTACCCCGATTTGTCGGGGCTCGACCTTCTGGAGCTTTATGCCTTTGTCTATCCTGCACGCTTTGCTGTGCCAACGCCCAAAGGATTGGCAAAGGCTTTGGGTCTGGATGCCCCCGCTACAGATCAAGAAGTGCCAATATTTTTGCTGCACGCCGCGCGCCATTTGCTGTCGGTGCTGGGCGAAGCGGATTGGGTGGAGCGCGAAGGGGCGTGGGATTCGGCGCAAGCCTTGATGCGTCTGCGCTGGCCATGGGCCAATCTGGTCTTGGCGCAGCTTAAAAAGCCTGAGCGGCCCGAACGCTGGCTATTCAGCCGCTTGCCCGAATGGGAGGAAGCCCCGCCCCGCACCCCGCCCCGCGTGGTCACGTTGCAGGCCGATGCCGTGCAGGAACGCTTGGCGTCGCTTGTCGGCGGATCTGCAGAAACACGGCAGGGGCAGCGCGATTTTGCGCAGGCGGCGGCAGAAATCTTTTCGCCGCGCAAGGGCAAAAGCGAACCGCATATGGTATTGGCCGAGGCGGGCACCGGCATTGGCAAGACGCTCGGCTATCTGGCCCCTGCCAGCCTTTGGGCGGCGGCGGCCGATGGCACGGTGTGGATTTCGACCTTCACCAAGGCGCTGCAACGGCAATTGGTGCGCGAGGCAAAGCGTATTTACCCCGACCATGAAACGTTCAAGTCAAAGGTCGTGGTGCGTAAGGGCCGCGAAAATTATCTGTGCCTGTTAAATCTGGAGGATGCCTTGCAAGGCGGCTTTGCCGGACGGGCGGCGATCCTTGCGCATCTGGTCGCGCGCTGGGCAGCTTATTCGCATGATGGCGATATGATTGGCGGCGATTTGCCCGGTTGGCTGCCGACGTTGTTCCGGCGCAATGGCTCCACGGCGTTGACCGACCGGCGCGGCGAATGCATTTATGCCGGATGCCCGCATTATAAAAAATGCTTCATCGAACGCGCCGCGCGCGCGTCGGTGCAGGCGGACATCGTCATCGCCAATCATGCGCTGATGATGGTCAACGCCGCGCGCGGACGCGATGAACAAAACCGGCCCAGCCGGATCATTTTTGATGAAGGCCATCATCTATTTGACGCCGCGGATTCGATGTTTTCCGCCGCGCTCACGGGGCAAGAAACCATTGAGTTGCGCCGCTGGGTCATTGGCCCCGAAGGCAAGGCCCGCGGCCGACGACGCGGGTTGTCGGCACGACTGGCCGATGTTGCATCTTATGACGAAGATGGCGGCCTTGCCATTGAAATGGCGCGCGTCGCCGCGGAGGCTTTGCCCGGGGATGGATGGCTGGCACGCTTGGCCGAAGGGACGCCATCGGGTCCAATTGAGCATTTGCTTGCCGCCATTCGGGCGATGGTGTTCGCCCGCGATGAGACCAATGCAACCGAAAGCGGCTATGGTCTGGAAACCGAGCTTGCCGATCCTGACCCCAATGTCATCGATGCCGCCGCCGACGCCGCCATCGCGCTGGAGGCGCTGGCAAGACCGCTGACGATGCTGGGGCAGCGTTTGGAGGCGATGATAGCCGACCCGCCCGACTGGCTCGATGCCAGCGCCCGTGCGCGCGTAGAGGGGGCAACCGCAAGCTTAAGCTGGCGCATCGACACATTGCGCGCGTGGATATCGATGTTGGCGCGCGCCCTTGGCCCCGTTGATCCTGAATATGTCGACTGGCTGGCGATTGACCGGTTCGAAGGCCGCGAAATGGATATTGGGATGCACCGCCGATGGCTCGACCCGATGAAGCCCGTGGCGGAAATCGTCCTGAAGCCCAGCCATGGCGTGCTCGCCACCTCCGCAACCTTGCGCAGCGGTGGCGACTGGCAAAATGCTGAGGCGCGGACGGGTGCCTTGCATCTCGATAAACCTGCGACACATTTTTCGGCGAGCAGCCCATTTGACTACAGCGCACAGGCCGAGGTGTTGATCGTCACCGATATCAAAAAGGGCGATGCTGCCGCATTGGCGGGGGCCTATGCGTCCTTGATCACGGCATCGGGCGGCGGCGCCTTGGGCCTGTTCACCGCGATACGGCGCTTGCGATCGACTTATGCGCGTATCGCCGACCGTTTGGCGCGCGACGGCCTGCCTTTATTTGCGCAACATGTGGACCCCATTGATACCGGAACATTGGTCGACATATTCCGCGATGACCCGCATGCAAGCTTGCTTGGCACCGACGCATTGCGCGACGGGGTGGACGTGCCAGGCCATTCACTGCGGCTGGTCATCATGGAGCAAATTCCCTGGCCGCGCCCCGACATATTGCACCGCGCGCGGCGGTTGAAACATGGCGGCATGGAATATGATGATCGCATCATCCGCGCAAAAATGGCGCAGGCCTTTGGCCGCCTCATCCGCAGCGCCGGCGACAAAGGCCATTTTGTGCTGTTGTCATCCGCTGTGCCAAGCCGGCTTTTAACCGCATTCCCGCCGGGAACGCCTGTTCGTCGGGTGACGCTGGAGGAGGCGGTGCAGTTTGTAAAATCTGGTCTTTCGTCTGACACAATTTTGCGGCAGGACAGGAAAGATATGTTGGAAGAGAGCAACCCGATTTGACCTTCACCCTGACCTTGTTCCGCCATGCGAAATCGAGCTGGGATGACACCGTCCCGCGGGACTTTGACCGTCCGCTCAATAAACGCGGCGAAAAGGCAGCGGTCACCATGGGTGTCTGGGTCAAACGCAACGGATTAATCTTTGACCATGTCGTTGCCAGTCCTGCGGTGCGTGTCATCGAAACGATTGACCAATTTGTGAAGGGCACAGGCGAACGCATGGAACCCAATTGGGACCGCCGGATTTATCTCGCATCCTCTGCAACGTTGATGGACGTGCTGCGCGATCAAGCCGATGAACATAAAAATCTGCTGATGGTCGGCCATAATCCGGGGTTAGAGGATCTTGTATTCGACATTTGCCCCGACGATGGCAGTTCGCCTTTACGCGATTTGGTCTGGGAAAAATACCCAACGGCGGCCATTGCGCGGATGGAACTCAACATCACGCGCTGGGCCGATATGGATCGCAGAACGGGACAGCTCACACATTTTATCCGGCCCCGCGATCTCGACCCTGAACTTGGGCCCGAAGACGAATGACACCCGTTATTTGGCGTAACGCCGATGCGCGTGATGCCGAAGCGCTCGCCTATCTAGGCGCGGCGACTTTTATGGCAACCTTTGCCTTTGACCATCCCGGCCAACCGATGATCGAACATTTGCGGCAAGAACATAGCGCCGCATATTATGCCGCGGCACTGTGTGATCCGGCTATTGATATTTTGCTTGGCGAAACCCCGCTGGGCGCGCCTATCGGCTATGCCATGGTCACGCCAACGGCACATCCGGGGCTTCAGCAAGCCGGTGATATCGAGCTGAAACGCATCTATTTGCTCGGCCCATGGCAGGGCGGTGGAAATGGCAAAGACCTGCTAGATCGCGTTTTTGAAGTAACCGAAAAGCGCGGCGCAAAACGCCTGTTGCTCTCGGTCTATGAAAAAAATGTCCGCGCCATTGGCTTTTATGAACGCGCCGGCTTTGGGGCCATTGGCGAAACAGTCTTCATGGTTGGCCCAGTGCCATTCCGCGACTTGGTCTACGCGCGAAATATGGGTTAAGCGGCGGCCAAGGCGGACGCCAGCCGATCGCGCACCGCCTGCAAAGCCCTAAAATCGAATGCAGCAGCGGGCGTTTGGATCGGCGCAGGTGCAGGTGCAGGTGCAGGCGGCACATCCTTTGCTCCGCCCTCCGTCAAAAAGCGGCGCGCGCCTTTCACAGTATAGCCTTCTTGATATAATAAACGATGGATAGTGTGCAGCAGCGCCACATCTTCGGGCCGGTATAACCGCCGACCCCCTGCCCGCGTCAGCGGCTTCAACATGGGAAATTGTTCTTCCCAATAGCGCAATATATGTGTGCGTACGCCCAACGCTTCCGCCATTTCACCAATATTACGGAAAGCGTCAGCCGATTTTTCGGACATAATGTTACTTTACCTTTTGACGCATGCCTTGGCTTGCACGGAATGTAAGAACCCTACGTGGCGTAATGGGCACTTCCACGCCGGTTTTTGGGTTGCGGCCGATACGCTCCGCTTTGTCGCGCAGTACAAAAGTGCCGAAACCAGAAATTTTGACATTGTCGCCATTCAATACAGCGCTGGTCATATGGCCCAGTATCGATTCGACCATCTCTGCGGCGTCTGCACGTGACAAACCGACTTGACGGTTAAGCATCTCAGCCAAATCAGCACGCGTTAATGTTCCTGCATCAGCCATCTTCGTCTCCGGACCTTAACTATGAATGTTAAGCCCATAGCATAGAATAGAAATTCGATTTGTAAATTAGCGATATTCGGGAAATTTACATCCGAACAATCGACGCGCCCCAAGTGAATCCGCCACCCATTGCTTCCAAAACGACAATGTCCCCTTTTTGTATCCGGCCATCGCGCACCGCGACATCCAAGGCCAAGGGAACCGACGCGGCAGAGGTGTTTGCATGCTGGTCAACGGTGAGGACAACTTTGCTGGGATCAAGCGCCAGTTTCTTGGCCGTTGCCTCAATTATCCGGGCATTGGCCTGATGCGGAACGACCCAGTCAATGTCGGCTGACGTCAATTCGGTTTCCGCCATCACCTCGTGCAATACATTGGTGAGATTGGTCACAGCGTGGCGGAACACCTCGCGCCCCTTCATCCGCAATTTGCCGACTGTGCCCGTGGTGCTTGGGCCGCCATCGACAAATAATAATTCATTATGTTGACCATCGGCGTGCAATTTAGTCGCCAGCGCGCCGCGCGTGCCAACTTCGCCCGACAGGACAATGGCGCCAGCGCCGTCGCCAAACAACACGCATGTCGTGCGGTCTTCCCAGTCTAATATCCGGCTAAATGTCTCCGCGCCGATGACCAAGGCATTATGGGCGGATCCGGCGCGGATCATGCTTTCGGCGACGGAAAAGGCGTAGAGGAAGCCCGAGCAAACCGCAGCCACATCAAAAGCCACACCGCCATTGCAGCCAAGCGCGTGCTGCACAATCGTCGCAGAGGCGGGGAATGTCTGGTCGGGCGTCGCGGTCGCCAAGATGATAAGATCAATATCCGTTGCCGCCATGCCGGCCGCATCAAGCGCCTTACGCGATGCTTCTATCGCCAGGCTGGATGTGGTTTCATCGGGCGCTGCGATGTGGCGGAACTTTATGCCAGTCCGCTCGGTAATCCATTCGTCGGTCGTGTCGACCTTATTGGCTAATTCGGCATTGGACACACGGTTGCGCGGAAGCGCCGACCCAGTGCCCTTAATCACGGCGCGCAGGGCGACCTCAGTCACTCGGCCCCTATCCGCGCCAGATCTTGTGTGATCCGCGCTGTAATGTCGTCTTCGACCAGTCGCGCCGCAACCTCGACGGCATGGGCCACGCCCTTGATATTGGCGCTGCCATGGCTTTTGACGACCACGCCGTTCAGCCCCATGAAAACAGCGCCATTATGATTATTGGGATCCAGATGATGCCGCAGTAATTCGGTGGCGGGGCGCGATACCAGAAATCCGAATTTCGAACGGATAGAACTGGTGAAGGCCCGGCGCAAAAGATCAGTCACGAAACGGGCTGTGCCCTCCATGGATTTCAAGGCGATATTGCCGGTGAAACCATCGCAAACCACGACATCGCATTCGCCGCGGTTAATCTTGTCGGCCTCAACAAAGCCCTGAAAATCCATATGCAGCCCGGTCGCATCGCGCAAATGCTGTGCCGCATCGCGCAGTTCATCAGTGCCCTTCATTTCCTCAGTACCGATATTCAGCAAGCGGACACGCGGGCGGTCAAAGCCGAAAATGATACGCGAATAGGCCGCACCCATGACAGCAAATTGGACAAGGTTTTTGGCGTCACACTCGGTGTTTGCACCCAGGTCCAGCATCACCACATCGCTATCTTCGAGCGTGGGGAGCAAGGCCGACAAAGCAGGTCGGTCGATGCCGGGCATCGTGCGCAGGGCTAGTTTGGCGGTGGCCATTAAAGCGCCAGTGTTTCCCGCGCTGACGGCGGCGCTGGCATAGCCTGACTTCACCGCGTCAATCGCCATGCCCATGGAACTGGTCTTGGCTTTGCGCAAGGCGGCGCTGACCTTGTCATCCGCGGTGACGACCACATCGCTATGCAGGATTTCGGAAGCAGCGCGCAAATTGGGGTGTTTATCGAGCGCAGATTTAATCTGCTTTTCGTCACCCACCAACAGAAATTGAAAGCTTTCATGCCGGTGACGTGCCAAAGCCGCGCCTGCGACCATCACAGGCACGCCTTCGTCGCCGCCCATCGCGTCAATGGCGATACGCGGTTTCATCGACACCAGCTATTCTCCTTGAGCAGGATTAGGCGACTGCCACCACTTCGCGGCCATTATAATGGCCACAGGCGTCACACAGATGATGTGGACGCTTCAGCTCACCACAGTTGGCGCATTCTTGGTACGCGGCAACCTTAAGCGAATCATGGCTGCGACGCATGCCGCGCTTCGATGGGGAAGTTTTTCTTTTGGGGACAGCCATTTCGGCACCTGTTCCATTTCAAAATCAATAAGTTCTAAGCCATGTTAGGCGAAAGAGATGGTCGTGGCAAGCAATCGCCAGAATCGGCCTCATTCATCCGCACATGTCTGTGTGAGCGGCGCGCTATACTTGTTTTTCGGTGCTTTGCAAGCCGAGAGATAGCAGTTAGGGTCAGGATCTCAAACTGGGAGAGAATATATGTTAAGTTTACCCGTCACCCTTACCATAGCCGCAGGCGCAGCGTTGGTGAATATCTGGCTCATGCTCCGTTGCGGTCAAGCGCGCACTAAAGAAAGCGTTTCGATTGGCGATGGCGGCAATGAATTTGTCATCCGCCGGATGCGGGCACACGCGAACTTCGTCGAAAGCGCGCCATTCATTTTGATACTCATCGCCGCGCTCGAAGCAACCAGCGGCACCAGCCAATGGCTATGGGGCCTTGGCATTGTCTACATCATCGGTCGTCTCGCGCATGGCCTGGGCATGGACGGCGGGTCATTGGGCAAGGGCCGGATGGTCGGCACGCTGACCACGATGATTACCTTGCTGGCCCTTGCTGGCTGGGCCTTGTGGAACGTGTACGCCGCGATCCTTTAAACTAACACAAATTACCGAGCCGTTAGGGCCAGGACCACGTAAATCCACCACCGCGGTTTGAGGCCATTTTGCTCAGGGCTATGCGGCAAGCGCTGGGCTTAGGGTTCTAAGTCCAAGCTTGCCAAAGACGCCATGGGCAAAATGGGTCAAATCCTTCGGACGTCAAAATGGCTTCGATCTGAAAGCGAAATGCCCTTGCAGGCAGAATGGCTGCCTGACTGCGGCCATTTCCCTTCGATATCATCGCCATTTTGACGCCGCGATGGCGGATTTACGTGGCCCTGGCCCTCAGCACATCGTCTGCAACAAAGGCGTTGTGCTTGCGCTCATAGCCAAATTGGCTGGTGGGGCCATGGCCGGGGATGAAGGTTACATCATCCCCCAATGGCCAAAGCTTCGTCGTGATTGCATTGATGAGGTCGGCATGATTGCCGCGCGGGAAATCGGTGCGACCGATCGAGCCTTGAAACAACACATCCCCGACAATCGCCAGCCGGCTGGGTTGGTGATGGAAAATGACATGTCCGGGCGTATGGCCGGGGCAATGAATGACATCGAGCGTTAGATTGCCGACGGTCACGGTATCGCCGTCGACCAGCCAGCGGTCAGGCTCAAAACTATGCGCTTCCATGCCATAACGCGCGCCGTCATTGTCGAGCTTTTCAATCCAGAAACGGTCGTCCTCATGCGGGCCTTCAATCTTCAGCCCCAATTCTTGCGCCAACATCCCTGCTTGCCCGCAATGGTCCAGATGCCCGTGCGTCACCAATAATTTTTCCAGCTCTACGCCCGTTTGCTTCACCGCTGCTTTCAATTTGTCGAGATCACCGCCGGGGTCAACCAAAGCACCCTTGTTTGTTTCGGTGCACCAAAACAGCGTGCAATTCTGCTGCAACGGGGTGACGGGAATGATCGCGGCCTTCAATGGCGGCGCCTGTGTGGGCGTGGATGTGACGGTAGACATGGATATTCATGTGCCGCACTCGCGCGGCGGAGGCAAGTGTTCAGAGCCGCCGACCGGCCCAAACTACCCTGCCGATGATCGTAACGGTGGCACCATCGACATCGGGCCATCCGGGATAGGCCGGATTATCCGACAGCACGGACAATCGCCCGCCGGGTCCGCTGGCCAGCCGTTTGACCATCAAGACATCCTCCAGCCGAATGACATGAATGCCGTCGCGCAACGGGCCCGCCGCCGCACGCTTGTCGACCATGATGTCATCCCCATGGTTCAAGGTGGGCGACATGGAATCGCCATCCACCTGAATCAAAGAGAGATTTTCTGGGTCCAGCCCCTGCTTACGCAACCATTTTTCGTCAAAACCGATTTTGCCGGCGAGCGTTTCGCGCCCCGGAATTGCACCGGCCCCTGCTGATGCGCCAACCGCAAGCTTGGGAATAAGCCGCATGCCCGTTCGGGACGCGCCCGCCTCCGGCCCACCCAGCACGCTTTCATCCACGCCAAAATATCGGGCCAATATCCCGCGCTCGGTCTCTGGCAGTTTTTTGGGCGATCCACGTTTGATAAATTGTTGGATATAGGTCGGATTGCGGCCAACCAGTTTCGACAGGCCGGCAAAATCTTCGGCATTTTCCGCAATCAAGCGTTCCAAAGCAGCCCTTGGGTCTTCCCCCATTTCGTTCCCTCCGGTTCGGTTGGAAATTTCCTAGACTTGTAGGATTTATCCTATCAGTTTTGTTCTATATTTGTTCTTACCGATTCGGGCAAGCCAATCCGGGTCGAACGTGGAGGAGACATCATGCACATCACGCGCCTAATTGAGCGGTTTCTCCGGGAACAGGACCTGCCACCGACCAAATTCGGACGCTTGGCGGCGGGTGATCCGCGGCTGGTGCTCGACATCCGCAAGGGGCGAGAAATCCGACCCGAAATGGAGGTAAAACTGCGCCATTTCATGTCCCATTATGGCCAAACCGCCCAAATGCAGGACAGGAACGCGATATGAGCGGCCGGACACAATCGGGCGCCCTCATAAACGCGCTGCGCAATATAATCCCCGCTGCCGACATAAGCATATTGCACGAACGGCCATGGCACAGCCTCACCTTTTCCGGCACACAAATTGGCCTGTCGGTGCAATATTCGGATGCCACATGGCAAAGCGACGTGGCGGCGCTGTCGCAGCTTTTGTCCGAACATGAATTTGATTTGCCGCGCCAGATCGTCGCCGACATTGGCGTAACGCATGCGGTTATCGACAAAGGCGCCCAATATCTGATCATCGATGCGCTTCTGCTTGATAGCTGACGCATAGCAAAACTTGTGCACCGTCGCCATCGACCGTACACTGTATGCATGACCACACAAACCGCACCGGCCCTGCCCCGCATCGCACACGAATCGATTGTCCCGCGCCTGCAAAGCTATTGGGACGCGCTCAATATGTGGGTGCAGACCAATTATGTCGAACTGGGCATTGCTGTGGTGGCGGCCATCATCGTGTTCATCGCGCTGAGTTGGTTGAAAAGAATCGCCGCCAATATCGCGCGTGCCAGCGAACATCGCGCGCATTTGAAATCGATCATCGCCCGAACCTTAGCGCGGACGAGCAAGTTTTTCCGCGTCATGGTATCGATTGAATTGGTTAACCAGATTGCCAATGCGCCAGCGGCGCTAACCCAGACTGTCGACATATTGTTCACCATCGCAATCGTCACGCAAATCGCCATTTGGCTGCGCGAAATCATTTTGGGATTGATTGAACGGCGTGCGGGCGAAGGCGTGCATGAACATGATACGCTGCAAAGCGCGATGGTGCTCATTCGCCTGCTCGTCAGCTTCGTCTTATTTGCCGTCGCTGCCATTGTGATTCTCGACAATTTGGGCGTCAATGTCACGGGTCTTGTGGCTGGGCTTGGCGTTGGCGGCATTGCTATTGGCCTTGCAGCGCAGGGGATTTTTTCTGACCTGTTTGCGGCCATCTCCATCATTTTTGACAAGCCATTTCGGCGCGGGGACACCGTGTCCTATGACAACACTGTTGCACGGGTTGAAGTCATCGGCATGAAAAGCACGCGGCTGCGCGCATTGACGGGAGAAGAGAAAATTATTTCCAACAGCAAATTGCTGGAAAAGGAAATCACCAACAATACTCTGACCTTATATCGGCGGGTCACCTTCGTTCTCACCTTGGTGTATCAGACACCCCCTGCGCTTGCCCGCCGCGTGCCCGACATACTGCGCCAAGCCGTTGAGGCGAACAATGCGCAATTCATCCGCGCTGGTTTCAACAATTTTGCCCCAAGCGCGCTCGATTTCCATTTGGTGTTCGACATTGAAAGCGATGATGTCGAAGAGATGTTTCAGGCCCGCCACAATATTGGCATCGCGATTATCGATAGCTTCGCCCGCGAAGGGATCTCTTTTGCCTATCCCACGCAGACGACGTTCACCGCCGCGCCAGATGGCACAATGGTGATGCCCTATGCCGCACCACCCCAAACAGCCAAAGCACCTTCAAAAAGCTGATTCGCGACTTAGAGGGTAAGGCGCCGCTAGCATGCCGTAACGGCAAATAAGCGGGGCTTGTATTGCGCGTGTGAAACCGCCACGATACGTCCAAATTAAGAAGCAGGAGACTCCGCATGACCGCAATTACACCCGCTGAACTCGCAACCAAAGTCGGCGAGAATATTGGCGTATCGGAATGGATTTTGGTGGATCAGGAGATGATCAATAAATTTGCCGATGCAACCGGCGATCATCAATTCATTCACATCAACGAAGAAATGGCTAAGCAGACGCCGTTCGGTGGCACCATTGCCCACGGCTTTCTGACCTTGTCTTTGTTCCCGGTGATGAGCGCGAAGTCCGACTGCCCCAAGGTTGCTGGCGTCAAAATGGGCGTCAATTATGGTGGCAACAAAACCCGTTTTCTCGCGCCCGTCCGTTCGGGCAAGCGCGTGCGCGGCCATTTCAAATTGTTAGAGCTTGCCGAAAAGCGCCCCGGCCAATGGCAGCAGACGTTGGAGTTCACCGTCGAGATTGAGGGCGAAGAAAAGCCCGCTCTTCAGGCTGAATGGATCAGCCAGTTTTTCGTATAATTTTCATTTTTAAGGAATCACTCACATGCGTGACGCAGTAATCGTATCCACCGCCCGTACCGCCATTGGCAAAGCCTATCGCGGCGGGTTCAATGCAACATCGGGCGCAACGCTCGGCAGCTATGCGCTGAAGGCCGCGGTTGCGCGCGCAGGCATAGAAGGTGGCGAAATTGACGATGTTCTCTGGGGCTCCGCGCTGCAGCAGGGTACACAAGGCGGTAACCTTGCACGCCAGGTCGGGCTGCGCGCTGGCCTGCCCGTTTCGGTGTCGGGTATGACGATGGATCGTCAATGTTCCTCGGGCCTGATGTCGATTGCGACTGCGGCTAAGCAGATCATCGTCGACAATATCGATATCATGGCTGCGGGCGGACAAGAATCGATCTCATTGGTGCAAACCAAGGAAATGCGCGTTCAGCCTGATCACGCGTTGGTCGAAATGCACAATGCCATTTACATGCCGATGCTGCAGACCGCGGAAGTCGTGGCCAAGCGTTACAATGTCAGCCGCGATGCGATGGACGAATATGCCCTGCAATCGCAGCAGCGCACCGCCGCCGCACAAGCCGCTGGCTATTTCGACGCCGAAATCGTGCCCGTGACCACGACCATGAATGTCGTGAACAAGGAAACTGGCGAAGTCAGCCAAAAGGAAGTGACCATAGCCAAGGATGAAGGCAATCGCGCAGATACCCAGCTTGCCGGTCTGCAAGCGCTTCAGCCTGTGCTCGGCCCTGATATGACCATCACTGCCGGTAACGCAAGCCAGCTTTCTGACGGTTCATCGGCCTCCATCCTGATGGAAGCAAAAATGGCGGAGAAAAAGGGTCTCAACCCACTTGGCCGTTATGTCGGCATGGCCGTTGCAGGCACAGAGCCAGACGAAATGGGCATTGGCCCCGTGTTCGCAATTCCAAAATTGCTTCAGCTCTTTGGTCTGAAGATGGACGA
>Ga0164293_10003280_pt1 | contig 13782 bp, 8 predicted proteins | sample GEODES118metaG_FD_111487 | JGI IMG/M metagenome (GOLD analysis project Ga0164293, IMG submission 111487) | Eutrophic lake water microbial communities from Lake Mendota, Wisconsin, USA - GEODES118 metaG | ecosystem: Environmental > Aquatic > Freshwater > Lake | place: USA: Lake Mendota, Wisconsin... | reverse complement strand
TGATACTATCAACACTACTTGAATAGCTATTAACAATAACAGTTTGAGGGTCGACTCTTAGGAAGTAACCTTTTTGATATACAAGACCTTCTGTAACACTGAAGGCATACCCGTTTCCAACCGGAGTTGATCCGCCAGCTGTGAAGCTTAGTCCAGCAATTGTTACTTGTGTCTTATAGTTACGGGCGACTAGGTCTAATGAATTAATAGTGCCTGTTCCGGATTTAATAAAAACAGTAGGTGAAACCTCATAACCTGTACCTTCACTGGTCATTGAAATATCAGCAACAATACCACTACCATCAGTAGTGATCGTAGCGCCAGCGCCAGATCCAATAATTGCTACAACGTTTGCGGTGTTTGCGCCCTGTACAGCGTTAAATCCAGTTCTGAACGCCCACTTACTTGCAGGTACAGAAGGTGTACTTAGGTCGGTTGTAAGCGGTCTAACTTTAAGTACCGTAAAACCTGAAGTGTTGCTGTATGTGACGTTGTCGACCGTTACAGTACCGAATGTGTTGTTTGACTCAATAATGTACAAGTTAGCTGTGTCTGTACCAACTACCTGTATAATGTTTGCACCAGCTACAACGTTACTATTATAAACAACCAATGCACTCGTAAAATGTACAGAGTCAGAGTTGCTGAATCCGATACTACCGTTGTTAATATCAACAGTACTAACAGGTCTTCTATCGTCGTAAATCGTTACAATATCACCAGCGGTGAAAAGTGATGTATTGCTGTCTGAACCAGAGTTGATATACTTAAGGTAAAGATAATTAGTGTCAGGATCTCTTGACTCAAATCCCTGTCTAACATTAACGATCTTTGCAACGAGGTTTGAACTGTTTACAACGTTAAGGTCTAAGAAGGCGTTAACATTAACCGGCTGACCATCGACTTGCAGGTCAAGAATTTTAACGAAGTCGTACTTATTGTTAAATGTAAAGTTTACACCACTGATAATTGTACCACTCTTAAAAACATGATTGCCAAATCTTTCAATTTGGTTTTGCATCATGCTTTGAAGTTGTGTTAACTCTCTGGCTTGTAATGATACACCAGGTCTGAATAGGATCTTGTAGAAATCTTTATTTTCGTTAAAATCGTCAAAATATGGGTTGGTGTTTAAATTCGTTTCTATTGGCATGCTATCCTCTTAGAAATTAAGCATTAGCTTAACGGTCTCTGATTGAGTGTTGGATCTAGGTATTGGTGAACTGTTCTCTATGTATAATACCTGTCCAGAACCTGTTTGAATGTCAGGTATGTATTTTACTGAGCCGAGTGTATATGAAGCACCACCACCCTCTTCAACTAGCGGTGTTGCAGGGTTAGCATTAATAGGTCCCTTATCAGATGTAAGGAAGATATAAGAACTATTTGCTGAGTGGTAGTATGCGTTACTTAATGAGATATCCTCTTGATATACAACAGCATCATTAGCAAACATCCCGCTATTAGCTGTGTATGCTATGCGAGTTCTATTATCAAATGTATTCCAGCTGTTGTAATTTTTATCTTGAACGTCGATTGCAGTTACATTTCCCCATGCGCCAGAACTTGATCCTATCAGTCTCTTACCGATAACAAATTTTGGTTGCACGTTATTAGCTGTTAAGTAAGGAAAGCTGTTTCCAGATTTTACAGCAGTTGCAAGTATGCTTGCATGCGCAATTGTACCTAATGATGTATTGAACGGGGTGTTGCTTGAGATTGTTATATGCGTAGCGTTTGTTACATTCTGCACTGTTGTTAGGTATCTGGTTGTTTCAGTGCTATCGACGATAATCACTTTATCACCGACGGATAATGCATGTGTAAAATCAGTACCTGTACCGATAATAGTACTATTGGAAGTGTTTGAGGTGATTGTTCCTGCAAGGATTTTATAATCTACCTGATTAATGGTCTCACCCGACGTGAACGTACCTGATGTGTTTGCAATGGTAAAGGTAGCGCTGCTAAACAACGGATCTCTTAATAGACTAAACTGTCTAAAGTCATTATCAGTACTTACAAACCCGCTCTCTGTGTTTGCAAAGGTAACACTAATACATGCTGTTTTACATCCCAGTTCAAGAGAAGGAGTTGAACCGTGACCTAGATATGGAGGAATAACCACTTTTAATACTGCAGTATTAGTAACACCTCCTGTATTACCGACGACTACTGCATCTGCATATGTGTATCCTGTACCTCTGCTAATTATTTGGATGTCGTTAACATATCCAGTGACTGAACTATTGGAACTAACATTTGCATACGCAAGAGTATTGGATGCTGCGTCGCCGCGAACTACTACTCTTGGTGCGATAATATATTCTGAATCAGTCGAGGGCGCTGTTTCAAAAGCAGAATCAACTCTGATCACCCTTGTTGCAGCATCATAACTTGTAATCGTCTTGATCTGACCAGCACCGGTGCCTGATTTAATGTAGATTGCACTACCGGTGTAGAAGTTTGTATTAGATGCAGCTTGCGCGTTTAATCTATAGGTCGTACTGTCACCTATAATTGTAGGTATAAGATTTCTTATATCGTCAGCATTAAACTGACCGTCTAGAGTTGCAACGTAATTTGACCCTCTGCTAATAACTTTAATGTTATCAATCGCACCGGAAGCGTCGAATGCAACATTATTAGCAACTACGTTTGAACTTGTATATACTGGGATAAAATCATCGGTCGCAAACTTTGCCATTTGATCAGATGTTATCTTATACATTAGTTTGTATTTGTATGAATCAGATGTGCTGAAGTTGATCGCTGATTCACTTGTGCTGGTTGGTTTCACTGTTGATAAAGCACCGCCATTATTGTCAAGTACTTTGTATATACAATACTCGGCTCCGTTCAATGCACCAACATAGAAGTTTCTATTTGTAAATAATGTACTATCATCTTGATCGTATGCATCGTATCTTGTATTAGCAACCCAGTCGTTCCTTGCGATCACTTTTACAGCATCACTAGAGCTTATTTTTTTGCCAAATATAAGTTCCTTTTCGTAATTTAAATACGTTTCATTTACACTATCAACTGGTGTAGGAACGTTGTCGTCACCTGACGCATATGCAGTATGCTTATTAGCTGTAATATAGTAAACGCTGTTTGTAGAGCTGGAGATAGAGTTAATGAATAACTCTGTCATCATATTACTTATTTTATTGGTTAGTATTTTACTCATTTTAACTCGTTGTAATATAGCTTACTGCTGTTTCTGTGTTTTGAACCACAACATCTGATACCTTTACTAAGCTGCCAAATAGCTTGGTGCCTGCAACGTGTACGATTTGTTTAAGAATATCGGAATATTGATTGAACGGTAAAGTACTGTTTACTTGGTAAGAATATTCCTGATAGTAATCACCATCATGAATGTATTTATTATTGTCCAAAAACCCTCTAGTCGTTGTATAGTAACCGGCCGATTTTCCTTGTTCCAGAATATTTGCTTTAGCTGTTGCTGTTCTTGTTCCATCTGCAGACGTAATAGTGACTGATTCGTCCTGCACATACCCAAAACCTGAATCAATAACACTTAGATTGCTCAATGATCCTTCACTTGTCGCGACGTTTGCTGTAATTACAGCATTAAATCCTATCACATCGGATACCATATCATCTGTAACAGAGGTAATCGTTAGGTTTGCACCTGATGTCGTACCGATTAAGTGGTATGTGTTATCGACGTAGTACTCAGTAAATAAGCTACGACGCTTGACATTAATGCTATACGTTATATGTGTTGCATTTGATGTAGCACTACTGTAACTACCTACGATACCTTTAGCAAGCGCTGATGCCGTACATGCTGAAACGCTATTAATAGACGATACCATTTTTGATGTACTACCGATAAGAGTATAAACTCTGGTATTTGCAACAGCACTAGCAGTAGCTGTACCTCCGGTGTTACTTGATACTGCAGTAGCATTTACCTGGAATGTACCGAGTACGCTGCTAACGACAAGTCTCGATGTATTAGATGTTATAAGAATACCATTTGCGGTGCCTTGGGTGATTTTACTTCCGGGTGAAAAGGATGTATTTGTACTCACTGTAAGAATAGTAGTGTTCACAGTATTTTGAAAACTACCTACTACGTCAGTAACGACGGATGTAAATCCGTTAGCACCAATACTAAATGCTGATGAATACAGAGTACCTACAGCAACGTTGCTAACACCATCAGTGCTATAAACAATTTCACTTACTTCATAAACGTTATTTGTATTGCCTGAGTATGTGTTTGAAACAATAGAAGTTGCAGGTACCTCTGAAGTCTGCACGACGTACTCACCTATAACCGGCGGTGGTGTATTGGAAGTACTATAAGCACTAATGATAAAATCTCGTTTGCCGTATGCGGCAACGTAAGGCTCAATAACAAGCACAAACGGATCAACGTTATAATTTTCACCTGGGTTAATACCGGTTAGCGTCGCAATGCTACCGATAGTTAGGGTTTCAAATCTCAATAAGTCAAGTAGTGGTGTGTTAATATCTCCCATTGGATTCTTTATAAATCCAAGATGGAAGGACGGTACTAGATTGGCTCCTGTGCCAACACCAGTACTACCACCTGTAGCATTAACGACACTTACAGTTGGTGAAGTTATGTAACCGGCACCGACGTTTACACTTAAACCAACCGCTGTAATAATTCCGCTTGCATCTGTTATGATGGTTGCATTTGCTGCACCGTATGAGCTTACACCTGTATTACCACCACTGAATGTAACTTTGTTTGTATTGCTGTAACCAGTACCACCTGAACTTATAAACACCGAACTCATATTACCGTATGTTGAATTAGCTCCTGCAATCAACATCGATGCAAATCTAACTGAGTTTGATCCAAGTCCGTCGTTGTTTGAGTAAATTGTATCTGGTGATAGTCGAACCGTCTCAGAATTATCAACGATACCAATATTAAAATTAGCACCTACACCAGTAGAAATGCTTGTAAGGTTGGCGTATGTATTACTGAACGTGCCGCGCACACTAGTGTTAGAGTTGCCGTAAAATGTGTTATTGATATTAATAACACCTAGTGCGCTTGCATTGGAGCCTATTACCGTAGCGGTAGCTGATACGTCTGTGTATATCTCGAGCTTACCTCCAACATCAGATGCGATCGATATATTACCATTAGTTGTTGGTTCAGTAAGTGAGATAGCAACGCTGCTTGTCTTCCAGTTTCTGTTTGCAAATGTGCTATTTGAGGATGTAACTTCACCTACAGTGTACACGTAACCATTAGACGTGTATGTTGGTGTTGCTGTTGCAAGCTGTATAGTAAAGTCAGAATCGGAGTATGCTGTTAGTACGTTTGTATTATTAAACGTACCAGTTGTGCTCGTTACTGCTATGATGTTAACGTTTGTTGCTGCAAAGTTAGATTCTTTAGGTATGACCCTAACCACACCGGACGCCTGTGTAGTGTTCTGCTTAATGTACGTACCTACATGAAGCCCGTTTGCAGAAATCGATGTGGCATTGATTACAAGCAGGACAGCATTGGAGACGCCTGTAATAACACCAGTCGTTGTTGAATTACTACCACTAATTTGTTGATAGATCCTTTTACCAGCTTCAAAAAATGTTGTTGTCTCAGTAACAATAACTGCTTGATTAGATGAAAATATGATAGAGTTAGCAACAAGGTTTGCACCATTAATTGGTGTTACGTATACGTTAGCTGTATTACTGCCTGCTATTTGACTTACGTAGTTAACAATACCGGCGTTTGCATTTGGGTTATATACAAGCTCACCGACTGAAAAACTTTGCGTAAAGTTATTAACAATCAGGTTAAGTATATCCTGCTGAACAGGTTCAAACTCTTCAAATGTTGTAATAGATGAGTTTGAGTTTCTGGTGTTAGAAGTAAAAAATACCTTACTTGAAAGCATGGTGTTTGCGGCAGTAGAGTACCCCCATCCGCCATTAACAAGACTAAACTGTACTTTACCGGTCTCAGATACAATACCTGTTACCCTTGCAATACCTTCAGTACCTCTTGCTGAGGTCAAGTACACTTCTTCACCGACGCTAAAATCTTGTCCGTTTGTTGTTAGAGATAATGTAGTTAGAGAGCCTGACACCTTTGGTGCATTCTCAATAATACCATCTTCAGTAATAATATCCCCAGTGCTAAAAGTTCCTTGGGCGTTACTTAAATACGCAATATCAATTATCTTACCCTTGATATTGCGCGTAATTACATACTCGATGAATCCGATGGCTCCTGATTTACTGCCTGTAATCTGCTTACCAATGAGAGATTTCGTTCTTGTTGATGCGGTTAGTTCAAGGTATTGCGGTACTACCCAGGTGCCATCAGATGGCTTCAGAATATTATCACCTGGTAAGAATACCTCTACTCTTGTACCGAATACTAATCTAAACAGTAGATCAACTGAACGAGGTGTGCCTTTTGACTTATACAGGTCGTTGGCGCCCTTAATCAAAGTCCTCTTGTTCGAAGCAATATTAAAGTCTATACCTTGTAAGTACTTTTGAGAAAAATATACCAGGAAATCTTCAATTGTTTTATCTACATCGCTATATGTAAGTATGCTTCTTGAGTAGAATAATGATTGCCCGGCAATATTCGTACCGGAAGTAATTAGTTCCTTTGTTTCAAGCCACTTGAAGTACTCAGTGGTAAACAATATGAAAAGAGGGCCCTCTTCCTCATAAAACCCCGGGAACTGTTTCTGTACCAGGGGTGAGATAATTGTATCTAGATCGTTCATACTCTGATTGCGGTAGCTGTAACGGTTATATCGGAATCCCTGATATCTACAAGGCTATTCTTCGTTGTTGTAATACTCTTACTTATAGGCACAACGTAAATCTTTATGAACGCGTTTCTAAACGAACTAATATTAAATTTTGATATATTCAGAATACCTTTTACATAGTCAACTGTACCAATTTTTGCAAGTAGTGTGTTTTCTTCAAACCCTTCTACTGTGTAGATGCCTAAGTTACCGTCATTATCGTCTTGAAGAGTGCACGTTACACCGTTATATGTAAACGCCGTGCTGTATACAGCTTGAATATTTGCCCTGATGAAATCATCATACGAAATATACAGGTGATTTGAAAGAGCAAAACCGAAATCAATTACCGTACTATAATCGGTATTTAATGTTGGAAGCAATCTCTTCCATGGCGAAAGACTCAAGTCAATAGTAGAAATACTTGGATGAACGCCGCTCAGCTGAACGACGAGCGAGCTATAATTGACGGTCTTCTTAAACCCGTTAAGATAGGTGGTATTAAATGAACTCACGGATGACTTAATAAGAGCCTCTATATCACTAGACTTTATGCTCGTCACATTGATATTGTATTCGGTGTTAACGTTACAGTCAATGTACAAGTAATCAGGATCGACTATCACCGGATCGATTGAGATTGAGCTTCTTGTTTTCAGGAAGTCTTTGTAAGTTGTCTTTTGAAACTCTGTAGCACCCTGGCCAGAGTTCGTATCAACAGCAATGAACACCTTACCGTAGACTGGAGGATCTGCCTCTTCACCTCCGAATGCTGACGCAGCATCGATCTCAGGGAAGTTTGACATTAGAATAGTTTCATAATCGGCAGCGGTTACTGCTCTTTCTTGATTCTGATAGTACCGAACTGCGTTAAACTTAATTGCACTCAGTGACTCACTCTCCGCACCACCGTATGCTGGTGATGATGCAGTAATAGATGAAACGTTTGCCTGCCCTTGAACAGGGCCATCAATATCAAAAAGACGTGCACCATTCGGCAAACTACCAGAACACACGCGATATTGTATTGCAATAACAGCTCCACTCTTTGGCTTTCTACCCGATACATTATCACCAAAAACTATCTCGTATTGGTTATTCTCAGCGCCTTGTAAGAAGTATTTGTTGCTGTTCTCAGTTAGACCGAGCAAGGATGTAGCAAGCGTATAGTTGTATAGATTAGCGCCGCTGTTCTCTATTACATCCACAGTTATACTACTTGTATCAACTGATGGGTTTGAGATAATAAATCGCTGACCTTCAATTGAACTATCAAATACGTAAGTGTCGATAAAGTAACTGCCTTCATATACTTCTAGATTAATATTGAATATGCCAGTATCGTTGTTAGCAACATGAGACGAATTCTCATTCGTAACGAAAGAATAAGTGTTACTATTAAGTTTCGTAGTAAAACTTGTACCCTTTGGAATAATTAGGGCTTGGAGACCATCATCAGGGGTAATGTTAAAGTTTAGAGTTGCATGAGCTGATCTGTAAGATCTTGGAACGTAATTCAAAGACTTTGCATGCGAGACAACACTATCTCTTAACTGTGCACTGTCTAAAAACATCTCACTAGCTACAACGTTCAAATAATAGTTGTTTAAGTACGTGTTATAAGCAAGTACATCAACGAGGTTGGAAATATTAGAACCTTCAAAATCAACGTCTTTAAACGGTGATTCAGAACGCTGTAGGTATGATTTTAGATTAGATTTGATACTTTCAAAATCTAATCCTACTAAATTTATACTGTTGTTGGCCATTAACGTACCCTGGTAATGAATAGATCTAAGTCTACTGGTGATAGACTATTTATAGTACTGAAAGTAATTCTAATACCGATAGCATCGTCATCGATATAGTTATTAACATCAACGCTTATTATGTTTGCTCTCGGCTCGTAATTCTTAACAACATTTTCAACATAACTCTTTAATGAATTTTCTGTAGATAGCGTGTAATTTTCAAAAAGCAGACTTCTAATATCCGACCCAATCTTTGGATTGAAAAATCTCTCACCTCTGTTTGTCAGTAATAGATTACGAATAGACATTTTTACAGCTTCTTCATCTGTAGTTACTGTAAGGTCTTGTGTATTCGGATGGATCGTGAATCCGAAAGATATATCAGAGTACGTTGCCTTTTCTTTTTTCGTAGGCGTAAACTTCTGAGATCTGATTACTATTGCCATTTAATTACCTTGCTGGAATTGTTTGTATTACACATAGTTTAATCGGTACATTTATCTTGACCCATTCAAAGGTTATACCAAAGAATTGAAGTACTGAAAGCACGGCGTCGATAAATTTCTGGATAAGACCAGCGATGAAGTTCGTCAGCCAAAGCTTGATATCGGAAATTAACTTTATAAAATCAATATTAGGTGCAATCGTCTTTGGATTAAGTGGTAGTAACCAATCGAAAGGTTTACCGAAAACAGGCATTGTAAAATTTTCAATTATACTCATAATCTGCCCATACGTCGCTTCTGCGTATCCTAGTACTTGCTTAACATAGAGTTTTATAAGATCAACAACATCCTGTAAGGACGGTGGTAAAGCAAGGTACGATAGTATTCTTTCAAGAATTGCCGTAATTGCTGCTTCCCAAGTAATTGAAAATCCTGTTTGATTTATAGCATCGTAAATTTTTAATGCAGTAAGAATCATATCGATGTATGATTTTATTTTTTTAATTATTGTATCCCATAATGAACCGAGTATTGTTTTAACGATATAATATATTTCTTTTTCCGGACTTACAATCTCAGTAAAGAATGGTGTAGGTATGCCAAGTATGGATAGGATCTGCTGTAATTGTTCTTTTGCGGTGTTATACAATCTTGTTACAATTGTGAGAAGATTGTCAAATAGGTCTCTTGAGAAAAGATCTCCTATGGATAAGTCAAGTATAGGTAACTTTTCGTCAAGTAATCCTAATCCCAATACATTAGCTAGATCAACCAACACCTGCCATATCGGTTTAAAAATAGCACCCATTGCGTCGTTGAATATTCTTGACACCGCTTCTTTAAAATCATCAATTGGACTTATTATACCTGTCTCTTTACAATTGATACCTAAAATTGGTATCGATATACCGATAACAGTTGTATTCGGATCTTTTGGAAATGCTGATTGTATTACACCGTATAGCCCCTGCATTGAAAGTGCTTCCGTTGTAGCAATATCGATATTCGTATTAATGTGTGTTATTGTTGTCATTATGGATTTAAGTAAATTGCTTTACTTGCCTTAATAGTAATACTACCTTCTGATGATAAAGTTATATCACCTTTTGCAGTAATCCCAACACTACCTCTGACTTCAACAAGCTTATTTTTCATTAATATTTCATAATCATCGTCAGTTGACTTACGAACTGTTCTACCGTCGTTATTGATCTCGATATATGTGCCAGATTTATGATAGATATGGATTCTCTCGTTATTAGGTGTGTCATCAATCTCGATAATATGACCCCCTTCGGTTTTTAATACTTTATTAAAGGGATACTTTGCACCATATGCTGATGCAGGCTCGCTGCCATCAGTAGTCTTATTAACAGAACTGATACCGTATGCATCCGTGGGTACATCTGATGCACTCAGATTATCCTTCAACGCACCTAGTGTTCCGAGTAATACAGGGTAATTACCGTCGTTACCATCCATAAAGAATCCGATTACAGTACTACCAACCGCTATACCTGTTGGAGATACCCCTATACCATCGAGAGATGCACTTGTAATGCTGTTAACCACAAAGGCCCAAGGTAGTTCAGCTGTAGGTAATAGACTCTTCTTTTCTGAATGTACGTTGTAGATGCGTACTCTTACACGACCGATCAGCATAGGGTCATCCCTATCCTCAACCTTACCTATGAACCAACGGAACCCTTCCTGACCTAAAAATTTAGTTGTCATTACACACCCATACCTATTCTATTACAGTCTAGTGCAATATAATGTAGAAACTTATTACCTGAAGCCTCGATCATATGACGTAATCTTGATACAATATACTTGCCCGATGTTCTATCACTTGTTTGTTTTGCAATATCAAAACCAGACGTATCCGGTAAATTGAGCGTAATAGTATCACCAACGGCTAATTGGCTATCACCAATAATTTTTAATCTAACAACATTATCGTTAAATAACGCTTCATATGCGTTCTTCATTCCCATAACGCCCGGTAAGTTATTCAAAGGTCTGCTCCTATCATTAGGTACAAGCATTTGAAGAGGGTCACCCGATCCAATTAGGTTAGCAAACTTACTAGACACTTGAAGCATGCTCTTCTGACCGGCTTCAAATTTCGATTTGTTTTCGTTAAAATTATAATCAGTACTCTGAATACTGTTAGTTAATAAATCGAATGAATTAATTTTACTTTTATACACTCCCTGACTTGCTTTCATCAATGAGTTGTACCTATTAACGTGTGAGTACTGTAGAATGTTTCTAATTTTAACATCTTCAATATTATTACTGAAGTGAGGGTTTGCTATCGCATAAAAAGTAAATGAATTTACTGTAGACGCACCGTCCTCAATAATCTTTTCAATACTCTTAAAATAATAACCATATTGATTCTCATAGAAACAATATACACCACCAGTTGCGCGCTTGCTAACAGCTTTTTGCTTTAAATAATTTACCGCGCCAAGAGGTGAGAGCTTTGGTATTCTCTCCGGCACTATACCCCGTGTAGGTTCAATAAACACATCTTTCTTTGTATTGAGTTCTTTTTTAACGAGATCATAAACGATTTCATCGATTGTAGTGTTATAAGATTTGTCAATTACTCTACTACAGTTAAACATATAATCATATGTTGTACATTTGAGAATATAAACAGACGCTCTTCCATTCACATCAGATGTTGGACTTATTGAATATGCATAAAAATCATAGGTGATGATATCATCTCGCCAAGGAGATCTAAAACTGATCGATATCGTCTCTTCACCTATCATGGCAAAGTTATCAATTAAGTTAACAGCGTCTATTAAGGTGAATTCAGCATACATCGAGCACTCGTTAATATCCTCGAAGATATCAATTGAGAATACTTGACCAGCAATACCGCGCTTTATTGACCCATCATGATTGGTCAGTGTTATGTCAAGTATCTCTACCTCACCAAGCTCGTAATTCTTCATCATAGTAGTAAATCTCTTATCTCTTTTTCAACACGAGTTAAGTATGTTCTATCTAGAATCTTTATATGCTTTCTCTGCTCATTAACATTATCCTCATATTCGTACGCGGTTACACTCTTCCAATACACGGCTTCAGCAGCAGGTATGGCTTCTTTAATTAATGTTGTGAGTAGGGGCGTGCTCGATACTGTACCTCCGGTGCTATTTGCGCCGATAACATTACCTGAAGTATTAAATGCGCCGATGATGTTATTCAAAACAATTTTATCATCGTAAATAACCTTGATAGTACCCATACCTGTCTTACTTGATTCAGGTCCTTGGTATACTAGATCGCCCTTAACGTACGAACTAGCAACCGATGTATTTGCCATCTTAAGTTCAACAATCCGATTTGTATCAATGACAATATCTACATCGTTTCTTATATAACTATTAAATGATGCTGTGTCAAGTTTCCAATATTTTTTTAATGAATCGTCAAGATTTTCGTATAATGAGGAACTGATAAAGCTATCATCTTCTACCCAATTGGTCGTCCAGTACACGATCTGAGACTGAGCATTTACAACACTGCCATACTTCGATTGAATAAATAATTTAAACTCTTCGTTTCTCAGCGGCCATTGATAGTATGGATCGACGATATCATTTGACAAATATATGACCCATGCATAATGTGAATCACCGTAATAGTCTTCAGCAATCAGATCAGGCCTCTCACCCTCTCTGATGGTATATGGGTAGTATACAGCAGCTGTATTTTTAACAGCCGTCTTAAATACAATCCTTGTTGTAATATCAGTTATAGCCGTATTATCGCTATAATTAATCGTACTATATTGCTTAAGTATGTCGTACATTAGAATAGGTCTCTAGATAGAGGTTTAATTTCAGTGAAGGTAAGTTCGATTGACACTTCAACAGGATTCAATTCGCTGTTGGTTGAATTAAAGAACGCCGGATTACCTTGCGGGGCGTAGTTTACAGACATGTCGGTTAAGAATGACTCATAAATTGTATACAGCTTGCTTTGACCTTGAGCTCCGAAATAGATATTAAATCTGAATGGGTATTTAAGAATAGGACCGGAATTCAAAGGATGCATTGCAATTTTGAATGTTCTTACGATCTCTTTCACAGTATCCATTTCCTTCTTGCTGTTTGGAGACATTCTAAAGTTGAAGGAATGGGATCTTAGGTTAGAGTTCTGAAATTGAAGCGCGGTATACGGATTCAATGTCATATCCATACTTCGCTCTAATACCGCACTAACAGAATCACCAAACACAGGTAGCGCCCTTGCTCCGATCAACGCCGCCGCGTCTGGTGCACTAGCGAGATTTTTCTTTAATTCACTCTTATAATCATTAAACCCAGCCCTAAATGTTTCAAGATCGGGGTTTGTGAACGCTTCAGTTGCAAATTCTTTAAACTTATCTGAACCAGCCACTATACCTACTAGAGGGTCTAAGTTTGTAGACTGATAACTCATACCAAATTTTTCAACAAGCCCGGCAGGCATTGGTAAAATAATAGTATTTTTTATTCGTAGACCCAGTGTATCTTGAAATCCTGTACGAGTGCTTTCTACTATTTCAAAAGTAATAATGTGCTTTTCTGGTAAATCTGCAGGAAATTGCAATTTTCCTGCCGGGGCTGTAGATTGTCCACGGGTTACTTCGGGGCCGGATGCACCTATATTCGGCAGCTTCGGTGCTAATATCGCATCAGAACGCGGTTTCCCGGCGAAGTCGCCGATCGCGTTCTTTGCTGTTGAGACAACAGCAGCTCCAGCAGCAAGCGTACCGAT
>Ga0164293_10003279_pt1 | contig 13787 bp, 7 predicted proteins | sample GEODES118metaG_FD_111487 | JGI IMG/M metagenome (GOLD analysis project Ga0164293, IMG submission 111487) | Eutrophic lake water microbial communities from Lake Mendota, Wisconsin, USA - GEODES118 metaG | ecosystem: Environmental > Aquatic > Freshwater > Lake | place: USA: Lake Mendota, Wisconsin... | reverse complement strand
TCAGGCTCATCAGGAACTAGTGGCGCCGCAGGCGCACCAGGTTCATCTGGAACATCTGGTTCATCTGGAACTAGTGGCGCCGCAGGCGCACCAGGTTCATCTGGAACATCTGGTTCATCTGGAACTAGTGGCGCCGCAGGCGCACCAGGTTCATCTGGAACATCTGGTTCAAGTGGAACATCTGGCACAGGCTTTACAACAATAGCTAATGCCACTGATAACAGAGTATTAACTTCAGATGGTACTGCTAATGCAGCAAATGCCGAAGCTAATCTAACATTTACAGGTACAGTATTAACATTAACCGGTAGTTTAAATATAACTGGTTCTTCTATTAACTTTATTAGAAATGCCAATGCACAAGCTCAGCTTAATATTACAAATACAACAGCAGGTACAGTATCTACTGCTGAAATAAATTTAAATTCATCAACGGGTGCCGGTCAACTTCAAAAAAGAGCAGCTAGTTCAAATGTATATAAAATTCTTTCTCCTCTTGATTTAAATTTATATAATAATTCTGGAGAAATAGCTATTTTTAATGATACAGCAGGTGGAATTAAGTTTGCAGCTGGAGGAGTCTCTAGTATTCAAATGTATTTATCTTCTGCAGGTAGTTTAGGAATAAATACAACATCTCCTTCATCAGGAAAACTACAAGTAGTTATAGGTACAGATGGAACAGGTATAACATTAGAAAGAACAGTTGGTGGTTTCTTTACAGGACATGGCTTTGCAAGCAGCAATCCATATTTTACTTATTATGGAAATACTGAATTTGTAATAGGATATGGAACTAGTACAGGATTAGCTCCATCCCTTAATACTCTAATACTAAAAAATACAGGTCAAGCACAATTACCACAGTATACTACTACAACTTCTTTTACAGGAACTCCGGTAGGATTTTTAGGATTTGATTCTAGTGGAAATATATTAACTACAACAGGATCTGCAGCTGGCGGAGGTGGCGGCGGTGGTACTTCTGGTACATCAGGAACAAGCGGTGCAAATGGTACTAGTGGTTCTTCTGGTTCTAGTGGAACTAGTGGTAGTTCTGGATCCGCAGGTACTTCAGGAGCTAATGGTGCAAGTGTAACAGGTCAAATAATATTAACCGCAGGTGGTGGTTGGCCTTCAATTACAGCTGGTGCACAATCTCCAACATTAACTGCAACTGCAACAAATGCAGTAAACTTTTACTCTATAAACTTTGCTGATGGTTCACAAACCTTTGCAAACTGGGCAATGCCTATGCCATCAGATTATAATGGTGGTACAATAACTGCAGTATTCTATTGTATGTCAAATAACGCATCAACAAACTCTGTTGTTTGGGGATTCCAAGGAAGAGCATACGCTGATTCTGATTTGATAGACCAAGCTTTTGGTACTGCTCAAACAGTTACCGATGCTAACCAGGCTACGAGAGACGTGAATATATCTGCAGCAACAGCGGCAATAACACTAGGGGGTACCCCAGCAGCTAGTAATTTTGTGCAATTTAGATGCTATAGAGATGGTGCGGCAGGTGGTGATACATTAGCTGCGACAGCAGAATTATTAGCAATTAGAATAACTTATACAAGAGCATAATTATGGCATTTGGTTATTCACAAGGAGCGATTCAATGGTTAACAAGTGATGCTTTAAACGCAACTAAAGTTGTTACTGGTTTAGGATTCCGTCCTAAAGCAATAAGATTTTATTGGATGGGTCATCAATCAGCTACAGATTCTTTTACTCAAACTGTTTCTGAAAGAAGAGGTATAGGTTTTTGTGTTGACGCTTCTACAAGAAGAGCAGTCGGAACATTTAGTGCTGATAACGTAGCAGACTCTGATTGTGGTTCAGTTGCTGCAAACGATTGTGTTTGTATCACTGTTACTGGAGCTGGTGCTATAGATGGTAAATTAGATATTAGTAGTATAGATACAGACGGTTTTACTTTAATAGTAGATGATGTTACTCCTGCTAACTTAACAATATTTTATGAAGCATGGGGTTTAGATGATATACAACAAGTTACAATTGGTGATATAGCTGAACCAGCCGCAACAGGAACCCAAAACTATACTGCTAATGGGTTTAATTCTAGAGGAGACAATCAATGTGTAATGTTTGCAGGTGTACAATCAACAGCAGCATTAAATACAGGACAAGTGAATGATTCTGGTTTATGTGTAGGAGCATCAACAGGAACTGCAACTGCTCAAAATATTGTGGTTGTTGGTAATTCTGATGATGGGTCAGCTACTATGGATACAGATGGATATGCACGTGCTAGTGAATGTTTAGCAATGATAGTTGTAGCAGGAGGTAACCCAAATGCTAGAGCTGTATTATCAGCTTTTGGTACAGACCAATTTACACTTAACTGGACTAATCTAGGTACAACAAATAGAAGATATATTTATATGGCTATTAAAGGTGGAGGTTGGCAAGCAGGGTCATATACGATACGTCAAGATTCTGGTAGAACGGCAGCAGTGACTGGACTTCCTTTCAATCTTAAAGGTATATCATTTATGGGAGCAATGAAAACCCAAGCAGCAGCAGGTACAGCAACAGCTCAAGATAGAATTGGTTTAGGTAGTGCCGCTGGTTTAACTACTAGACAAGCTATGGGTGTTTTAGATGAGGATGCTACAGCAACATCAGAAATAGATTTAGCTATATCGTATGATAGTATATCTTCATATCCGAGTACAACAGGTACAGAACAAGCAAGGCAAGATATGGATATTTTTGGATATAATAACTTCCAGGTAATAAATGAAATTGATGCTGGTGGTCCTGAAAACGAATGGATGGGTTATTTAGCATTCGGGGCTACAAAATTACCTATGCAAGGTACAATAGGTCATCCTTTTGTAATTTAAAAATATAACAATATGAGTTACACTACAAACGATTTTATTTACATTAGTACAGAATTAACAGGAGAAGAATCTATTAAAATTGTTACTTTTGAGTATATGAATTTTCTTTATTATGTTAGATGTTTTGAAAACATAATTCAATTTATTAAAGGACAAAGACATAGTGAACTATTAACAAACGGAGAAGTTCCAACTCCTGAACAACATATAGAACACGATCTTAGAAGAGAGTTATATAATGGAGATAGACAGCCATTACAAGAATGGATAGATACTAATGGATACTAATAACTTTAATCTGATATAAAAATTTATATATTTATAATAACAGAATAATAAGTTATGACAATATTTTTTATCGCCCCGCACCTTTCTACAGGTGGAATGCCTCAATATCTTTACAAACAAATAGAGGCTTTATATAAAGAACATACAGTATATTGTTTAGAGTGGGATGATGTTACAGGAGGGAATCTTGTAGTTCAAAGAAATAGGATTAAAAACCTTTTAGGTAGTAGACTTATCACTTTAGATCAAGATAAACACCATTTATTTAAGCTAATCGAAGAGTATAATCCAGACGTAATCCACCTTCAGGAAATACCTGAAATGTTTATGCCTTTTGATGTGGCTGATAAATTCTATTCAATAAATAGAAAGTATAAAATAGTTGAAACATCTCATGATTCAAGTTTTGATATAAATAGAAAACTATACTTCCCAGATAAATTCATGATGGTAAGTCAATACCAAGTAGAGACTTATAAGCCATTAAACATTCCTATTGAATTGGTAGAGTATACTATAGAGTATAAAAAAAGAACTCATACTAGAGAGGAACTACTAACTAAATTAGGTTTAGATCCTAATAAAAAACACGTTATAAATGTAGGATTATTCACTCCTAGAAAAAATCAAGCAGAGGTTATTGAATATGCTAGAATGCTTAAAGACTATCCTATTCAATTTCACTTTATAGGAAACCAAGCTGACAACTTTCAACAATATTGGCAGCCTCTAATGAAAGACTTTCCTAGTAATTGTAAATGGTGGGGAGAAAGAAGCGATGTAGATACTTTTTTTGAAATGGCTGACTTATTCTTATTTACATCTAGAGGTCATACTACTGATAAAGAAACAATGCCTCTAGTAATTAGAGAGGCTATTAGTTGGAAAACACCGACACTTATTTTTAATTTAGACGTTTATTTAGATTATTTTGATAAATTTAGCAATATAGACTATCTAGATTTTAATAGTAAAGGACAAAATATAAAATCAATATTAAATAAAGTAGGAATGGAAATAAATAAAGTTGATGAATTTTTTGATATATTCTTTGATGCTTCTAATAATAAAATCAATTTTAATTATAAAAAGCAAGAAAGAAATGAATATAAAATCAGCGTAAAAGATAAAGATTCTAATGCTCCTATATACTGGACTGATACAGCATTTGAATTGTGTTCTAGTATGTGGGTAATTCCTATTCCTATTCATGCTTTTGACTTTTATAAAGATCCACATTTTGGATCATTCTTGATTGAATTCTACGATTTAAAAAATAATTTAGTCTTTGATAAGACATTGTTTATAAAAAATGCTAAGCCAAGTAATAAATTTAAGCTAGATCTAAAGAATCCTTTTGATTGCTTATTTAATAACTATAATGAAATGTTTGTTGACAACAAATATGATTGTTATGAATTAGACAAAATGGAAACTGTTTTTGATGTTGGTGCAAATAGTGGTTTATTTTCTATTTTGGCTATAAAGAAAGGTGCTAAAAAAGTATATGCATTTGAGCCTAATCAAGAGTCTCTTATTAATTTAAAGCAATTAGTAAAAAACCAAAACGTAAAAGTTATTGATAAAGCGGTATATACTAAAGATGAAGATCTTATATTCTATATTGATCCAAGCAATACAACAATAGGTAGTATCTCAGAAGACCATATTATTAATAATGGATCAAAAGTAGAAAAAATAACTGTTTCTGCTGTATCATTAAAAACATTTTTTGAGCAAAATAATATTGAAAGACTGTCGCTATTAAAGATGGATATTGAAGGAGCTGAATACGATATTATTGAAAACCTCGAGCCTGAAGTATTTAATAAAATAGACAACTTCTTGATTGAGTATCATAACAACTATAATGGAGAAGCAGAAAAATTAATAAATAAGTTAGTTAAAGCAGGATATGATATAGATCAGATTAGAAATCAAAATACTGCAAATAATGAAGACATAAAAGATAGGTACACTAATTCTGTCATAGGTACTATCTTTGCTAAAAAGTCACTAAAAGAAAAACTATTAACTGTTATTATACCAACTCATAACCATGAGAAATATGTAGAAAAAACAATTGATAGTGTTTTAAGACAGAAGACCTTATTTAATTTTAATGTCATCATATCAGATGATAAATCTACAGATAATACATATGAAGTTATACAAAAGTACAAAGATATTCTAAATGTAACTATTTTAAGAAATGAAACTAATTTAGGACCAACTCCTAAAATGGCTTATAATGTTATAAGTAAAACTAAATCTGAATATGTAACTATATTAGATGGAGATGATTTTTATACTGATGATTATAAACTACAAAAGCAAGTAAATTTTTTACAGCGTAATCTAGAATATTCAATTCATTGTACAGGATACTATCAACTTGAAAAAGATAATGTAGACGAAGTTTTACCGTCTTTTAATTTATATGGTCTTAAAGAAGAAGTTATTTTAAGAGATCAAATAGATCATAATTGTGTGTCTTATGGGTTTATGTTTAGAAACCCAATCTTAAAATACCCAACATTTCCTGAATGGTATTTTGATAAAGATATATTTGATGGATATTGGGCACTAGGTTTATTAATGCTACAATACGGTAAATGTAAAAATGAAAAATGGCCTTCAGGAGTATATAGAGTAACACCAAACGGACATTTTGGAGAGAAATCTATTGATTGGAAAGAAGAGCAAGGTGCAAAACAAAGATTAGTGCATAGACAAAATTTTAAAATAGTGAATAAACAAGTATTAGTTGACAAATCAGACATTAACTTATTTGATGTATATAATGGTCATTTTAAAGTGCAGTATAAAGGAGTGCCATACCTTAAATGTCCTATGGACTATGTGCTATATCAAATGTTAATCATGGATATAAAACCAGATCTAATCATTGAAATAGGTACTTTAAATGGAGGTGGTGCTTTATACTACGCCGATCTATTATATCTATTAGGCAAAGGCCAAGTTCATACAATTAATTTGTATAACGAAGTATATGATCAAAAGGTACTTGATCATGGCCAAATTAAATTCTTCTATGGAGGTTTTGATGCTTATGATATAGAACAAAACACAAAAGGATTTGATAAGATACTTGTTATTGATGATGCTGCACATACTTATGAAGATGTACTAAAAGCATTGAATAAATTCCATAAAGTAGTTTCTAAAGAATCATACTTTATTGTTGAAGATGGGGTAGTTTCATTTACAGGTGTAGCAGATAATTATGGAGGAGGGCCTAGAAAAGCCATAGATGAATTTCTACAAACTAATAATGATTTTATAGTAGATAGAAGCTTATGTGACTTCTTTGGAACTAATGCGACATTCAATCCTGATGGATACTTAAAAAGAATCAAATAGTGGAAGATTTTATCATACATATACACCTATACTTAACTAGTAGAGAAACAGAATTAACTGCTTTTAATAATCTTAAAAGACTTAAAAGTAATGGTTTCAAAATATTAGTGACATCAGCAAAAATAATTCCTTTAGATTTTTATCAATACATAGATCACTTCTATTATGATAGTGAAAATCAAATGATGGAGTTAGAATATAAAAAAGCAGACCCGCTTGTATGGTGGTATGCTACTGAAAATATAAAGTTTAATTTTGTTGTAGATGGGTTCCAAAAGCATGGTTTAGCTGTTTTAAGATCAATGATAAAAGGATGCCACATTGCTAGTGGACTGGGTTATAAAAATATAATTAGATTTGAGTTTGATGATTTATTTGGTAAAAAATCAATGGATCTAATAAAACAAATATGCGGTGAGATAGAAGATAAAAAATACGATTTTTATACGTACAAAAATGATTATGGAGGAGAAATAATTGATATTTCTACGCACTTAATTTTCTATTCATGTAAATCATTTTTAAAACTTTTTGGCCGTATAAAAAATGAACATAATTATAAAGAGTATTTAGAAGAGTTAGGAATACCTAATGAGGCTATAATATTAGAAGAATTTATATATAGATATATTCAAAAACATAAACTAAATGTATATTATGGTACTGGTCATACTATGCATGAAATATTCAATGACTCAGCATTTAATATGCATCAATCTGCTTTAGGAGTTGTAGATGGGGCAATATCAGATGTTATGATAATAAAAAGAGGAGAAGTTCGTGATACAGAAAACCTTTCTATAGCGGCTCAAAATGTATCATCAGACATTCCTATAACAGTTTATTTTGATTTATATGATAAAGATAAAAATTTAATTAGAACTGATGAAATTTATTTAGAAATAATAGAACAATGGAAATATGATTTCTTAAATGACGTCAAAAATATACATGAAATCAAAGTAAGGCATCAAAACAATCCAGTTCATAAAACATTTAAAGTTTATTTTGAAGACGATCAAGTAAATATTATAAACTTAGATATGCCTAATGTACATAATTGGCAAGAGATAATATTTAATTAAAAATATAATAAATGAAGTTTACAATAGTTACAAGTTTTTATGAAGGATCTAAATTTGTTTTAGATTTATACAATAAAATAAAATTACAAACGTACACAAATTGGGAATGGATAGTAACAGATGACTTTTCATCTGATAATGCTAAAGAGCTATTATTAGAACTTGCTAAAAATGATAGAAAAGTAAAGTATGTAGAACAAAGTAGTAAAAAGCAAATGTTCTATAATCCACAGTTGTTTTGTAAAGATGCAGAAATAATTGTACAAGCAGATCAAGACGATTATCCTCTACCTAAAGCATTAGAAGTTTATCATCACTTCTTTACTAAATTTCCTGAGACTATAGCTATAACTTGCTGCGGTAATTGTTTTAAAGATAATGGTGAATGGATGAATTTCCATAGTCCTAATTTTACTAATGCAAATAATATGACATGTGGGCACCTTACCTATTTAAGAGCCTGGAGAAATAATCCAAATATAGAATATGATTTTAATCCAGGTAATTGGATGAAATATTATTATAATGATTTATCTATATTGTGTACATTAGAAGAGCAAGGAAAGATATTAAACTTACCTAGAAATTTATATTATTACAATTATAGAGACGATTCTATTTCTCATACTGCATATGCAATTGATGCAGTAGAAGAAGGTGCGGAGTTAATAAGAAAAATAAATGAAAGAAGATCAGATAAAGATATAGATACTATAAATAGACATTTTGAATCAATACATTCAGAATCACTATGTTTAATAGATCATCAGTTAAATAATTCTATAGAGCAATACAAAATAGCATATGTTGATTATTATTTAGATGGCAAAAAAAAGAAAGCATTAAAAGAACTGTTTTTTGATCATGATTTTCAAATTAATAAAATAGACGGAGATGAAGACTATGCTATATTTGCTATAAAGACTATAGAAGATCTTAATAGATTTTTAAATACAGATAATATAGAATCAGTTAAAAAAATACAAATAGTAATATTAGAACAAGCAACCAATCCAGATACTCAGAATATCATAAATACTTTACAGTCTAAATATTCTATGTACTACCACTCTTCTCATCATTGTCTTATTAATCTAATAAAATAATGGTAAAAAAAGATTTAGTCATATTAGGATCATATCCCTCTTCTGAAAAATCTAAACAGATATTAAAAAATTGCATAAAAAGTTTAAAAGAGCATTTTGATATCATGTTATGTACTCATTATCCTGCGGATTTTGAAACACAAAATATGGTTAACTATTACATCTATGACTATAGAAATGAAATGGTTGTAAATGAAGACGTTTATATATATGGAGACTGCGATCAGTTTTACTTCCAAGGATATATAGAAGGATCGTCAACACATCCTGGATTTGCTATATATAGATTAATAGTAAATGGTCTAAGATTTGCAAAAGATTATTATGCTAAATTTTACTACATAGAATCAGATTCAGAATATTCACTATCTGATATTGAAAAAATTAAAAGTCTTACTAAACAATCAGAGTTAGAACAAAAAAATGGTTGGTTTTTTTCTTTAGAATCTGACCCTATATTAGAGACGAATATATTTTGTTGTGGAGTTGATTATTTTTTAAATAATTTTCCTAATTGTAAAAATATAGATGACTATAATGAAGAATGCTTTAAAAATAAAAGCTTTGGAATTCTAGAAAATTTTTTATATTGTTCATTAAAAAGCCAAAATAAATTAGATGATATCATGATAATAAAAAGTGCTCATTTTAGCGAGTATTTTAAAGATAGTAAAACATCACTAACATCATTTAGAGAAGACGGTATGACACATCCTTTTGAATTACGATTAGTAAAAGTTGAAAATACAGACAAGATAGCGTTTGTTTATATTAATAACAATAACGGCGATGCTAATGAATATATTAATTTCTCAATAAACGATATTATATCAACAAAATTACCGCTATCTAAAAAATACTTATCACAAATAGTAGATTCTAATAGTGATACATTTACTATGACAGTAGGAAACTACATTAAAAAATATACTAAAGAAGGAATACTTACAAGTAAAAGCTTTGTTAGATTTAAATAAAGACTATGAAAATAATCAATGTTACCCCAGGTTTAATACCCATCCCTCCAAATGGTTGGGGAGCCGTAGAAAAGATTATATGGGAGATACATAACTGCCTTCTAAAACTAGGCCATGACTCCACAATCGCGTATCTGGACGATGTAAACGACTATGACATAGTACACATCCATGTGGCAAATCTAGCGAACCTGGCGCATGAAAGAGGCATTCCTTATTACTTCACTATGCATGATCACCATGCTTACTTATATGGTAAAGATTCTAGTAGCTATAAAGAAAATCTAAAGGCTATAAAGAATGCTAAAAAAGCATTTGTGCCTGCTAAATTCCTAGTAGACTACTTTGAAGGAATACCTGAATACTTTTCTCATGGAGTAAACACAGACTATTTTACTCCTACAGGAGTTAAAGAACATAGATTGTTATGTGTAGCAAATAATGGATTTATTCATGATCAGTCTGAAGATAGAAAAGGATTTAGTTATGCTATTGAAGCTGCAAAACAATTAGACCTTCCTATTACTATAGCAGGGCCTAGTAACAACAAAAAGTACTTTGAAAAGTTTCCTCCTGATTATGACAAACTTACTATTCTTTATGATTTAACTGAAGATGAATTAAGAGACTTATATAAAGAACATAGTATATTTGTTCACGCATCTATATTAGAGGCAGGCCATCCTAATTTAACGTTGCTTGAAGCTATGGCATCTAGGCTTCCTGTAGTAGGAACATATGAAGACAATAATGAATTAAAAGGTCTAATTAAAGTAGAAAGAAATACAGATCAGATAGTAGAAGCTGTATCTAAATTAATAAGCCCAATAAAGTACCTCAGATATTCTAAACTAGCTAAAACAACAGCTTTAGAATTATCGTGGATGAATAGAACAAAAGAGCTATTAAAAAAATATTCTAACACTATGAAAGATCAACTTATACAAGGTTACGAAAGTACAAATATATTAGCCATACCTTCAAAAGAACCTGTTCCTCAATTTAACATTAACTTTATTCAAGCAGCATTCTTTGAAATCGTAGGAGGCAAGCAATTAGATTATGACGTGTCTTTTATAAATAACAAAACGAATGAAGTTTTACACTCAGGAAAAATATCTTCTAATTGTTGGATTAAAGCTAGCAAACAAAGTTTTGTTGACTGGAAAATAAAAGCTTTTGATGGAATTCATGAGTATGAATATAATCTAGACTTAAAAGATAAAAGAGTTTATATTGCACTAGACTCAAAATCTTTAGGCGATACACTAGCATGGTTTCCTTACGTAGAAGAGTTTCAAAAGAAACATAATTGTAAAATAATAACTTCAACATTCTGGAATCACTTCTTTGAAAAAGAATATCCTAATTTTGAGTTTGCTAAACCAGGTGAAGCGGTTAATAACCTTTATGCAATGTATACTATAGGATGGTTCTATAATGAAGATGGAACTATTGACTATAATAAAAACCCTAAAGACTTTAAGCATATTCCTCTTCAACAAACAGCGTCTGATATTTTAGGTTTAGAATATAAAGAACTAAGACCTAGAATAACAGTTGATAAAAGTATAAAGAAAGAAAAGATTATATCAATAGCAGTTCATAGTACAGCTCAAGCTAAATACTGGAATAATAAAACAGGGTGGCAAAAAGTAGTCGACTATCTAAAAAAAGAAGGATATAAAGTCGTATTAGTTTCAAGAGAAGAAGACGGATATATGGGAAATAAAAATCCTATAGGAGTGGAATATATGAAAGACAATAGTATGGAGACTACTATAGAGACTATACAAAAGTCGCAAATGTTTATCGGAATTAGTAGTGGTCTTAGTTGGCTTAGTTGGGCGTTAGGAACAAAAACGTGTGTAGTATCAGGTTTTTCTGATCCTATAACTGAGTTTGAAGATGCAATTAGACTTTATACAAAAGATGGATTCTGCAAAGGTTGTTTTAATACACATCAACTAGACCCAGGAGATTGGAATTGGTGTCCAAAACATAAAGGAACACAAAGACAATTTGAGTGTAGTAAAACAATATCAGGAGAAGAAGTTATAAAAGCTATTAGTCTACATCTAAATAATTCATAAATCTCAAATATGTATTAGAAAGATAGTCCAAGATGGGATTTCGTATAGAAGCGCCAAAACAAGACGGTAACGCCAGGTTCAATACTCTTAAAGTTAATCTGAATGAAAACAATTCAGCTACTAGAACAGTAGTTTCAGATGAAGAAGGTAACTTTTATTATGGCGCAGGTGGTGGCGGTGGAACTGGTGGAACAAATGGATCTTCAGGTACATCAGGCGCAAATGGATCATCGGGCACTTCTGGAGCAAACGGTACATCAGGTACATCTGGCGCAAATGGTACGTCAGGCTCAAGTGGATCCTCTGGCTCGTCTGGAACCTCAGGAACAGGTTTTAATACAATAGCAGATCCTTTACAAGGAAGAGTTTTACTTTCAGATGGCAGTACTAATAACGCGTCTGCTTCCGCTAATCTTTTTTATGATACAGGTAGTTCTATATTTCAAGTAACCGGATCTATTATATCTACTCAAGGACTTACAGGTTCTTTACAAGGAACTGCAAGTTGGGCAATTAATGCACAAACTGCATCTTTTGTTTTAAATTCTATATCTGCTTCATATATTTCTGGTTCTAGTGCTATAGTAGATAACTTAACTAGTAGTTTTGATGCGCGTATAAATAGTATTAGTATTGGTAAAGGTGGAGGTAACGTATCTAATCTGGCTATTGGAGATAGGGCGCTTTTAAGTAATACTTCAGGAATTCAAAATACTGCAATAGGAACTCAAGCACTCAGTTCCAGTATAGTAGGAGCAGGCAATACAGCAGTTGGATATCAATCATTACACTTAAATACATCTAATAATAATACTGCAGTAGGATGGAGATCTCTTTATCTAAACGCAGTAGGATCTTCTAATGTTGCAGTAGGAACTTCTGCTTTAGTAAGCAATATATCTGGATCTAATAATGTTGCAATGGGTTTGCAAGCTTTATTAGGTAGTACAACTGGTAATAATAATACTGCTATAGGATATAGAGCGGGGTATGGCACTGGAGTAAATAATAATACTACAGGAGAAAATAATATTTTTATTGGTAATATATCTGTAGGTGTAACCGGAAGTGATTCAAATAGAACTTGGATTGGTAATACATCAACAACTTCTACTTGGCTTGGCGGTAATTTAATAGTTGGACAAACTAGTGATTTTGGATCTAGATTCCAAGTAACAGGTAATGGAATAATTACAGGTTCGCTTATAGTATCTCAAGGTATTACTGGATCTTTATTTGGCACTTCTAGTTGGGCAATAAATGCTTTAACAGCATCATCAGCAGATAACTTTTTTGTTAGACAGAATATAACTGCCTCTAATGTTTTAATAACAGGAACGCTTACAGCTCAAACTATAGTTGCGCAAGTTATAACTTCTTCAACAGATTTTGTAACTGGATCGACTATATTTGGTAGTGAATTAAGTAATACTCATGAATTTACAGGTTCTGTTTCTATAACAGGATCACTAACTATAAACGGTACATCATTTACTGCCGCAACTTCTGGTACTAGCGGTACCTCTGGCACCGCAGGAAGCTCTGGAACTTCTGGTTCATCTGGTAGCACAGGTACTTCAGGTAGTAGCGGATCATCTGGTACAACTGGATCTTCTGGTTCATCTGGTACAACTGGATCTTCTGGTTCATCTGGTACATCAGGATCAACCGGTACTTCTGGTAGTGGTGGTTCATCAGGTAGTTCAGGAACATCTGGCTCGTCTGGATCAAGTGGAACATCTGGCTCATCTGGTAGTACTGGTACCGCAGGTTCATCAGGCAGTTCAGGAACATCTGGTACTTCAGGTAGTAGTGGAAGTTCAGGCACAACTGGAAGTAGCGGTTCAAGCGGTACTACAGGATCATCTGGCTCAGCAGGTACTAGTGGTACATCTGGTAGTGCAGGAACTGCAGGTACATCTGGAAGTTCGGGATCAAGCGGCACTACTGGTAGCTCTGGTTCTAGTGGAAC
>Ga0164293_10003277_pt1 | contig 13788 bp, 12 predicted proteins | sample GEODES118metaG_FD_111487 | JGI IMG/M metagenome (GOLD analysis project Ga0164293, IMG submission 111487) | Eutrophic lake water microbial communities from Lake Mendota, Wisconsin, USA - GEODES118 metaG | ecosystem: Environmental > Aquatic > Freshwater > Lake | place: USA: Lake Mendota... | reverse complement strand
GGAGGCGGCATGGCCATCGGTTTTCCATTCCGTCAGTGGCTTTTGCAACGCCGGATTTTCGACGTTTTCAAACTCCTTAATCGGCTTTCAAAACTCGCCCACCACCCTAGTGATTCTGGGTTTACTAATTGTCGCTGGCGGCATCGGATTTCTAACTATGGAGGAGGTTTATCTTCATTTGATTAGCCAACGGTGGCGAAGAAACAATCGCCTGTCACTCCACAGCAAATTGGTGCTAGTAACCTCTTGTTTACTTCTAATTGGGGGTGCTGCCATATTTTTCGCTTGCGAGAGAGACGCCTCATTAGTCGACCTTTCCCTTAAAGACAGGTTTTGTAACAGTTTGTTCATGAGCATTACCGCGAGGACTGCGGGATTTAATTCGATAGACTATTCCCAGGCAACCGATAGCGCGAACTTCCTAACGATTCTCTTGATGCTCATCGGCGGTTCGCCGGGTTCGACGGCAGGAGGTCTCAAGACAACAACATTTGCCCTGATCGGATTGCTGGCATGGTCTCGTATGAAGTCCGAAGAGAAGGCATATTTTTCTGGGCGATCAATCCCCGACGAAACGATTCAGCGCGCAGTTGGCCTGATGGTGGCTTACGTCGCTGTTGTCGCGTTGGGCGTCTTTGTACTTTCCGGAACCGACCCTCTTCCGGGTAAGCACAATGCATTTCTGGCGAGACTTTTCGAAGTCGCAAGCGCATTTGGTACAGTTGGGCTCTCGATGAATCTGACGCCTGAGCTTTCCGAAGCCGGTAGACTCGCGATCGCGTTAATGATGTTCCTGGGCAGGGTCGGCCCACTCACGCTCGCGGCAGCTTTCGTAATCCGCAAGCCGAAAATAAGCCAATTCCGATTCGCGTACGAAGATGTCGTCGTCGGCTGAGTATCGACTTTACTTTTGGGATTAAATCATGAAACGATTTGTTGTCATCGGCTTGGGCAATTTTGGATTCGGAATAGCCGAAACCCTCAGTAACGAAGGTCACGATGTAATCGTGGTCGATTCCGACGAGGAGGTGGTCGACCGAGTTGCACCGATGGTAGCAAGGGCTGCCGTAGGCGACGGAACAGACATCCAAACACTTCAACGACTTGGTGCGACCGAAGCGGACGTTGGGGTCATTTCAACCGGAGATGACATCACGGCTAGTATCTTGGCGACAATGGCCCTCCACGACCTTAAAGTTAAAGAGGTGTATGTGAAAGTGATATCCAGGGACCATGCAAGAGTGATGCAAAGAATTGGCGTAACAGAAACAGTTTTCCCCGAACGAGATACGGCGAAAGCCTTGGCAACTCGGTTGTCGGGTACAGCCCTCCTTAATTACGTTCGACTCGGCGAAGGATTTAGTATCCAGGAAATGGCGGTTCCGGAAAAGTGGAATGGTAAGACACTTCGGCAGCTTAAACTTAGACAGGACTACGACATTACAGTTATCGCCCTTCATGACGTACTTAAAGACAAAATCATACCTTCCCCTGACCCAGACTCGACCCTAAAGGATTCTGATACTTTACTCGTCGCGGGTAGTGATGAGGCCCTGGCGAAGGCCGCAAAACTTCTCTGACAACATGTATCTCGATTAACCGAACCGATCTGGCGAGAAGAAGTCTAAATCGATTGGTGACGCCTCGCCCTCGATAAGCGCGGCGACGATCTGACCTGTTACGGGGGCCAAGCTTAAGCCCATCATCGCATGCCCAGTAGCTATCACAAGATTGTGCGCTACACATGTTCTGCCGAGATAAGGCAGCCCATCTGGTGGACACGGTCGCAATCCATGCCAAACTTCGAGCCCAGCGAAGTCTTCAACCGTAAAGGCGGGGAAATAACGGGGTATGGCTTTAAGAATCCCAGCAACCCGACGCGTATTGATTCGTTCGTCCATGCCACTTATTTCCATAGTCCCTCCGAACCGAAGTCTTTCGCCGAGCGGAGTGACTGCGACTCGAGATTCAACTAATATGGAACAGGTCTTTGGGGCCTGAACCGGACTTGGATGGGTGACACTGTACCCCTTTCCGGCTTGCATCGGCAACCGCAGGCCAAGTTGTCGCGACAGCTCCGAAGACCACGCGCCGCCTGCGAGTACAAAAAAATCGCCTGCTATCTCACCCTCAGCCGTGGCAACCGCTTTAATGACACCATTGTAATGACGCCAACCGGTAACCCTTTGACCATAAAGAAAGCGACCACCCGCCCGAATAAAAGTCTGCTCGCGAGAGCTAACGTAGCGCGACGGATCGAGATGACAATCATCTTCGTAATGCACAGCGCCATAAATATCCATCTCAATCCCTGGTTCGAGCGACGCTGCTTCCGAAGCGTCCAAAACCCTGACGCGTAAACCCAAACTTCCAGCTTGCTCAGCAGTCTCTACTTCCTCACGCCACTTGTTTTCAGTTTTACACAGCATCATCAAGCCATTCTTCACAAGCCCAATCTTTTCACCCGCTTCAGCCATTCGCGCGTAAGCAGAACGACTGAGCAGATGAAGATCTCGCAAGACCGGAGCGACACGGGCAACTCGATCCGAATTACATGCCCGCCAGAATCGATAACCCCACCGGATCAAATCCCAACTCAGGCGAGGCCTGATATAGAATGGTGACTCTGGATTAGCCATCCACTTCAATCCGAGAGAGATCATTCCGGGCGAGGCCAAAGGGATGAAATGGCTCGGGACAATCATACCGGCATTGCCCAAGGAAGAACCTCTTGTCTTCGGAGTGGCATCAATTAGGGTTACTTCGTATCCCCTGGCGGCCGTCTCCGTAGCAACGCTGAGCCCAACCACACCCCCGCCGATAATTACCACATGACCTGTCATCTTCATATTCCTAGCGCGACCAGATAATTCATTCCTACAGCTGCTGCGGGATATCTATGCCGATAGGAAACGGATCGTCAGGCTGGACGATCAGCTTTGCCTCTGAGGTAATGTAAGCGGCACCCGTAAGCGTAGGGGCAATCGTCCCTGAATCGCGATCTAGCCATCGGTAATGCGATTTAAAGACGCTACCCACGATGCCTTCCTGAATCCAAGTCTGACCTTCCGGCAACTGCCCGTCGGCTGCTAGGCATGCCAGCTTGGCGCTTGTACCGGTCCCACACGGCGATCGGTCATATGCCATACCTGGGCAGAGAACGAAATTCTTCGAATCAGCATTCGGCAAGGTTGGTGATCCGACTAATTCGACGTGGTCGACGTACTCGTGGCCGATTTGATGCAATACGTGACGAATTCGTTTCGCAACCTCTGACAACCTAGCAATATTATCGGGCATGATGGATTCGGAATGCTTCTTTACCAAAAAGAAGTTATTCCCGCTCCAAACAACATCACCAACCACCTCGCCAACCGCTGGAACGTCAAGCCTCAGATCTCGTACCAACCGACGGCTAGGCACATTGGTGAGAGAAACCTCAGCACCTCCATGCCAAACGGCCTCCACAGGACCGACCGGCGTGTCGATCCGAATCGTTCCGGGAACGATCTTGGAAAGATACCCTAAGGTTACTACCAGCCCTATGGTCCCGTGGCCACACATACCGAGATAACCGACATTATTAAAAAAAATGACGCCGAACTCGCAGGCGCTGTCGGCAGGCTGACATAACAACGCCCCCACCAGAACCTCATTACCGCGAGGTTCGGCCAAGCATACCCGCCGTAAATCATCATGGCGATCGCGAAGAATACAAACGCGTTGACTAAGCGGGACAGATGCCCAATCGGGCCCGAAATCAAACCCAGGATCGACGACAACCCTAGTGGGTTCGCCACCGGTGTGAGAGTCGACCACCTTAATCTCTCGGCGAATCATGCCCATCTTGCTCCCGTTTCGCTCATTAGGTCTTCTATCGAATCCGATTCCATCGGAATATCAGCCATCAAACTTACTGCGCCATGTTCCGTAACAAGGACCGTATCTTCCAAGCGAATTCCCACCCGCTCCTCCCGAATGTAAATCGCCGGCTCACACGTCATTACCCAACCAGGCTGCATTGGCGCGTCAACCAACTGAACGTCGTGGACATCAAGACCTATCGAATGCCCAACGCCATGCATGAAATACTTCGATAAAGCTTCCTTTCCCGGCCCTTGCGAACGAACCTCTTCCATTGTGAGGAGCCCCAAGTCGACGAGCTCTTTTTCGATCACTTGCTGAGCGATCACCTTCCAATCCTTTGCGATCAATCCTGGTTTCAAAGCCATAAAACATGCCCGATAAGCCCGATAGACGGCGTCATAGATTTGTTTTTGACGCGATGAGAAACGTCCGCTTACCGGGATTGTTCTGGTCAAATCGGAGTTGTAGTTGTGAATCGATGCCGCAACATCTAACAGCACCAAATCACCAGCTTGGCAAGTCGAATCATTCCTGATGTAATGCAATGCACACGCATTTTCACCTGCTGCGATGATCGGCGTGTATGCAAACTTACCCCCGTTAGAAATGAATTCATGGGCAAACTCAGCCTGAATTTGTCGTTCATTAACTCCGGGTTTTACAAATTTCGCAACTCGGTTAAATGCGTCACGGGTCAATCCACAGGCAAGACGAATCATCTCGATTTCGCCAGAAGACTTCACGGCACGCTCCCGATACATGATTCGTGCAAGTCGGCGATATTCATGCAAGGGGTATTTAGCGATGCAGTCTTTCGCGAATCGGGCTTCGCGGGTAAAGCCAATTTCGACATGGGCTCTCGGGTGCTCGTTTGCATTCAAGTAGACAGTACCAGCTTCACACATGAGCGAGTGAAAAATACCTGCAAAGGAAGATAAAGCCTCAACCCGCTTTATGCCTGAAATCATTGTCGCTTCGGACTTACTAAGTTTTTTACCTTCCCAGATCTCAAGCAGTGGGGAATGATCGCGAATAAAGAGTATCTCCCGATTACGCTCCTCATGCGCATCTGGGAACAGAACTAGAATCGTCTCCTCTTGCTCGACACCCGTAAGATAAAATAGGTCGGAATTCGGGTGCAGGACTAAAGTCCCGTCGGCGTTGGTAGGCAAAACATCGTTATTGTTCACAACTGCTAAACTACGCGGTTCCAGTTGAGCGACCACTCTTGTGCGATGGGAAGTAAAAACGGTCGCGCTTAGCGAAGATGATAAGGATGCCATGCTTTTACAGGGAGTTAGAAATTTCGATTCGGACCGACCCAGGTGAAATGTAACCGAAGTATAAGAACTAACTGAACCCCGCTAGCTTGAGGCCTGGCTCGCAAGGGACTCCCACATTACCTTTTAAATCGGTTGTTATCCAGGAATTTACGCCATTCAGAAACAATTACAGTCCCGACAAATCAAAAATGTGACCGTACAAATGCTCAACTCGCTTGCCTATCGCCTTTGCAAAGAGGCATCGCAAGATGCCGATCGTCTAAGAATTGCCTGTCACCCCATCCAAGGTGGTTTATTAATCGATGCCGGAATCGAAGTAACCGGGTCGCTCGGAATTGGCCTGATTATGGCCAAAGCCTGCTTGGGAGGATTGGCGAATGTGTCCATTGACATGACCGACTCGGATCTCTTGGTCGCATCAGTTGGAGTTTCCGTTTATACGGACCAGCCGCTGCTGGCATGCTTCGGAGGGCAATACGCCGGCTGGCCGATTTCTGTCGATAAATACTTTGCTATGGGAAGCGGGCCGATGAGAATGGCACGAGGCAAAGAAGCTATTCTTGACCATTTCTCGCTTCGGGAAAGGCCGGATTTCGGAGTCGGAATACTTGAGTCCACCGAACTTCCTAACGAAACCGTGGTAAGATCGATCGCCATGGAATGCGACCTGCCCACGGAGTCACTCGCACTTATCGCCGCCCCGGCAGGCTCCATCGCAGGATCAATCCAGGTTATCGCCCGCAGCATCGAGACGGCATTGCATAAACTTCATACGCTGAATTTCGATTTGAAAACCATCTTTTCAGCATTCGGGACCGCCCCCTTAGCGCCTCCCTCCTTTCCAGACGATGTAGTAAGCGGAATTGGCCGCACGAATGACGCAATACTTTATGGAGGACAAGTTACCCTCTGGGTCGATTGTGACCAAATGTTGGTTGACCAGGTTGCGGAGTCTGTACCTAGCGAAAGTTCTCGTGATTATGGACGGCCTTTCGCTGAGACTTTCCAGCAATATGATTATGACTTTTACAAAGTCGACCCCAATCTGTTCAGCCCTGCCGTAGTAAGTATCATCAACCGACGCACAGGTTTGTGCAGACGTTTCGGAAAGATACGAACGGATATACTTAGAGCATCGTTTGGCTTATGACCGCCTTAACTCAGCGAGATGAAAGCCGGGAAATTCGCCGACTGCTTGCCTTAGGTCCGGGTGATGGGTGGCATGCAGATCGCCTTCGTACAGCCGCCAACCGTCGTGGGTTTGAACTCGCCCACGCACCCTACGAGTCCCTCTGCGCAACGATTGACGCTTCAGGCAATTCAATCATTAAGTGCCAAGTCGGTCAACTTCATGACTTTTCCGCGGTGCTTTGCCGGACCATGCCAGGCGGTTCACTTGAGCAGATCTCGTTTAGGTTAGCGACATTGCATGCGGCCTATGCATCAGGGCACCGAGTCGTAAATCCCCCTCGTACCCTCGAACTCGCGATTGACAAGTACGCCACACTAGACATCGTTGCCAAGCTTGGCTACCCCGTCCCCGAAACTATCGTGGTCCAAAATCGACAGGAAGCGGTTGAAGCTTTTCGACACCTGGGCGGCGATATCGTGGTTAAGCCTATTTTCGGTGGAGAGGGAAAGGGCGTAATGAGGGTTCGAGATCCTCAGTTGGCTTGGTACACCTTTTCAACCTTGGAAAAGCTTAACGCTGTGCTGTACCTACAAAGATTCGTACCTCCCGGCGGGCGGGACATTAGAATGCTAGTGATCGGAGAGCAAATCCTTGGCATTCGAAGAACTAACGAGCGAGACTTTAGAACAAACGTTGCCATAGGAGGCCGTGCAGAGCCAACCGCTTTAGGAGTAAACTTGAGGCAAATGAGCCGCTGTATAGCAGATTCGTTATCGCTCGGAATCGGCTCTGTTGATGTGATCGATTGCCCAAAGAATGGCCATGTCGTTGTCGAAGTGAACGCGGTTCCTGGATGGAAAGGTGCTCAAACATGTTTTGGTTTTGATCTGGCCGATGCCATGATAGACTACCTGATCAATCAAAAGACACCATGACCCCCAAAATCGGCTTGAATGATTTTGAATCGCCAAATATTGCATCGCGACTGACCCATTGGGCTAAACAGGATCCGCATCAAGTCGCAGTCGTTGAACCAAATTTACGACGGCGATTCTTAGGCAAGACAGGGTACGAAGTTACGACATTTGCCGAATTAGATCGTGACAGCGATCTTATAGCCAAGGGACTTCTTCGTTGGGGCATCAGGCCTAAAATGCGATTGATCATGCTGGTACCCTTCAGCTCAACATTTATTCGGCTCACATTTGCAACTCTCAAAGCCGGTATAAATGTTGTCCTGATTGATCCTGGAATAGGTAGAAAGCATTTAGTCAACTGCTTGGCGATGACGGAGCCTGACGGCTTCATCGGAATACCTAAAGCCCAGGTGATACGATCATTGCTCCGTAGACGATTCAAACGAGCTACCTGGAACGTTACCGTCGGCCGCCGGTGGGGCTGGGGAGGAATTTCACTTGACCAAGTCCGGAAACTGGGCGAGTCATCGAGCCACCAGAACCTGCCTGAGATCGGAAGCAACGATCCGGCCGCAATCATATTTACATCCGGTAGTACCGGTCCCCCAAAAGGTGTCGCTTATACGCATGCAAATTTTCAATCTCAAGTTGACCTGATCAGGAACAGGTACAACATACTTCCCGGTAGTCGCGATCTTGCCTGCTTCCCCCTTTTCGGGCTATTCGACAATGTCATGGGAGTCACGACGGTCATCCCAGACATGGATCCGACGCGCCCGGCGGCAGTTGTTCCTGAGCGTCTTTTCAACGCGATTTATGACTGGCAAGTCGATCAAGCTTTCGGCTCCCCAGCTCTTTGGCACCAAGTCGTAAAGTGGTGTGAAAGAAGCGGTAAAAACCTGAGTCCTTTACGACGGATACTTTCTGCCGGAGCTCCGGTACCTGCAGACACCCTGCAAAAGCTCAAGACATTCGCGAACCGAGAAGCCCAAATAATGACGCCCTACGGCGCAACAGAGGCACTTCCGATCGCATCCATCGAAGCGAGAGAAGTGATCGAGGAAACAGGGCTCAAGACACAGCGAGGATTTGGGGTGTGCGTTGGTACTCGCTTTCCTGAAATACAGTGGAAAGTCATCGAAATCAAAGACGATCCACTTCCATCGATCGACATGACACGAGAGTTGCCGAAGGGTTTAATCGGGGAATTGATGGTAACCGGACCAGTCGTCACTAGCCGCTACGTAGTTCGCGAAGACCAGAATTACTTACACAAAGTCAGTGACGGAGAAAGAGTCTGGCACCGGATGGGAGATGTCGGTTACCTCGATGAACAGGATCGATTTTGGTTCTGCGGTCGCAAATCACACCGAGTCACCCGGGGTGAGGAAACTTGGTTCAGCGTCCCATGCGAAGCCATCTTCGAAAACCATCCCGATATCTATCGAGCGGCTCTGATCGGTGTTGGCGATGCTGGCCATCAAACTCCCGTAATCATCGTCGAACCCCACAAAGAAAAACGTCCGGTGAATAATTTACAACGACAGCGATTAGCAAATGAATTGCTACAACTCGGAACCCAAACTGACAGCACGGCAAAAATCACTGACATCAGAATCTACCCCCGCAGCCTGCCCGTAGACATTCGTCATAACAGCAAGATATGCCGTGAAAAACTTGCCGCTGAGATCAACACTTTTGCCGCTAACTGCAAAAGGCGAATTCGATGATGAAATCACGCCAGAGGTTCCGCGCGAACAAAGCACCCAAAGTTCTCGCCAAGAAACGATCAACACCTCCATAGTGGCATTGGGGTCACTCTTTCAAAACCCGTCTCGCCAACGAAGATACAACCAGCGTTAGCGCAAGCTGCCAAACGCTCGGGAGTCATGTTTTCCGCTGCAGTGGTAATCAATAAGACGATTTTGCCGTCGCAGGACACCAGGTTAGGACAGGTGTTTTGCGGCGACCCGGGGGTCTGCCAAATCTCTACCAATTGACCATCATCAAGGCTATACCAACGAGTCTCTCCGGTACCGATATCGGTCGGATGAAACATTGAAACTATCAACCCCCGACCGTCAGGAGTCAAAATCGCGCCATCAGGAACCGCTGGGTCGTCTGTCAAATCAAGAAGGATTCGCCTTGGACCAAGTCTTCCCGCAGAAATATCCAAATCATAAGCACATACTTGGCGGGTAGGGGAATCAATATCTATCAGCTCTACACCGTCGCGGAGCTTCCGAATGGCTTTGCCGTTACTGCATATTTGATCGTTTCGGAGGCGAATCAGTGACCGATCGCAACCACGATATAAATACAAACCAGCCTTCCTGTTGTTAAATTCGAGATCTTTCGTACCGAAAATCAAGTTATCCTCCCAAATCATCCCATCATTGATGATCGTATTTTCAACATCCGAATCTATTCCCTCACAAAAAACCTCCCACGAGCCTGTTTGGGGGGTGAATAACCCAAGAGAACGCTCCAAACCGACCACAAAACTCAGATCATCATCACAAGGGAACGCAAAGCCAGGACGCCCCGGCAAATCAAACGATCTGTTTTGCACTCCGCGTAGCGATTCTTCTGTAAACGTAAGCAAGTTTATGGAACCAAAGACCGATTTCGGTCCGTGCTGTATCGCAACCCAACTGACCTCTCCATTGTGTTGAGTGGGATAAGGACCTTCGGGAAGAAATCGAAGACCCTCGACTGCAGGGCGAAAAAGCATTCGAACAGTACGATAGTGCGGCATGGCAAAACACACGGACCAGAAATTAGTAGCGACTCTAATCTTGCTAAAGCACAAACCGATCGCGTTACGATTCCATCATAGCTTAGGTCGCACCACATCTCGCGCTAACCCGAGTTTCTCCAAAAACAGAATGACCCACCAAGACATATCAAACTCCCACCAGCGGTGACCATGCCTTGCCGATCGAGGCTGCGCATGATGATTGTTGTGCCACCCCTCACCGTGGGTCAAAAGGGCTACTAACCAGTGGTTGCGACTATTGTCACGAGTCTCATAGTTTCGATAACCCAAGACGTGTGCGACAGAGTTTACCGACCAAGTGCCATGCCAAACGAAAACGGTTCTCGCTGCGATTCCCCAAACCATCCAACTGCAAAAATATCGGACTGCTTCGTTGAAACCACCAAGCCAATAACCATAGATTCCGCCCACCATACAAATGAACAACGCATGCATCACGTAAACGAAAAACCAACCCTGGTAACGTTCCAATCGGAGGTAAAACGGATCACGAAGCAGGTCTCTGACGTATCGCTCATAGTGCGACGTAGTGTCCAACCCCCGATGACGATAAATCACCCATCCGATGTGCCCCCAAAGAAACGTCGCAAGAGGTGAATGAGGATCGGGTTGGTGATCACTGTGCTGGTGATGCATTCGATGAATCGCGACCCATCGGGCAGGGCTATCCTGTAACGTACAGATGCCAAGTATGGCGAAAAAATGCTCCAGCCATTTCGGGCATACAAAGCCTCGGTGGGTTAACAGACGGTGGTACCCAACAGTAACTCCGAGCATGCCAAAAACAAAGTGACCGAGGACACCCACCACTACCCCGGACCAAGTAAAAAAAAATGGCACGAATATCAACAATGCCAAAGCATGTATTCCAGCCAATACGATTACAGCAGGCCACACCAAGCATAAAGGGCGTGTCTCTTCTGGGAGTCCTATCCCGCTCGGATCGCTGGCAATTCTACCAGCAACTACCGGATCGGCTTCGCCTTGCAAATCTTCAGTGGCCATTGACATAGGTGACTCTCTTAAACTGGCATGGCCGAAAAACTAATCGGACGAGATTATAAACTACGTTTGACATTCACTAAACATCCATGTCGATCGGATTATACCAAAACCGTAATCCGCACGGCTGTTACTCGAAAAGTAGCCAAACAGTAATCAGGATATTGCAATTAGGAAGTCTTTAACGACAAAATCAGTTAGTCGCTGTTAAGGCCCATTTATAACCGAAGTAAAGGTGCACAAGAATAACCACGGGAACACCGGGAGATTTCGTAATGATTTGATCAATTTGCTCATCTTCATTTTTCCAGACCAACTCGGCAATCGACTTGCCAAACTTCATCCGTCATCTGACAACGAATAACACCAACGAATTTCTCGGAGGGCGTTGCGTACCAAATGTTCCGCGTTGCAAAAACCCGTGTTTTTGGATCCTTGTCACCGAGTTTCTTTCGGATTGCGTTCACCGTTTGTGGAGGTTTTTTAGCAACAGCGCGAATGCGAATTTGCTCTAGAAAGGCACCATTATGCTAAGCCGAGTAACAGATTTTATCTAAGCACCGCTGACTAGCCCCCAAAAGGAACTAAGTATCCTCAGCAGACCCTACAAAAAACCGAAATTAGTTAAAATACTGCTTGTGCCCCAATAGTGCCAAAATGCCCGGCGAATGGGAAAAGCATCTAGCATTCGGGAGATAAAATGACAAAGAAACCGGCGAGTAAAACTCCCTAGGCCGGATTGATTTAATAACCGCTAACCCCATTTGCTACTGACCCTTTCTCGCCCATTCTTTCATCTGACTAATATTGTCCAGTATGACAGACTTCACCTCTTCGGTCTTACCCTCCATGTAAGCAGCCATATCGCTGTCGTACATCGCTTCGTTCTCGAAACCCCTATCCTTTGTATCAGCGACCCACTTATCCAACTTTACTCGCAACTCCGTAAGAACTTCTTGATACGCTGCCTCACTTGCAAGATTCCGTTGCTGCCACTTATCTTTGCGCCAAAGATAAAGTTCCTCCGATGGGCGCTCCGCCGAAAACAAAAGACGCTTGCCCAAATCACACAGTTCGCCACTGGCTTTCAGACGGCGAATAGACTGAATGATCGACTTACTATCTTTGTACGCGTTCGGTTGTAACATTGGCCTCTGTGGCAAAAAATTTCGGATATAAAGAAATTCGTCGGTACGCAAACTTCGAATTCTGTCAACAGTCTCGTCACAGCGATCACGGGCGGCGATCACAAAACCACGTCGTTCGTAGTCAGGAGAAAAGACATTCTGACCCTGCATGTAGGCAGGAATGCCAATCCCGGCAACGCCGAGAGAAATTGCCGCTACATCGATATGCTCTACTAGATCCGAACGAACTTCACCGACAGGAATCCCTAGACCACGAATAATCAACGGAACATGCGTCCCTTCATCGTAAAGAAACTGCTTACCACGCGCATGACTAATTCCATGGTCGGCCATAAAGACGACTATCGTTTCGTCCAAAATGCGTTCTCGTTCCAAACGACTTAGAACTTCACCGACATGCTTGTCTGTAAATCTGACCGCATCTAAATACGCGGCCCAATCACGAAGCAAAACCGGATCGGTGGGGTAGTATGGGGGCAATTCAACGTTTTCCGGATAAACTTGATTTCCCAACTCTCGCACCGCACGTCGACTGAGGGTAATCGCCTCGATGTCGCTTCCGCCACGAAGCTTTCCCCCTGGAAGATGTACCTGCATGAAAAACGGTTGTCCGTCCGCGCGACCACCCCAATCGCTCGAATCGTACATCCCTTTTTCCCACTCGAAGTTGTAATCATCCTTACCCTTTTCCTCTCTCCGACTTGGCAACCCATTCGAAGCGATACCGGGAAGACCACTCCCTGTACAAGTGAAATACCCCTGTTGCTTAAATAAAACTGGCAAAGGAACCACACCTTCAGGAAGTCTGATTTTCAAGTTTCCTCGACCACTTCGGTGGTGGTGGGCCCCGATCGTTGTCTGATACATGCCCGTGATTAATGCAGAACGGCAGGGCGAGCAGACAGGAGCCGTCACAAAGGCACTACTAAACTTCGTGCCTTCTCTAGCCAGACGATCAACATTTGGCGTGCTAATCAAAGCTTCTCCATAGCACGAAAAGTTTGGTGACATATCATCGACAACAAACCAAAGCACATTTGGCCGTTTATGCCTCTCGGCGAAGGCTAGCACTCCGGACGAAAAAGTGACGATTACAACCAAAAATCGAGACAGAAAGTGCATTTATTCACTAGGTTCCAAATCGAGAGGCCAACTATCGGATTCAAACAAAAAGCAAACAGACCATAGCAAATGCCGAGAAAAAGCGCCAAGCCCTACGAAATCAGGATTCCGTTCCACCTTGCTAGCTTCTTGCCATGGGCCAGAAACGCAAGCCCCGGCCGAATTTATCTCATCTGGGCAGACGCATTTTACACAGACACCGAACATACAACCCAATCGAGTTCTATCAAACTAACATCATGACCGAACAATTAGAAACAATTACGGACGATTCGGATTGATAGAACAACTAACCAACAGGAACCAAGTTGATTAGAGCTTACATAAGTTCTGAATGAAGAATTCGTGCACTTCGAATACAAAGCCGTACCCAAAAATTTCGTAACGCAAATCTTTAAGACCAAACAGCAAATCGTCATCATCGACTTTTCCAATCAAGGCCAACAATTATGCACCATCATATCACGCATCAGAAAACACCACCCCACTGCACCCGCAAGAGCAACCAGCACTTAGATGGGGTGCAGGCACGCTAATC
>Ga0164293_10003276_pt1 | contig 13788 bp, 12 predicted proteins | sample GEODES118metaG_FD_111487 | JGI IMG/M metagenome (GOLD analysis project Ga0164293, IMG submission 111487) | Eutrophic lake water microbial communities from Lake Mendota, Wisconsin, USA - GEODES118 metaG | ecosystem: Environmental > Aquatic > Freshwater > Lake | place: USA: Lake Mendota... | reverse complement strand
CCGACGTCGTGCAGTTCACGCTGAGGCGACCGGCTCGAGACCAGACCGGTCCACCCCGGCTTGTCTCGCCCCCCTCGGCGGGCGGGTCGGGCGCCGCCCGGCCCTCGGGGCGCTGATGACACGCCGCCGCCCCACCCCACCCGCCACCCGTGATGAGCCGGACGCCCCGGCCAGCCCGAGTACCAGCCGCCGTCGCCTGCTGACCACGCTGCCGCTGGCCGCGCTGCCCGTGGCCGTGTCCACGCTGGGCCCGCGGCCGGCAGCGGCCAGCACGGCGCCGGCCCCGGCCGCCGCGAACGCGCCGCGCGAGCTGGCGCTGGAATGGGGCAGCGCTCACCTGCACGGGCGCGGGCGGCTGCGCTTCCTGGGACTGCACGTCTACGACATCCGCCTGTGGACTCCGCAGCCCGGTCTGGTGCCCGAGGACTGGCCGCGCCGCCCGCTGGCGCTCGAGCTCGAGTACGCGCGCAGTTTCGGCGCGCGCGTGATCGCCGACCGCTCGCTCGACGAGATGCGGCGCGCCGGCCCCCTGCCCACCGATCTGGCCGAGCGCTGGCAGCGCCTGCTCACCCAGACGATACCCGACGTGAAGGCGGGCGACCGGCTCACCGGCGTGCAGCAGCCCGACGGCCTGACGCGCTTCTTCCACAACGGCGAGCGGCGTGGCGAGCTGCGCGACGCCGAGTTCACGCGCCGCTTCTTCGGCATCTGGCTGGGCGAGACCAGTTCCGAGCCGGCGCTGCGCGACACGCTGCTGGGGCGGCGGTGAGCGCCGGCCCCGGACCGACGGCGTGGCGTGGCGGCTGGCGCCAGGGCCTTGCCTACGGCGGCCTGGGCCTGCCGCTGGCCTTCGTCGCGCTGCCGCTCTACGTGGTTCTGCCCAACCACTACGCAGCGCAGTTCGGCGTGCCGCTGGCCACGCTCGGCGCCCTGCTGCTGGGCGCGCGCGCCATCGACGCCTGCGCCGACCCCTGGATCGGCCGCCTGGCCGACCAGTGGTTCGCGCGTTCGGCCGGCCGCGTGCTGGCGCTCGCGCTGGCGGCGGCGGTGGTGCTGGCGCTGGGCTTCCGGGCCCTGTTCTTCCCGCCGCCCGGGGTGGCGCAGGACGCCGCGCTGCTGCTGGCCTGGTGCGGCGCCATGCTCGTGCTGACCTACATCGCCTACAGCGTGCTCAGCGTGCTGCACCAGGCCTGGGGCGCGCGCCTGGGCGGCGACGAGTCGCAGCGCGCGCGCATCGTCTCCTGGCGCGAGGCCCTGGCCCTCGTGGGCGTGCTGGTGGCCAGCGTGCTGCCCTCGGTGGCCGGGCTCGGGGTGGCCTCGATCGTCTTCACCGCCGCGCTCGCGGCGGCGATGGCGCTGCTGTGGCGCGCGCCGCGGCCGGAGACGGCCACCGCCGCCGACGCCGCTGCCGCGCCCGGCGCGCTGATGCTGCCCTGGCGCGTGCCGGCCTTCCGGCGCCTGCTCGCGGTCTTCCTGGTCAACGGCATCGCCAGCGCGGTGCCGGCCACGCTGGTGCTGTTCTTCATCCGCGACCGGCTCCAGGCGCCGGCCTACGAGCCGCTGTTCCTGGCCAGCTACTTCGCCGCCGGGGCGCTGTCGATGCCCTTGTGGGTGCGGCTGGTCGCGCGCGTCGGGCTGGCGCGCGCCTGGCTGGCGGGCATGCTGCTGGCGGTGGCCGCCTTCGCCTGGGCCGCCACGCTGGGCGCCGGCGACGTGGCCGCCTTCACCGCCGTGTGCGTGGCCAGCGGGCTCGCGCTCGGCGCCGACCTCGCGCTGCCCGGCGCGCTGCTGGCCGGCACGGTGCAGCAGGCCGGGCATGCCGGCCGCGCCGAGGGCGCCTACTTCGGCTGGTGGAACTTCGCGGCCAAGCTCAACCTGGCGCTGGCCGCGGGCCTGGCCCTGCCCGCGCTGGGCGCCTTCGGCTACGCGCCCGGCAGCCGCGACCCGGCGGCGCTGCAGGCCCTGACGCTGACCTACTGCGCGCTGCCGTGCGCGCTCAAGCTCGCCGCCGCCGCGCTGCTGCACCGGCTGTGGATCCGGCCCGCGCGTCCCGGCCCCGCGCCGGCCGCGGGCCCGCCGCCCGCCCCGACCGTTCCACCCACCCCTTCGGAGCCCCGATGAAACGCCGCCGCCTCCTCACCGCCTCCGCCCTCACGCTCGCCGCGGGCGCCGCCACGCTGTCGGGCTGCGCGAGCGCACCCACCCCGGCCGACTACGCCGCCGAGAAGCCCGTGCTCGACCTGAAGAGCTACTTCAACGGCGAACTCATCGCGCACGGCATCTTCACCGACCGTGCCGGCAAGGTCGCGCGCCGCTTCACGGTGGCCATGACCGGCACCTGGCAGGGCAACGAGGGCACGCTGGACGAGCGTTTCACCTACAGCGATGGCAAGACGGAGCGCCGCGTCTGGCGCCTCACCGACCTGGGCAGCGGGCGCTGGCGCGGCCGGGCCGACGACGTCGTCGGCGAGGCCACGGGCGTGGCCGCCGGCAACGCGCTGAACTGGGCCTACACGCTGCGCCTGACGGTGGATGGCAGCACCTGGGACGTGCAGTTCGACGACTGGATGTTCCTGATGGACGAGCGCGTGATGCTGAACCGCGCGGTCATGAGCAAGTTCGGCATCCGCCTGGGCGAGGTCACGCTCGCGTTCTACAAGCGCTGAGCCGCACGGCAGGTGCGACCATGCCACTGAACCCGCCCATCACCGACTGGCCCGGACGGCGCGTCTGGATCGTCGGCGCCTCCACCGGCATCGGCCGCGCGCTCGCCGAACGCCTGCACGCGCTGGGCGCGCGGGTGGCGGTCTCGGCCCGCTCGGCACCGGCGCTGCAGGAATTCTCTGCTGCGCACCCGGGCACGCTGGCGCTGCCGCTGGACGCGACCGACCGCGACGCCATGCGCCGCGCGCAGGCGCAGATCGCGCAGGCCTTCGGCGGCCTGGACGTGGCGGTCTACTGCGCCGGCGTCTATACCCCCACCCGCGCGACCGACTTCGACCTCGACGAGGCCCTGCGCCAGACGCAAGTCAACTACACCGGGGCGCTGGTCATGCTGGACGCGGTGCTGCCGGGCCTGATCGCCCAGCGCGGCGGCCATGTCAGCCTGGTCAGCAGCGTCAGCGGCTACCGCGGCCTGCCGCGCGCGCTGGCCTACGGCCCCACCAAGGCCGCGCTGATCAACCTGGCCGAGTCAATGTGGTTCGACCTCACGGACCTGGGCATCGGCGTCTCGGTCATCTGCCCGGGCTATGTCGACACCCCGGCAACGCAGCAGAACAGCTACCGCATGCCGGCGCTGATCTCGGCCGCCGAGGCCGCGGAGCACATCGTCGCGGGCTGGCGGCGCGGCCGCTTCCACCTGCACTTCCCGAAGCGCTTCACCGGCTGGCTGAGGCTGCTGCGCCACCTCGGCGACCGCGCCTACTTCAAGCTCGTGCGGCGCGCGACCGGACTGTGAACGCCATGCCTGCCGACGACTCGCTCGTTCCCGCGTCTTTTCCTGCGCCCGCGCCGTCGCCCGCCGACCCGCGCCTGGAGCGCGTGGCCATCTGGTTCGAGACCCTGACCCCGGCCACGCTCGCCGACCTGGCCTCGATCTACGCCGACGACGCCCGCTTCAAGGACCCCTTCAACGAGGTGCAGGGCACGGCGGCGATCCGCCGCGTCTTCGAGCACATGTACGTGGCGCTGCGCGAGCCGCGCTTCGTCGTGCGCGAACGCTTCGGCGTCGGCGACGACGCCTTCCTCGCCTGGGAGTTCCTGTTCCGCTTCCGCCGCGGCGACGATGCCGTGCAGTGCGTGCGCGGCGCGACACACCTGAAGTTCGGCCCCGACGGCCGCATCGTGCTGCACCGCGACTACTGGGACGCGGCCGAGGAACTGTACGAGAAGCTCCCGGCCATTGGCAGCCTGATGCGCTGGCTCAAGCGCCGCGTCGCGGGCTGAGACCCTCAGCGCTGGCCCTTGGACAGCGACATCGCCTGGAAGCGCGCCGAGCGATCCACGAGCCAGACCTCGCGCCACCAGACGGTCTCGCTGCCCAGGCCGGCCGGCACCGGGTAGGGCGCCGCGCGCTCGATCAGCGAGCGCAGCCAGGGCGCAACCTCGGGCGAGCCCGCGGGCTCTCGCAGCACCCTGACCTGCACGACCTGGCCCGAGGCGTCGAGCAGGGCCTCGGTGAACACCACCGCGTGCAGCACGCGCGGCAACTCGCCGCGCAGCACACGCCCCGGGTAGGCCTCGTACAGGTGGCGCGCGAGCACGAGCTGGTAGCTCGGCACGTCGATGTCATGAGCCAGCGTGTGCGTGGTGTGCTCGGCGTGACGCGCCTCGGGCCTGGGCGGGTCGCCGAAAGGCCCGTGGCCGGGCTTGTGCTCGGCCCGCGCCTGGCCCGCCGCCAGCGCGAGCGCCGCCAGGGTCAGGGCGAGGGCCTGCGCGCCGACGCGCCTCACCGCAGCCACCCCTTGCGCCGGAAGTAGACGAAGGGCGCCACGACCGAGGCCACCATCACGGCCAGCGCGAAGGGGTAACCCCAGGTCTGGTCCAGCTCGGGCATGTGGCGGAAGTTCATGCCGTAGATGCTGGCGATCAAGGTCGGCGGCAGCAGCGCGACGCTGGCCACCGAGAAGATCTTGATGATCTTGTTCTGGTTGATGTTGATGAAGCCCACCGTGGCGTCCATCAGGAAGTTGATCTTGTCGAACAGGAAGGCGGTGTGCGAGTCCAGTGAGTCGATGTCGCGCAGGATCTGGCGCGCCTCCTCGAACTGCTCGGCATTGAGCATGCGGCTGCGCATCATGAAGCTCAGCGCCCGGCGCGTGTCCATCACGTTGCGCCGGATGCGGCCGTTCAGGTCCTCCTCGCGCGCGATCGCCGACAGCGCCTCGCCCGCGGTGGCGTCGTTGACGTCCTCCTTCAGCACCCGCGCGCTCACGCGCTCGAGGTGGTCGTAGATGCCTTCCAGCGCGTCGGCCGAGTACTCGGCGTCGGCGTCGTAGAGCTTGAGCAGCACGTCCTTCGCGTCCTCGATCAGCGCCGGGATGCGGCGCGCGCGCAGGCGCAGCAGGCGGAAGACCGGCAGGTCCTCGGCGTGGACGGAGAACAGCACACCGTCCTTGAGGATGAAGGCCACGCGCACGTTGCGCGAGGGCTTGCCCTCGGGGCCGTCGTCGCTGTCGATGAGGAAGTCCGAGCGGATGTGCAGCTCGCCGTTGTCCTCCTCGTAGAAGCGCGCCGACTCCTCCAGGTCCTCGTCGACCGCGTCGTCGGGGATGGCCAGGCCGAAACGCGCGTTGACCCAGGTCTTCTCCTGCGGGCTCGGCGCCTCCAGGTCCACCCAGACCGGTTGCAGGCCCTGCAGGGCCACGCCCGAGTCGATCTCGTGCTGGATCAGGCGCCCGTTGGCGAGCGTGAAGACGTTAAGCATGGCCCGGCCCCGCGCAGGCGCCGCCTCACGCGGCCAGCCGCTCCCGCATCGCGCTCACGACCGCGGCGTAGTCGGGCTGGCCGAAGATGGCGCTGCCCGCGACGAAGGTGTCGGCGCCCGCGTCGGCGACACGGCGGATGTTGTCGACCTTGATGCCGCCGTCGACCTCGAGCCGGATGTCACGCCCGCTGGCATCGATGAGCCGGCGCACGCGCTCGATCTTGCGCAGCGCACCCTCGATGAAGCCCTGGCCGCCGAAGCCCGGGTTGACGCTCATCACGAGGACGAGGTCGAGCTGGTCGATCGTCCACTCCAGCACGTCGAGCGACGCAGCCGGGTTGAACACCAGGCCCGCCTTGCAACCCTCGGCGCGGATGAGCTGCAGCGTGCGGTCCACGTGCGTGCTGGCGTCGGGGTGGAAGCTGATCAGGTCGGCACCAGCGCGCGCGAAGGCCTGCGCCAGCGCGTCCACCGGCTGCACCATCAGGTGCACGTCGATCGGCGCCTTCGAGCCGTCGGGCCGCAGCGCGTGCGGCTTCAGCGCCTGGCACACCATCGGGCCGAAGGTCAGGTTCGGCACGTAGTGGTTGTCCATCACGTCGAAATGGATCCAGTCGGCGCCGGCCGCCAGCACCGAGCGCACCTCCTCGCCCAAGCGCGAGAAATCCGCGGACAGGATCGAGGGCGCGATGCGGAACCGGCTCATCCCGCGATTCTAGGAGGCTGTCGGGCTCGGAGCGCTCAGGCGGCCTCCTAGAATCTGCGACGATGGCTGCCGACCCGACCTGGGACCTGACGGCGCTGCTGAACGCCGCCGACCCGGCGGCGCCCGCAGTGGAAAGGCATCTTTGGCTGATGCGCCTGCTGCAGTGGCTGCGGCACCCGGCGCCCGGGGCGCCGGGCCCGGCCGAGCCAGCCGACGGCGCCACCCCCGCGCCCGTGCTGCGCCTGCGCCAGCTCTGCCATGTGCTGGAGCGCCATGCCGAGCACCGGGCGCGTGTGCAGGGCCTGCTGGCCGGGCTGCGCAGCGGCGTCGACACGACCTCGCTCTTCGCCGACTTCGGCTTCGCCCCGCGCGCCTCCTTCGTCAGCGAGTTCGCGCAGCGACTGCGCGCGCGGGTGCTGCCGGGCACGCCCGAGACCGGCAGCCTGGCCGAGCTCTTCCCGCTGCTGTTCGAGCCCGCGGACGCCGCATGGGTGGCGCGCATCGACCCCCCCACGCTGGCCCGGCTGGGCGCGCTGTGGCCAGGCCGGCAGTGGCGCGACACGTTGCTGGACGCCATCGCCTTCCTGGCCAGTGCGGTGCGGGCCTCGGCCTTTGCGCCGGCGCTGCGCCTGCGCATGGACCGCGCGGCGCTGGCGCAGGAGCCCTTCATGCAACTGGCCGGCGCAGCCGAGCGCCTGCGCGAAGCCGTGCGCACCAGCGACGACGCGGCGCTGCAGCGCGAGGCGCTGTACCTGCGGGCGCTGCTGGGCGCCTGCCGGGCAGCCGCCGACACCGTGGTGGCGCACCTGGAGCGCTACGGCACCTCGCTGCAGATCGTCTTCGAGACCGACCAGCTCAAGGCGCGCACCGAGCGCATCGAGCAGCTGATGGACTGCGTGCTCGCGCCGCAGCCACTGCACGAGGGCCGGCACCTGCTTCTCGAGCTGCTGCGCAGCCAGGACGAGCGCCGCAGCGTGCGCGCGCTGTTCGCGCGCCACGGCACGCAGCTTTCGCGCCAGGTGGCCGAGCGCAGCGCCGAGACCGGCGAGCACTACATCACGCGCACCCGGGCCGAGCACAGGCAGATGCTGCGCATGGCCGCAGGCGGCGGCAGCGTGATCGCGCTAACGACCTTCGGCAAGTTCGGCATCGCGGCGCTCGGCCTGTCGGCCTTCTGGACCGGCTGGTGGTCGGGCGTGAACTACGCGCTGAGCTTCGTCCTCATCATGCTGCTGCACTGGACGGTGGCGACCAAGCAGCCGGCCATGACGGCGCCAGCCCTGGCCGCGCGCCTGCTGGAGCTGCGCCCCGGCCGCGACGGCCCGGACGCCGACCCGGCCGTGGAGGGCTTCGTCGACGAGGTCACGCACCTGATCCGCTCGCAGGTGGCGGGCATCGCGGGCAACCTCGCCTTGTGCTTCCCGCTCGTGCTGCTCGCCCAATGGGCGGCCATCGGCCTGGCCGGCGCGCCGCTCGTGGGCCCGGCGCAGGGCGAGTACGTGCTGCACGCGCTGACGCTGCTGGGCCCGAGCGTGCTCTTCGCCGCCTTCACCGGGGTGCTGCTGTTCGCGAGCTCGCTGATCGCCGGCTGGGTCGAGAACGCCTTCGTGTTCCATCGCCTGGACAGCGCACTGGCATGGAACCCGGCCATCGTCGCGCGCCTGGGCGCGGCGCGGGCGCAGCGCTGGGCCCGCTGGTGGCGCGCCCACATCAGCGGCGTCGCCGCCAACGTCTCGCTCGGGCTGATGCTCGGGCTGGTGCCGGCGCTGGCAGGCTTCGTCGGCCTCGGGCTCGAGGTGCGGCACGTCACGCTGTCCACGGGCCAGCTGGCCGCGGCGCTGGGCGCGCTCGGCCTGCCGCTGCTGGCCGAGGCGGCCTTCTGGTGGTGCGTGGCCGGGATCGCCGTGACCGGCGTGCTCAACGTGGGCGTGAGCTTCTGGCTCGCCTTCCGCGTCGCGCTGCGCGCACGCGGCGTGCGCGGGGTCGACCGGCAACGCATTCGGCGCGCCATCCTCGAGCGCCTGCGGCGCGCGCCGGGCAGCTTCCTGTGGCCGCCGCGCGAGGGCTGAAGCGCCTTGCGCACCGGCGCATCGCCCAGGCGGCCCGCGGACATCGGCACCTTCCTAGAATCCATCCTCATGGCCCGCCCCGAATTCACCTGCAGCGTGCAGGTCCGTTACCTGCCCGAGCAGTCGCAGCCGGCGCAATCGCAGTACGCCTTCGCCTACACGGTGCGGATCGCCAATACCGGGGACACCACCGCGCAGCTCGTCGCCCGCCAGTGGCTGGTGAGCGATGCCACGGGCCGCACGGAGGAGGTCCGCGGTCTGGCCGTCGTCGGCCACCAGCCCGTACTCAAGCCCGGCGAGCACTTCGAGTACACGAGCTGGACCCGGATCGCCACACCCCAGGGCACGATGCGCGGCACATTCTTCTGCATGACCGACGACGCGCGCCCCTTCGACGCGCCGGTGCCCGAGTTCGCGCTCGTGCGCGCTGATGTGCTTCACTGAATCCTCCGGCGGCGGGACACCCGCCGCCGGCCCCGGCCGCCACCGCCGCGGCCTCAGCGCCGTTCTTCGGGCGGTTCCTGCCCCGCCTTGGGAGGCTCGACACGTTCCCCGCGCCGGCGCCCGGAGAACATCGTCCACCAGACCAGGCCCAGCAGCAGGGCCAGCGCGGCCATGGCTTCGAGGATGAGCAGCCACATGGGAGTCAATGCGCGGGATGGGATAAGCGCGGTGTCCCGCGGCGAAACGCTCGCCGCTCGTGGGCAGCGCGTCGGGATTCTAGGCAGCCTCCTGCTGGCGCTGGCCGCCTGCGGCGTATCGCCCCCTCACCCTTCCGGGATGCCCGAGGCGCCGCCACAGGCCCCGGGTGCGCCGACGCCGACACCGGGCGAGAGCCTGCTCGACAGCGGGCTGCAGACGGTTCCGCGCGCCCGCGGCCCCGCGCGCTGGGTGCCCGTGGGCTGGGACGCGCTGCCCGGCCTGGAGCAGGACCGCCTCGCCGAGCTCTGGCCGGCGCTGCGCACATCGTGCAGCCGGCCGCCGCCGGGGTGGTCCGAGTTCTGCGCCCGGGCCCTGCTGCAGCCCCCGGCGGACCACCGCGCCGCGCTGGTGTTCCTGCAGACCTGGCTGCGGCCCTGGCAGCTGCAGACTCAGACCGGCCAGCCCGTCGGCCTGGCCACCGGCTACTTCGAGCCGCTGCTGCCGGCCTCGCGCCAGCCCTCGGCGGCATTTCCGGTGCCGGTGCACCGCCCCCCGGCCGACCTCGCGCAGCGCCAGCCCCACTGGACGCGCGAGGAGATGGAGATGCTGCCCGCGGCTCGGGCTGCGCTGCAGGGGCGCGAGATCGCCTGGCTGCAGCACCCGCTGGACCTGCTGCTGCTGCAGATCCAGGGCTCCGGGCGCCTGCGCGTCACCGAGCCCGACGGCCGCGTGCGCGACATCCGCGTCGCCTTCGCGGGCCACAACGGGCACCCCTACCGCTCGGTCGGCCGCTGGCTCGTCGACCGCGGCGAGTTGCGCGCCGACGGCGCGAACTGGCCCGCCATCCGCGCCTGGGCGGCGCGCCACCCGCAGCGCACGCGCGAGATGGTCTGGGCCAACCCGCGCGTCGTCTACTTCCGCGAGGAGGCGCTGCCTGACCCCGGCATCGGCCCGCGCGGCGCCCAGGGCGTGCCGCTGACGCCGGGACGCTCGGTCGCCGTGGACCCGCTGGCCGTGCCCTATGGCACCGTGCTGTGGATCGACACCACCGAGCCGCTCAGCAGCCAGCCGCTGCGCCGCGCCGTCGTGGCGCAGGACACCGGCAGCGCGATCACCGGCGCGGTCCGCGTCGACTACTTCTGGGGCTGGGACCCCGAGGCCGAGCAGCAGGCCGGCCGCATGCGCCAGCCCCTGCGCGCCTGGGCCCTGTGGCCGCGCCAGGAGGCGGGGCCGCGCGACGCAGTGGCCCTGAACTGAGGGCCTCAGAGCCGCCCCAGGTGCCCCAGCGGCCAGGCGGCGTCGGCCTTCACCTCGCCGAGCGAGAAGCTGGTCTGCATGTCCTTGACGTTGGGCAGCTTGAACAACGTCTCCATGGCCCAGCGCGAATAGGCCTCGAGGTCGGTGGCCACGACGTGCAGCTCGAAGGTGCCCGCGCCGCTGATGTAGTGGCAGGCCACGACCTCGGGCAGGCTGCGGATGCGGTCCTCGAGCTCGCGCGTGGCCTGGGCGTTGTTGCGTTCGGCGTCCACACGCACGAAGGCGAGCACGCCCAGGCCGACGCGGCGGCGGTCGATGACGGCGCGGTAGCCGGTGATGTAGCCGCGCTCCTCCAGGCGGCGCACGCGGCGCCAGGTCGGCGCGGCCGACAGGCCGATGCGCTCAGCCAGCTCGGCGTTGGACAGGCGCGCGTCGGCCTGCAACTCGCGCAGCAGCGCGAGGTCCCAGCGGTCGAGCCGGTCCGCGGACTCGGGGTCCGGAACGGGTGTCGCAGCCGGGGCGGCCGGGCTGCGCGTTTTCCCCAGATTCGGCTTGCTTGGCATGAAGTGAGATATTGAATTCGTCTTGACGCACGATTGTTGCGCAAACGCGCGAATCCAGGCATCGGAAAGAAAGCCTTTCCGCGTCGATGCGACCTACACTGCGCGTCATGGACGCTGCCGCCGTGGACGGCAGCACGCCGTCGCCCCGCGCGCCCCAGGCTGGGGCACGCGCCGCACCCGAGGAGAGACGCCGATGAACGCCCCCCTGCCCGACGCCGTCCGCAAGGCCCTGGAGAGCGTCACGCTCGACGACAAGTACGCGCTCGAATCGGGGCGCGCCTTCATGAGCGGCGTGCAGGCACTGGTGCGGCTGCCGATGCTGCAGCGCCAGCGCGACGCGCTCGCCGGGCTGAACACCGCCGGCTTCGTCAGCGGCTACCGCGGCAGCCCGCTCGGCGGCTACGACCAGGCCCTTTGGCAGGCGAAGAAGCACCTCGCGGGTCAGAACATCGTCTTCCAGCCCGGCGTCAACGAGGAACTGGCCGCCACCGCGGTCTGGGGCTCGCAGATGCTGGATCTGTTCCCGCAGTCACGCAAGTTCGACGGCGTCTTCGGCATCTGGTACGGCAAGGGCCCGGGTGTGGACCGCTGCTCCGACGTCTTCAAGCACGCCAACAACGCCGGCACTTCCAAGCACGGCGGCGTGATCGCGATCGCCGGAGACGACCATGTCGCCAAGAGCAGCACGGCCGCGCACCAGAGCGACCACATCTTCAAGGCCTGCGGGCTGCCGGTGTTCTTCCCGTCGGACGTGCAGGGCATCCTGGACATGGGCGTGCACGCCCTCGCGATGAGCCGCTACGCCGGGGTCTGGGCCGGCATGAAGACCATCCAGGAGGTGGTGGAGTCGTCCTCGAGCGTGGTCGTCGACCCGCAGCGCGTGCGCATCGTGCTGCCCGAGGACTTCCCCATGCCCCCGGGCGGCCTGCACATGCGCTGGCCCGACGGCGCGCTCGAGCAGGAGGCGCGGCTGTTCGACCACAAGTGGTACGCCGCGCTGGCCTATGTGCGCGCGAACCGGCTGAACCACAACGTGGTGGAAGGCCCGCACGACCGCTTCGGCCTGATCGGCAGCGGCAAGGCCTACAACGACATGCGCCAGGCCCTGGTGGACCTGGGCCTGGACGACGACACCTGCCGCCAGCTCGGCATCCGCGTGCACAAGGTCAACGTCGTCTGGCCGCTGGAAGCCTTCACCGCGCGCGAGTTCGCGCGCGGGCTGCAGGAGATCCTCGTCGTCGAGGAGAAGCGCCAGATGATCGAGTACCAGCTCAAGGAAGAGCTGTACAGCTGGCGCGACGACGTGCGCCCGAGGATCCTCGGCAAGTTCGACGAGGCCGAGGGCGACGCGAGCGGCGGCGAGTGGAGCGCGCCCAACCCGAGCAGCCGTCGGCTGCTGCGCGCCAATGCCGACCTCAACCCCTCGCTCGTCGCCCAGGCGATCGCGCGCCGGCTGTTGAAGCTGGGCGTGCCGGCCGACATCCAGGCGCGCATGCAGGCACGGCTGGCCGTGATCGAGGCCAAGGAGCGCGCGCTCGCCACGATCGACGTGCGCGGCATCGAGCGCCAGCCCTGGTTCTGCAGCGGCTGCCCGCACAACACGAGCACGCGTGTGCCCGAGGGCTCGCGCGCGGCCGCCGGCATCGGCTGCCACTTCATGGCGGTGTGGATGGGGCGCAGCACCGTCACCTTCAGCCAGATGGGCGGCGAGGGCGTGAGCTGGGTCGGCCAGGCGCCGTTCTCCAAGGACGGCCATATCTTCGCCAACCTGGGTGACGGCACCTACTACCACTCGGGCTTCCTGGCCGTGCGCCAGGCCATCGCCTCCGGCGTCAACATCACCTACAAGCTGCTCTACAACGACGCCGTCGCGATGACCGGCGGCCAGCCCATCGACGGCACGCTGCGCGTGCCCGAGATCACGCGCGAGCTGGACGCCGAGGGCGCGCGCCGCATCGTCATCGTCACCGACGAGCCGGCGAAGTACGACGACGCCGCCGTCAAGGCGCGCCTGGCCCCGGGAGTGACCGTGCGCCACCGCGACGAGCTCGACGCCGTGCAGCGCGAGCTGCGCGAGATCGAGGGCTGCACCATCCTCGTCTACGACCAGACCTGCGCCACCGAGAAGCGCCGCCGCCGCAAGCGCGGCACGATGGCCACGCCGGCGAAGACGGTGGTCATCAACGAGCTCGTGTGCGAGGGCTGCGGCGACTGCTCGGCGCAGAGCAACTGCCTGAGCGTGGAGCCGGTGGAGACCGAGTTCGGGCGCAAGCGGCGCATCAACCAGAGCACCTGCAACAAGGACTTCTCCTGCGTCAAGGGCTTCTGCCCGAGCTTCGTCACGGTCGAGGGCGGCACGCTGAAGAAGCCGCGGCGCGAGAAGCGCGGCGACCTCGACGCCCTGCCGCCGCTGCCCGAGCCGGTGCTGCCCGTGGCGGAGTCGGCCTGGGGCATCGTCGTGGGCGGCGTCGGCGGCACCGGCGTCATCACCATCGGCCAGCTGCTGGGCATGGCCGCGCACCTGGAGGGCAAGGCTGTGGTCGCGCAAGATGCGGGCGGTCTGGCGCAGAAGGGCGGCGCGACCTGGAGCCACGTGCAGATCGCCAACCGGCCGGAGGCCCTGCACACGAGCAAGGTCGACCTCGGCAAGGCCGACCTCGTGATCGGCTGCGACCCCATCGTCACCGCGAGCAAGGCCACGCTGGGCCTGGCGCTGCAGGGCCGAACCTACGTCGCGCTGAACAGCCACCGCACGCCCACGGCGGCCTTCGTCGGCAACCCCGACTGGCAGTTCCCCGAGGCCGGCTGCGAGGCCGCGATTGCCGCCACGGTCGGGCCCGAGGCGCTGGGCGCCTTCGACGCTGAGGAGACCGCGGTGCAGCTGCTCGGCGACTCGATCTACACCAACCCGCTGCTGCTGGGCTACGCCTGGCAGCGCGGCCGCATCCCGCTGTCGCGCGCGGCGGTCCGGCGCGCGATGGAGCTCAACGGCGTGCAGGTGGAGAACAACCTCGCCGCCTTCGAGTGGGGCCGGCGCTGCGCCCACGACCTGGCCGAGGTGCGCGCGCTGTTCGCGGCGCGCCAGGTGATCGAGATCGTGCGCAAGCCCTCGGTGGACGAGCT
>Ga0164293_10003275_pt1 | contig 13791 bp, 12 predicted proteins | sample GEODES118metaG_FD_111487 | JGI IMG/M metagenome (GOLD analysis project Ga0164293, IMG submission 111487) | Eutrophic lake water microbial communities from Lake Mendota, Wisconsin, USA - GEODES118 metaG | ecosystem: Environmental > Aquatic > Freshwater > Lake | place: USA: Lake Mendota... | reverse complement strand
GTGACAAGCATTTCAACATCGAGCATGTATTCCTTGATATCGAAGACCTTGTGATACCAGAGTATAGTGGAACTACAGATAAGGGAATTGAAGCCAGCATCAGGCTTTCTATACGTAACCCCGCCCTCCGCATACCTGACAGCCTTCTGAACATCCAGTTAGATTTTTTTGAATGGGATAATCAGGCCCACTATGTGGACGTGGGAAAATTTATGATCAGTCAGCGGAACGAGCTTCCTGTGCGCGACAGTTTTTTGATCATGCTGGATACGATACGGATCAGAAACATCGATTGGAGTATTTGGCTTGATTCGGGGATCGTAAGAGTGGATACCCTATTGGCAAAGAATGGTAACATGTATTTTGAATCCGGTAATGCACCGGTGAAAAGAAAAGTTAGAAAGGATTCGATTGATATTAAAAAACTAAAGTTTTGGGATGCCATTGGCGATCTCGAGATCGGCCATTTCTCTGCGCGGTATATTCATGCTTCCATTATCAATAAAAATCCCGAACGGCAGCGCGACAATTCCCTGATCGGCGACAGTCTTATTGTAGAGGGTCTTTCGATCCGTCCGGCCAGAAGTACGCCATTGTATATCGAAGAGTTGGGATTGGGTGTGCGGGGCTTTGAAGATAAAGGCTTGTCTAACCAGTTTCAGTCGTCATTCTCCCGTTTGCAGGTGAAGGGAAATACCATGATGCTGAACAATTACCTGATCAGGTCAACAAAGAAAAGCCGAATGGGGGAGGGAGCCAGTCTATTCATCCCCAGTTTATACATATCGGGCATTTCGCTGGAAGACGTTTTTGATCAAAAGGCATCCATTCAGGAGATCCGGATGGAGTCGCCGGAACTTTTCATGCATTCCCTGCCTGAAAAACAAAATGGCCGGCGCATGCCGTTTGAAAGCCTGGATGCCCTCAAGCCATATATCGATGTGGAGCGGCTGGTCCTGAATAATGCGAAGGTAACCGTGAGTAACCGAAAAGATACGGGAACGAGCATGGGAACCAGGGAGTTTTCCGCCGTGATCATGACCCGGTCGGCAATCAGAGCCATTGACATGGACGGTCTGTTTTCAAGCTTCACGAATGTCAGTATGAAGAGTTTCTTCTACTTCACTCCACGCGTGCAATTGCAGATGTTCAATGGCGCGGTGGATTACAATAGCAAGATCATTCGTTTTGATCGGATGGAAGGATATCTGAACTATCGTAAGATCAGGGCCAACCTGAACAATGTGAGTATCACGGGTGGAGAAGAAGTGAAGCCTTTTGAAAAAGATGTCATGTGGCATTTTAAGAATATCACCGTGGGGTCGGGTTCGCTTGATATCAATACAGACGGGGACAAGGCCGTCAAGGAGAACGAGCAGGATACTGGAAAACTGATCGGTATGGTGGATTCCCTGAATTTATTTAACCTGGTAGTCAGGTACGACAATAAAAAAATCAGGGGCGGTGCCTTGATCAACTCGGCGCGGGTAGCGGGTCATCATTTATATACTGGAAGAAGACATTGGGACCAGACCCGGATCGATGCAGACGATCTTTTTGTGGAGACAGCTGGCATCAGGGTGCAAACTGAGGGTGCATTATTGAATTCAATGGGAAAGTCCCTGATCTCAAGTCCTGCGATCACCATTGAGAAGCCCGGTATTATGCTCAATCTTGTGTCCAGAGAGATCAGTTTAACAGGCCAGTTTCCCACCCTGGACGCCCGGAATATTTCTCTCGAAGAATTGACCCTGGAGAAGCCACAAATAAAGATCGACATCATATCCGGTCAAAAGCAGGGTGAAGGGGAAGCAGCGCCTGCAGCAGCAAACTTATCCGTGGCGAAGTTCATTTTGAATGACCCTGAATTCCGAATTGGTTTGAAGAAACCAGATGAACAGGTGGATCTCGTGACCGGCGGCACGCTTGTTACAGGTGAAAAGTTGATGTGGTCAAAAGATCAGGGAGGTACTGCCTTTACTTTTGCTGACCTGAGGTCTGAATTGGGTGGTGTCATGATCAGGAATGGGGAAAAGGAGATATTCAGGTCGGGTCACATTTCTGCAGGCATCAGTTCCTTTTTGAAGAAAAATGATCTGCTTCCGATGATGAGTATTTCCCATGTGAACGTGTTGGATATCAACATGAGGAGAACACATGATCATGATACGATGGAGATCAGCACAGGGGGTATCATGCTTGGCCGGATCAACGGTATGATATTGCAAAAAGATTCCCTCATTCAAACGGCATTGAAACTTCCGCCAGCGATTTTGAAGCCCGGAACTTTCAATTTTTCAAGTCCGGTCAGAGAGGTGAGTATTTTCAATGTGTCGTTGAATACCGACCGTGAGTTTTTGGAGTGGGATAGCTTCGCCTTGGTCAACAGGGTTCCCCGTGATGTTTATTTTCAACGGCAGCCCTTTGAAAAAGACTACATCACGCTTAGCACAGGGAGGGTAAGGGCGGATGATCTTAGGCCGGTAATATATGGACGAGATACAACAGTATACATACGAAAGCTGACAGTGGATCCTGTTGATTTCAAAATTGAGCGCGACAAGCGGGTGAGGGATGATACTGTTCAGTACAGGCCGTTGCTTGCGAACATGTTTCAGAAGTTTAATTTTCCTTTTAAACTAGATACGGTGCACTTGAAGAACTCTGTGGTATGGCATAACATCATAGATGAGAAAACAGAGAAAGAGGGAACGATATTCTTTACGGGGGTAGAAGGGTATGTTACCAATATTAAAAATTTCGATTTTGAGGAGAAAGACAGCGTGCGCTTGAATATCAAAGCGGATTTCATGGGTAAGGGTCCAATGCGGTTTTTATTCAGGGAAGAATATAAAGACAGCCTGCAGGGATTTCTGATGAATGTGAGGATGGGCGGTATGGAGATGAAGGAACTTAACCGGTTGATGATACCGCTAAATAGTGTTCGGGTGGATAAAGGATACATCCGGAACGTGAGTATGCGCGTAAAAGGGAACGACTTTCTTGCGTTTGGATCAATGGACATGAATTACAATAACTTGAAAGTTTCTGTGCTGAGTGTGAAAGAAAAAAAACGGAGTATCAGTTCCTGGCTGGCTAACCTGTTTATCAGAGGTCAGAACAGCAAGTCCGGAATTATTTACACTGAAAGGCTAAGGGAAAAATCAGTATTCAATTTTTGGTCCAGGATTTCTTTGAACGGACTGATGACCAACCTCGGGGTTAAGTCGAACAGCAAACAGATCAGAAGGTTCTACAGGGGACTGGAAAAAAACCAGTTACCGGTTGACCTGTTCTGATCAATATTCGTCTTCGTTGAAAAAGAAATCTTCCTGGCTCGGGTAGTCAGGCCAGATGTCCTCGATGCCTTCATAGATCTCACCCTCATCCTCCAGTTCCTGAAGGTTTTCTACCACCTCAATTGGCGCACCGCTCCTGATCGAATAATCGATCAGTTCATCTTTGGTTGCAGGCCACGGAGCATCTTCCAGATACGAAGCTAATTCTAGGGTCCAAAACATCTCGTTACACTTTAACTTTCGGCAAAAGTAATTTTTGTTACGGAATTACCAAATCCGTTTATTCCACCGTAAAAACTTTTATTAACCGGATTTGCTGCACTTTTGTTGCGTATTCACTCATTTTCCACAATAATTATTGATAAACGCTTATACATGCTTGTTGCCGAGAAAATTACAAAGTCATATGGTGAGCTTAAAGTGCTTAAAGGTGTCGACCTGCAGGTGGCTGACGGTGAGATCGTTTGCATTGTAGGCTCTTCCGGTGCGGGTAAGAGCACTTTGTTGCATATTCTGGGGACATTGGACCAGGCCGACTCAGGCACCATGTTCATTGGAGGCCAGCGGGTTGATAACCTGAAAAGCAAGACCATGGCTCGTTTCCGTAACCAACACCTCGGTTTTGTTTTCCAGTTTCACCACCTGCTGCCTGAATTTAGCGCGTTGGAGAACGTTTCCATCCCGGGGTGGATAGCAGGCAGGAAAAAGAAAGACGTGGAACAGAGGGCGGAGGAATTATTGGTGTTGCTGGGTCTGAAAGATCGTTTACAAAATAAGCCCGGTGCTTTATCCGGGGGCGAACAACAGCGGGTAGCTGTTGCCCGAGCATTGATCAACCAGCCGGAGATCGTCTTTGCCGATGAACCAACCGGCAACCTGGACTCTACCAATGCCCGGGAACTTCATAACCTGTTTATCAGGCTAAAAGAGGAATTTGGGCAGACATTCCTGATCGTTACCCATAACGAGGAGCTCGCCGGGATGAGCGACCGGGTGATACATATGAAAGATGGACTTATCCTCGGTGGTTAAGGTTAAGAAATCCGGGGTTTCCATGGCAGTTCAGCCACATTGAGCTGATGGCCGATGTATCGGGCAAGGATAAAAAGATAATCACTTAGCCGGTTCAGGTACTGGAGGATCAACGGTTCAACCTCCAGGCTCTCCAGTTCTAAGCGGACACAGCATCTTTCCGCCCTTCTGCATACGCACCGTGCAACATGAAGTTGTGACACCACCAGATGGCCGCCAGGCAAGATAAACGACTTCATCTCGGGAAGTATTTCGTTCATTTGGTCCATTTCTTTTTCCAATAAAACGATATCTGCAGGCATAAGGTCCGGAATTTTAATTCTGGGCTCTTTGATGGGATCGCAAGCGAGTGAGGAACCGATGGTGAACAACCTGTCCTGTATCTCGAGGATGGCATTTCGGGTATTGTCATCTTCCACCTGGTCACGGCAAAGCCCCAGATAGGAGTTCAGTTCATCAATTGTACCGTAAGCTTCTATGCGGAGATGCGACTTTGGCACTTTCGTTCCACCGATAAGCGAGGTGGTGCCTTTATCGCCTGTTTTTGTATAAATTTTAATAGACATAATGATCTTCAGGATTGTAAATGCCTGAATCCCCGTTTTTGTTCAGATTCCCCAAAAAGAAATCACCCTGCCAGAACAGGCTGCCTTGTTTTGTCTGTTTCTACCAAGCCATCGCGTAGCCGGATCACCCTATGGGCATAGTTGGAAATATCTTCCTCGTGTGTTACCAGAACCACTGTGTTACCGTCCTCATGGATCTTGCTGAAGATGTTCATGATCTCGTATGACGTTCTGGTATCGAGGTTTCCCGTCGGCTCGTCGGCCAATATAATAGAGGGGTTGTTCACCAGGGCCCGGGCGATGGCGACCCTTTGGCATTGGCCTCCGGACAGTTCGTTGGGTTTATGATGACTCCTTGATTCAAGGTCAACTTTCTTAATCACCTCCATGGCTATTTCAGTTCTCTGCTTTTTTGAAATACCGGCGTAAACCAGGGGTAGGGCCACGTTTTCAAGCGCGGAAAGGCGGGGCAGCAGGTTGAATTGCTGGAAAACGAAGCCGATTTCCTTGTTTCTGATCTCGGCCAGGTCATTGTCTGCCATGGTGCTGACATCATTCCCGTTCAGGATATAGGTGCCGCTGGTAGGCGAGTCCAGGCAGCCTACAATGTTCATCAACGTGCTTTTCCCGGATCCGGATGGGCCCATCAGGGCGATGTATTCGTTGCGGTTAATGGTAAGGCTGATCCCTTTCAAAACCTGCAGTTCCTGCCTGCCCATGATATAGTTCTTCCTGATTTCTTCCAGTTTGATAACTTGACTCATTTCCTTTCTTTTATTTTCTGATCACTTTAGGTACCGTGAAAAATGGGCCATGGGTATCTCCCGCATTGGACAAAGCCTGTTCCGCGGTAACGGAACCTTTGATTTCGTCTTTTCGCAGATGATTGACCTCTGTACTCATGTGTAAAACAGGCTCCAGACCAGTCGTGTCCAATTCGTTAAGCTTATCAACAAAACTGATCATCCGCTGTAGGTCCTCGCGGATCTCCTTTTTCTCTTCATCATTAAAATGAAGCCTGCTCAGGTTAGCGAGGTGGGAGACAAGTTCATTATTCACCATCATCTTGCAAAAATAGCTGAATTGCCATTTATTGGGCACGAATAGTGCTAAATGGTCCAACCTGGTTACAACTGGCTTAACGAACCATCCATATATTATCTTTGCCGCCATGGAAAATGCAATTGTCATGAGCGGGATAAGGCCCACAGGTTTCCTTCACCTGGGGAATTATTTCGGGGCCGTTCGAAATTACGTGAGGATGCAGGAAGATTTCACCTGCTATTTCATGGTGGCAGATCTTCATTCCCTGACCACTCATCCGGATACGAAGGAGCTTAAGAATCATGTTTCCCGGGTATTAGCTGAAAATATCGCTTGTGGACTGGATCCGGATAAGGCGGCACTTTATTGCCAGAGCCATATCCATGAAACAGCTGAGTTATATCTCTATTTGAACATGATGGCCTATAAAGGCGAACTGGAAAAAACAACCACCTTCAAGGATAAGGTGAGATTGCAGCCCGATAATGTGAACGCAGGGCTGCTGACTTACCCCGTGTTGCAAACGGCCGATATTATCCTGCACAGGGCAAGTTTGGTACCTGTTGGGAAAGACCAGGAGCAGCACCTTGAAATGGCGCGTAATTTCGTGAACAGGTTTAATCACCGTTATGGCGATGTGTTTCCTGAACCGCATGCCTTTAACTACGGTGAAGATCTGGTGAAGGTTCCCAGCCTGGATGGGGTGGGAAAAATGAGTAAGAGTGAGAATCAGTATGCAACGATATACTTAGCCGATGATGATGATCTCATCAGGAAGAAGGTAATGAAGGCTAAAACTGATTCAGGCCCAACGGCGTCGAACACCCTAAAACCTGATTATATCGAAAACGTATTCCTGCTGATGAAGTTGGTATCGGAGCCGGGGGTAGTCGCGAAATTCGAAGCCGACTATGATCAATGCATTATCCGGTATGGCGATATGAAAAAGCAACTTGCCGAGGATATGGTGAGATTTGTAGCACCCATAAGGGAGAAGGCTGAGTCTATCCGAAACGATGAGAAATACCTCAGGGAAGTGATGGAGAAAGGTGCCGAAAAAGCCCGGAAGAGTGCGGCTGCCACTATGGAAATTGTGCGTGATGCTATTGGTCTCAAGTATTACTAAAAGCTTTATCTTTAAAAACCTCTGGCCCTTAACCTTCAATCTTGAACTCTCTTTATGGCGAAAGCAAAGAAACCAAAACATATTGCCATTGCAGGCAATATCGGTGCGGGTAAAACAACCCTTACCGAAATGCTTAGCAAGCACTATCGTTGGATACCACAGTTTGAGGATGTGGATCATAATCCCTACCTGTTTGATTTTTATGAAGACATGCCGAGGTGGAGTTTCAACCTGCAGATTTTTTTCCTGAACAGCCGGTTGAACCAGCTGGTGGATATTTCGAGGGGAACTGAGACCGTGATACAGGACAGGACGATCTATGAGGATGCGCACATATTTGCCCCTAACCTTCATGAAATGGGCCTGATGAGCAAGAGGGATTACGACAATTATTTCCAATTCTTCCAAACGCTGAAGCAGATGGTGCAGCCACCTGATCTGCTGATTTATCTACAGGCCTCGGTACCTACTTTGGTTGGCCAAATTCAGAAAAGGGGCCGGGAGTATGAAGAGAACATCAGGCTGGATTATCTCAAGCGTTTGAATGAGTATTACAACAAGTGGATCGAAGGTTATAAGGAAGGGCCCTTGCTGGTGATCAATGTTGATAAGAATAAATTTGCGGAAAGTGATGAGCACCTGGGCGAGATTATAGGGAAGATCGATTCGCAGTTATATGGACTGTTTTAGAATGTGATGAATGTGGGAATGTGGGGGAATGTGGAGAATGAATGTGATGAATGTGGGAATGTGAGAATGAATGTGGGGCAATGAATTTGGGAATGTGATCCGTGCGGTTAATGTGAAGAGTGAATGCACAGGATGTTTAAAGGGCCCTGCCAATCCGCCAATCCGCCATCCGCCAATCCGCCAATGGCATAAAAATCCCCGCCATAGTGGCGAGGATGCAAGCAAACAATCGATAAGACCGCTAAATAGTTGGTGCTGCTGCCTGGATGTTTCCTGAAACACCCTGAGCATATTTTTCAAAATTCTTCGTAAACAGTTTCGCGAGGTTAACCGTCTGCCGGTCATAGTCTTCCTGATCTTCCCATGTAGACCTGGGATTCAGCAGCTCTGGTGGAACGCCCGGGCACGATGCAGGAATAGATAGGTTGAATACCGGCATATGTTCGTATTCCACGTCATTCAATTTACCCTGAAGTGCTGCGGTGATCATAGCACGGGTATAGCTTAATTTCATGCGGATACCCTTGCCGTATGCGCCACCCGTCCAACCGGTATTGATCAACCATACTTTGGCTTGTGACTTATCCATTTTTTCGCCGAGCATGTGAGCATATTTTCCAGGGTGCAATGGCAGGAACGGCGCCCCAAAACACGCGCTGAACGTTGCTTTAGGTTCTGTTACTCCCGTTTCGGTACCGGCTACTTTTGCCGTGTATCCACTAATGAATTGGTACATGGCCTGCTCAGGGGAGAGTCTGGAGATGGGTGGCAAAACACCGTAGGCATCGCAAGTCAGGAAGAATATATTTTTTGGATGACCGCCTACGGATGGTTCAATGGCATTTGAAATATGGTGAATAGGGTAAGAAACCCTCGTGTTTTCTGTAATGCTTGCGTCATTGAAATCAATCGTGTTCGTGCCGGGGAAGAAGCGCGCATTTTCCACCAGGGCGCCATGACGTATCGCACCAAAAATTTCAGGCTCTTTCTCTTCTGTCAGGTCTATGCATTTTGCGTAACAACCGCCCTCGAAATTAAAGATGCCTTCATCGTGCCATCCGTGTTCATCATCACCGATCAATTTTCTCAAGGGATCTGCACTCAGAGTAGTTTTACCCGTACCGCTCAATCCAAAAAACAAAGCGGTGTCACCATCGTTGCCCATGTTGGCAGAACAGTGCATACTGAGTACATTCCTTTCGATCGGCAGAACCAGGTTCAGGATGGTGAAAATCCCTTTCTTCATCTCGCCCGTATACCCCGTTCCTGCAATGATGATCATCCGGTGACGGAAACTGATCACGGCCGCATGGGGCTGCCGGGTGCCTGATTCTTCCGGATCGAGGTGGAGGTCCGGGGCACATAACACATGCCACTCCGGAAGGAAATTACTCAGTTCATCTTCGGTGGGACGAAGAAACATATTATGGGCAAAGAGGCTGTTGGCCGGTTTTTCATTGATCACCCTTAGGTTAAGTCGGAAAGCCGGATCGGCACAGGCATAACAGTCACGGATCAAAAGTTCGGTGCGCCCCCCCAGGTAGCCCGTTATTTTTTTGAAAATAGTATCGAAGTACTTCTCTGAGATAGGGATGTTAAATTCGTTCCAATGGACCAGGTTCTCAGAAAAACTATCCCGTACGATGAATTTGTCTTTCGGAGACCGTCCGGTAAACTTACCCGTTCCGATCACCAAAGCACCCGTATCGTTCAGTTCGCCTTCTTTGTTCTGCAGTACTGCAGCCACCAGTTCGTCTACGCTGCACTGGTAGTGAATGGACTCAGCATTTTTCAAGCCGAGTTGTAACAGTTTATGCCTTGGGATCATCTGTGCGGAAAAGGGACTTGCCATAGAAAATACCATTGAGGGGGCAAAGGTAATTGTTTAAAAGTTTTTCAAAGAAAGCGGCGAAAGGGCTACTATATTTTATAAATCGTGCTAATTGGTTTTAGTTTTTTATAAAATTCTAAAATAACTAACAATCGTTAGTCTGTTCTGAACAGAAGCCTGAACTGATTGAACGGCATCTATTTTTTCAATTGGCTAATTGGAAGGATTGCCGGATTAACGGATTGGCGAATTGACGAATTGGCGAATTGTTTGTGGATTGGTAAATCCGTAAATCCGCTAATCCGCTAATCCGTCAATTAGCCAATGAGCTAATTAGCCAATGAGCTAATTGATTATCTTGCGGACTATGAAATATGAGCCGCTTGATCCTACCATTTTCATAGAAAACCGGAGAAAGTTTGCAGGCCGGTTGGAGAAACATGCTATTGCGATATTCAACAGCAACGACGAATTGCCTATGAACGGCGATGCGCTCTATACATTTAAGCAAAACTCGGACCTCTACTGGTTGACTGGTGTTGAGCAAGAAGATTCGATGCTGATCTTGTTTCCTGGGAACCCCGATAAGAAATACCGTGAAGTGCTGGTGCTCGTTCGCCCGAACGAGCTGAAAGAAAAATGGGACGGCAAGAGGCTGAGGAAAAACGAGGCAACGGCCATTTCGGGAATTGAAACGATCGTTTGGCTGGATTCCCTGGATGCTCTCTTGCAAACCTGGATACATTTAGCTCACCTCATCTATCTGAATACAAATGAGAATGATCGCAAGGCAAGCCAGGTGGAAGTCCGGGATTACCGGTTTGCCAGGGAGATGGCGGCGCGTTATCCCCTCCATCAATATCGTCGGGCTGCCCCGATCATGAAAGATTTGAGAGCTGTTAAATCGACAAAGGAAACAAATGTGATCAGGAAGGCCATTGAGATTACGGACATTACTTTCCGAAGGCTACTTGGATTCATCAAACCCGGAGTTTGGGAATATGAAATAGAAGCAGAGATCTACCACGAGTTCCTGCGTAATCGCGCAACCGGACCGGCCTACGGATCCATCATAGCCAGTGGTGACCGTGCACGCACACTGCATTATGTTTCCAATAACGAACAATGCCTCGACGGAGAAATGATCCTGATGGATTTTGGCGCCGAGTATGGGGGTTTTTGCGCCGACCTAACCCGCACCGTTCCGGTCAATGGAAAGTTCAGCCCCAGGCAAAAACAAGTTTATAACGCATGCCTCAATATCCACAAGTACTGCGCATCGATCCTGACGCCGGGGATCTCGATCGTGGATTATACGGATAAAGCCGGCGAGGAGGCCACCGCCCAGTTCCTTAAGATCGGCCTGATAAAAAAAGCAGATGTGAAAAATGAGGACAAAGATAACCGGGCATATCGGAAATACCTTTATCATGGGATCTCCCATCATCTGGGTATTGATGTGCACGACCTGGGTACCAAAACAGAACCGATCAAGCCTGGCATGGTATTCACCATTGAACCGGGAATCTATATCGAAGAAGAGAAAATGGGTGTAAGGATCGAGAATAATTTCTGGATCACAAAAAATGGTAATGTGGATCTCATGAAAAATATCCCCATTACCGTTGATGACATCGAAGCTTTCATGAAAAAGAAATGAATCCAGTAATATGAAAAATATTCCAAACCTGTTCACCCTGCTTAACCTTGTATTTGGGTCCATCGCCATCATTTTCATTCTCCAGCCCGGAGAATCGATCATGAGTTACAACGGCGAAGACTGGAAAGTGTACCTGCCCGAGAAAGTGCAGTGGGGCGCCCTATTTATTTTCCTCGCCGCCGTAGTGGATTTTCTTGATGGATTTGTAGCAAGGCTGATGCGGGTTGATTCAGAAATGGGAAAACAACTTGATTCCCTGGCAGATGTGGTCAGTTTCGGCGTAGCGCCCGGTATGATCATGTACCAGATGTTACGCATGTCATATGCCTATGAGCCCGAAGGACTGGACACAGCTTTCTATTTGTTGTTGCCGGCGGTTTTATTACCGGCAGCGGCCGCCTGGCGTCTGGCACGCTTTAATATCGATCCCACACAGAGCCATGGTTTCAAAGGGTTGCCTGCTCCTGCAGCCGGCTTGTTCATCGCCGCGGTTCCATTGATCGCGTTGTATAATTATTTTGGAGTGCAACAATGGCTCCTGAATAAATGGGTGTTATACATCATCATCATCTTCATCAGTTACATGATGGTTTCCACATTGCCGTTGATGAGCCTTAAATTCCGGAATTATAACGTGGAGCAGAACTGGCCTAAGTTTCTGCTGCTGGGTATGGGCCTGATCAGCATTTTATTGTTACAATGGATGGCTGTTCCGGTCATCTTCATAGCTTATATTCTTTTATCTTTGCTTTCTCAAAATAAAACAGCATGACCTATAACGTTCATATCAACATCATGCCTTTGAAAGAATTATTGGATCCCCAGGGAAAAGCTGTGCTGGGCGGCCTTAATAATCTCGGTCTCACCTCTGTTGAGGATGTGCGCATTGGTAAACACATCACCCTTCAGGTTGAAGCCGTATCTAAGAATGAAGCCGCCAGGATAGCTGAAGAGGCTACCAGGAAACTGCTGGCCAATGCAGTGATGGAATCTTTTGAGATCAGCATTGATTGATCATGTTGTACATCGTTCCCACTCCGATCGGTAACCTGGGCGACATGACCTTTAGGGCAGTGGAAGTGCTGAAACAGGCAGACCTGATCCTTGCAGAAGATACCAGAACATCTTCTGTTTTGCTCAATCATTACCAGATACACAAACCCCTTTCTCCTTATCACCAGCACAATGAACACAAAGTGGTGGATCATCTTGTAGACCAGTTGGTTGATGGCAAGATCATTGCCCTTTTGACGGATGCCGGCACGCCTGGCATATCGGATCCTGCTTTCCTCCTCGTCAGGGCTTGTATCAAGAGAGAAGTGCGCGTTGAATGCCTGCCCGGTGCAACAGCGTTTGTTCCGGCCCTCGTCAACAGCGGCCTGCCAATCAACAGCTTTTGTTTTGAAGGTTTTCTACCCCTTAAAAAAGGCAGGCAGACCATGTTTAAGAAACTGGCCGAAGAAGAAAGAACGATGGTCTTCTACGAGTCGCCCATGCGTTTGGTGAAGACCCTCGTGGATTGTATCACCTGGTTCGGGGAGGCGCGATCATGCTCGGTTAGTCGTGAACTTACCAAGAAATTTGAGGAAAACTTTCGCGGAACCCTCAAAGAAGTTCATGAACATTTTTCAGCCAAGCCTGTTAAAGGCGAGATCGTTATCGTTGTTGCAGGGAAAGACAACCGTTCGATTTAACTTCCTCTTACATTCACCCATCGTAATTTCACAACTCCATAAATACAAGGAATGCTGAAGACTATTATTCTTTTGATCGCAACTTTCATAGGGTCGATTTCAGTTACGGAAGCGCAGGACAAATGGCAGCAGAGAGTCAAGTATAAAATGGATGTGTTGCTTGATGCCACTACCAACATGCTGAAAGGAAAACAGTCCATTGAGTATACCAATAATTCGCCTGACACCCTTTATGTCTTATTCTATCACATGTATTGGAATGCCTTTCAACCCAATTCCATGATGGATGTAAGGAGCAGGGAGCTTGGAAAAATTGCGATCGATGGCCGAACAGACTGGGATTATCGGGTGGCAGACAGGATCAGTAAGCTAAAACCCGACGAAACGGGTTATCAAAAGATCATTACCCTTAAAATGAACGGTCGTGTTCAGGAGACAGAACTCCGGGAAACGATCCTTAAAGTGAAGCTCGATAAGCCCATCCCGCCAAAGGCAAAAGTGATACTCGACGCAGATTTCGAAGCAAGGGTACCCATACAGATCCGGAGAAGCGGGCGCGAAAATGAGGAGGGCGTTAAGTTCAGTATGGCCCAGTGGTATCCAAAACTTGCCGAGTATGACGCTAAAGGCTGGCATCCTAACCCCTATATCGGTCGTGAATTTTATGGTGTTTGGGGAGATTTTGACGTGAACATTACGCTGGATAAGAACTTCGTAGTGGCTGGTACTGGCTATCTGGCAAATGCTAATGAAATTGGATATGGCTACGAGGCAGAAGGGGTAAAGGTCAACAGGCCTTCCGGTAACCTGCTGACCTGGAAATTTACCGCTCCCAATGTGCATGACTTT
>Ga0164293_10003273_pt1 | contig 13792 bp, 7 predicted proteins | sample GEODES118metaG_FD_111487 | JGI IMG/M metagenome (GOLD analysis project Ga0164293, IMG submission 111487) | Eutrophic lake water microbial communities from Lake Mendota, Wisconsin, USA - GEODES118 metaG | ecosystem: Environmental > Aquatic > Freshwater > Lake | place: USA: Lake Mendota, Wisconsin... | reverse complement strand
TCTTCATTTTCTAAAAACACACCACAAAGATTTGTTGGTTTTAGAGGATGATCAGTCAGGTGCTCAAATAATAGTATTACCTGCCTACCAAGGAAGGGTAATGACAAGTACGGTAAATGGAAATGAAGGGACAAGTTTTGGCTGGGTAAACCACGAGCTGATTGCAAGTGGAAAACCCTCTGAACACATTAGCCCTTTTGGAGGTGAAGAACGGTTTTGGTTAGGTCCAGAAGGAGGTCAATTTTCTATTTATTTCAAAAAAGGCGTAGACTTTACTTTCGACAACTGGTTTGTTCCCAAGGAAATTGATACGGAATCGTTTAAATTAACTTCCGTTTCAAAAAAAGAAGCGAACTTCGAAAAGGAAATGTTGCTAGAAAATTATTCGGGAAACCAATTTGATCTAAAAGTAAACCGAAACATAAAACTGCTAGACAAAGCAAGTATTGAAAAAATCCTTGACTTTACATTGCCCAATACCTCAAAAGTTGTTGGCTTTAAGTCGGAAAATATAGTGACTAATCAAGGCAAAACAAAATGGGATAAAAATTCGGGAATGCTATCTATTTGGATTTTAAGCATGCTCAATGCCGACGAGAAAACTACCGTTGCTATTCCATATAAACAAGGCGACGATGCGATTTTGGGTAAAATCGTGACAGACGATTATTTTGGCAAAGTGCCTGGTGAAAGGCTGAAAATCAATGAGGGTCTGTTGCTGTTTAAAGCCGACAGTAAATATCGTGGTAAAATTGGTGTTTCTCCAAAGCGTGCTCTTCCCTTGGTGGCAAGTTATGATGCACTCCACGGCGTTTTGACGTTTGCTAGTTTCACTCTTCCAAAAAACCAATTGGACTATGTAAATTCTATGTGGGAAATTCAAGAAAAGCCATTTGAGGGAGATGCCATTAATGCCTACAACGATGGCCTAAATCAGGGCAAACAGCTTGGGAAGTTTTATGAAATTGAAAGCTCATCTCCTGCGGCCGTATTAGCACCTGGAGAATCCATAGAGCATTCACATTCCACCATTCACATAAAAGGCAGTCACCATGATTTAAATAAGATTTCTTTAAAACTATTGGGTGTTGGCATTGACGATATCCAAATATAAAAATTTCGTTATCCGTAGTTACTTCTATATGACATGGCTACTTTATATATTTTCCAGCTATGCTGTATATTTCCGTCGTAGGTGTGAAAAGCTACTTGTAGCCGGGGACAAGGTGATTTATGTTAGAAAGCAAAAAAGTTTATTAGGTAAAATACGCTTTATTTTGCTTCAGTCAAAGAAGAAATACACTCTTATGTAGGTCGAGCCTTTGCGTAGCATAGGTTTTTTATGACAAAATTAAGCCGTACCAACAGGAATCTAGTATCACCGAAATATGCAGTCTAGAAAGAAAAAGAATATTTAAATAGTCTTGTAGCCATTATGATAGAACTCTGATTGGTCAGTTAGTATTGATAAGTTGTGATTTGGATTAAAAATCCTTTCTTTCTAGCTTCGACATAGAGAAGATTTAGAAGAGCGGAGGATAGATTTGTCCTGCTTTCCACCGCATGGCGTACCACATAGGAAAAATCTACCATGATAAAATGTACCTAATTACTCAAATTCTTCAGTTTTAATTTCAAGTGCTAAAAGTAAAGGAAGAGCCAAGAGCCAAAGACTTTTTGGAGATTCCCTAGCAGCTTTAAATAGTTATAAGAGTTTTCTACAAGTAGCTCTGAAATTTATGGAAAGGTGTCCGTCATAAGTTAAAATTCACATAATTAGCCAACAAGGATAGGTTAGCCCAAAATATGAATATTTTTTATCAAAATAGTATCAAAAAGAGGTAGAATCATTTTACTCGTAACGCTTTCAAAAACATACTTTTGTATAAAATTTTCCATGAAAAGTATAATTTTATTTTTAACGACCTAAATGTTCTTTTCAAGGAGATTTGTTTATATCTGAAATCTAAATTATTGTTCAAACCTTTTAATCTTTTTTTAAACGTATGAAAAAAAATCTACGAGTAAGTCAATTACTTACCATGTTTTTTGGGATTGCTTTAATTTCTCTACAACATGCCTTTGCTGCTGTAGTCATTAAAGTTAATGGGGAAGTAAAAGAAACTTCCGGCGAACCTTTGGTGGGTGTCAGTGTGCAGATAAAAGGTACCACTAAGGGTACTAACACCGATGTTAACGGGAAGTTTTCTATTGAGGTGCCTGACGGTGATGCCGTGTTGGCATTTTCATTTATTGGTTATGAACCCCAAGAAATTAGGGTGGGTAATCAAAGTTTTATTAAAGTTTCTTTGAATGTAGACAGTAAAGCACTTGCAGAGGTGGTAGTGGTAGGTTATGGTACTCAGCAAAAAGTAAATCTTACAGGTGCTGTTGGCGTGGCCACTTCAGAAAGAATTCAAAGTCGTCCGATTGCAAACACAGGCGAAGGCCTTCAAGGAGTTATTCCTAACCTTAATGTAAACGTAAGAAATGGTGATCCATCACAGTCTCCAACCTTTAACATTAGAGGTTTTCAGTCTATCAATGGAGGTGCTCCTTTGATATTGGTTGACAACGTGCCTATGGATATCAACCGAATCAATCCGAATGACATAAAAAGTGTGTCTGTTCTAAAAGATGCTTCGGCGGCTGCTGTATATGGTGCTAGGGCTGCATTTGGAGTTATTTTGATTGAAACCAAGTCAGGCTCAGCAGGTAAAGTTCAAGTAAATGTAAGTTCTCAGGTATCTTTGGCAAAGCCTATTTTTAATATGGACGTTGTGACAGATCCTTATGAATTTGTATTGGCAAGAAACAAGGCAAATATTCGTACTAGCGGTGTACCTTCTTTTGATGATAATATGGTTCAAGGTACCAAAAAATGGTCAGAGAATCCTACGGATGAAAACGCATGGGGTGTTTTTAATGGCAATTTGCGTTTTTATGGAAACAACAACTATCAGGACCAAATAATGACAGATTTTGCACCTACGCATCAGCATGACGTTTCGGTTTCTGGAGGTTCAGAAAAAAGCAGTTATTATCTTTCTTTGGGTCATTTAAGCAAAGATGGTTACATTAAACCTGCTAATAATGAGACGTTTAAGAGGTATAATTTAATGATGAAAGCCGATTTTAAGATTAATAAATGGCTTACTTTAAATGAAAAAGTTATTTTTAATCAGCAAAACAGCAATAAACCTCACTTTTACAACTGGGATGTAAATATCAATACACTTGCTCGTGTCAATCCTATTCAACCTATACAGTTTCCAGATTTACCATTCTATCAAGCACAAGGAGATAAAGCACAATATGCTCCTTTGGTTGGAAAGTATTTTGACGGCACAAACTGGTTTCCGTATCTTTTAGATGGCGGCCGCGAGACCTTCACGAATAATGATCTTTGGCTTACTCAAGGTTTGACTTTAACACCCCTAAATGGTTTAAAAGTTATTGGTTCTTATTCTCATAATGCATTCAATAGAGAATACAAAGACGTACAAAGTAAAGTAGATGTAGTTTCTACTGATTTAAGAAATCCAAGACCAATCAGTAATGGATTCAGCGGCGACGACTGGGTAAGAAATGAAAGCAGAATAAATAGATACAATGTTTTGAATATCTATGGAGATTATTCTTTTCCGTTTCTACCTAAGAAACACGCTTTAAACCTTCTAGCGGGTTATAACCAAGAAGCTGCCAATTTTAGATATACAGGAGCACGTGCCCGTGGATTAATTACGCCTTTACTTCCAAACATTGGTGCTACTATAGGCACTCAAGAAACGTTTGGTGCAGAGGAGCATTTTTCATTACGTGGTGCTTTCTACAGGTTAGGCTATAATTTTGATGAGCGATACTTGTTAGAATTCAATGGACGATATGACGGATCCTCTCGTTTTCCTAAAGAAACTAGGTTTGGATTTTTCCCATCGGTGTCGGCAGGCTGGAGAATAAGCGAAGAGTCGTTTATGAAAGACGTTTCTTGGCTTTCTAATTTGAAGCTAAGAGCTTCTTATGGAACTTTAGGAAATCAAACACTAAGAGACGGCGGTCAAGAGCAATATTATCCATACATTGCTACTTTTGGAGCTGGACGTGCACCCTATCAATTTGGGTCGGGAATGATTCCTATTGTTGCAGCTCCTGGTTTAGTGAGCCCTGGCCTTACTTGGGAAACGGTAGTTTCTCAAAATATCGGCCTAGACTTTTCGCTTTTGAACAATAGATTGGATGCTTCATTTGATTTATATGCTAGGGACACTAAAAATATGTTGATGAATGTGGCATACCCAGATTTGTTAGGAACAAATGCCCCTAAAGAAAACGCAGCCGATTTACGCACAAAAGGATGGGAAGCCAGTGTAACTTGGAAAGACAGCAAAGGCAAAAACTTTAGTTATGATGTAACGCTTGCTTTGGCCGATGCCACTGCCACCATTACTAAGTTTACAAACCCTACAGGAGCCATCAACAATACCTTCAGGGTAGGGCAAAAGCTCGGAGAGATTTGGGGATTTGAAACGGTTGGTATCTTTCAAACTGCAGACGCTGTAAGTTCAGCGGCAAATCAATCCAGACTAGGAAACAACTGGAGAGCGGGAGATATTCAATATGCAGATTTGAACGGAGATAAAATCATTAGTTATGGAGCCAATACTGTTGGAGACCCAGGCGATCGTAAAATCATTGGAAACTCCACTCCTAGGTACACCTTTGGTATAAACAGTAGTGTTAGATGGAAAAACTTTCATGCAAACGTCTTTTTTCAGGGCATTGGTAGCCAAGACTTTTGGCCATCTGATGGAAACTGGACTTGGTTTTTCCCTTTCAATGCAGGTCATGTGGAGCGTTATTATCTTACAGACACTTGGACGGAAGAAAACAGAGATGCTTACTTCCCAGCTGCCCACATTTCTACCAACGATGGAAAAAACAAAATCCCACAGTCTCGTTTCTTACAAAATGCAGGATATATGCGTTTGAAAAACTTACGATTTGGATATGATTTGCCAAATACAGTTGCTAAGAAAATAGCGATGAACAATGTGCAGGTGTTTGTGGTAGGAGCCAATCTTTGGGAGTTTACTACCCTTAGGAAGCCTCTTGATCCTGAATCGATCCAAAGTGGAGCCATTGAGTACCCTATGCAAAGGTTGTTTACCTTTGGTATTAATCTATCTTTATAATCTTAAACGTAATATTCAATGAAAAATATATTAATTGCATTTTTACTGATACTTTTTGTTAGCTCAAGTTGTAACGATGATTTTTTGGAGCGAATTCCTTTAGATTCTATTACCTCTGAAACTTTTTGGAATACAGAAAGTGACCTTACGGTGTATAACAATAGCTTTTATAATTTGGCTAGAAACGATAACAATGTGCCTATTATGCTGGGGCATGACGAAGGTTTTAATAGCAACTTTTTAAGTATGTGGTACTTAGATGAAATGAGCGACAATGCTACTTCTGTTCATCCTCGTCATAATTTTTATGCTCAAATAAGGGCAGGAAAGCACATAGCCACGGTGAATCCTGACAACTATGGTTATCGCGGCTGGAACTTCGTAAGAGCCTTGAATATCGGCTTGGCGAATTATGGAAAGGTAAAAGTTTCAGATGCTATTCGTAACCGATATATTGGAGAAGCTCGTCTTTTTAGAGGATGGTTTTATGCCGACAAGGTGAGTAAGTACGGTGACGTACCGTATGTTGAAAAAGAATTAAATACAGAGTCAGAGGAGCTTTTTGCTGCAAGAATGCCCCGTGTTCAAGCAATGGACAAAGTTTTTGAGGATTTAGCTTTTGCAGCCAAAAACTTACCTGACAACTGGGGGGATGGAGGTGCACCTGGGCGTTTAAATCGTTGGTGTGCATTGTTAGTTCAATCTAGAGTGTGTCTATTCGAAGGAACTTGGAGGAAATATCATGGAATAGCCGGTGGGGACAAGTTTTTACAAACTGCTGCTACTGCTTCTAAAGAGTTGATTGACAGAGGACCGTATCGTATTTTTAATACGGGTAACCCTACTACAGACTATAATTCGTACATGAGGGCTCTAAACGTTTCTGGTAATCCTGAAGTGATGTATTGGAGAAAATATACCTTGGGTGTAATAACCAACCACGTACAAAGTTATTTTGAATATCATGGTGGAGCTACAAGAGATTTTGTGGAGGATTATTTATGTACCGACGGACTTCCAGCTACTCTTTCTCCACTTTACAAAGGAGATGAAAAAATAGAAGATTCCTTTGAAAACAGAGACCCACGTATGCGTCAAACTATACTTCATCCAAGCGATGTGGCATTTTATAAATACCACATGAACGACGGGCGTGCGTATCCAAGACTAAATGGAATGGCCGGTGGTAGAATTACAAATACTGGATATCATGTAATTAAAAATTATAATGCTGACGATATGATTGGTAAAGCATTTAATACTGCCGAATCGCCCGCCATTACTTTGAGATTTGCTGAAGCACTTTTAATCTATGCCGAGGCACAAGCCGAATTAGGTCAAATTACACAAAGCGATTTAGATTTAACAATTAATAAACTCAGAGATAGGGTAAAAATGCCTCATCTAAAGTTGGACAATGTTCCTGTAGATCCGAGATATGCTGCAGATGGAATTTCACCAATTTTAGCTGAAATCAGAAGAGAAAGAAGAATCGAGTTGTTTAACGAGGGTTTTCGCTATGATGACTTAAGACGTTGGAAACAAGGGGCTAAGTTAAGAAAAAAGGCATTAGGACTTGCCATGAATGCTTCTCAAAAGACACGTTTTACAGGCTCTGTGGTTAGATTGTTTAAAGACCCAGTAAATGGTAAAGAATATCTAGATCCTTACGCAGGTTCAGATTTTGCTACTCCTGAATTCGACGAAGCCAAGCATTATCTATGGCCAATACCATTGAATTCTTTGGCACAAAACCCGGCATTGAAACAAAATCCGGGTTGGAATTAAGGAATTTTTTAGAAGAACAATAAATTCATCACGCCATGTATTAATTTAAAAATACATGGCGTGTATGGTTTCTGACCTATTCAAATGAACAGAAAACGATTCCTTTTGAACATTACTTCAATTTTTGCAGCGACAAATCTAATAAGAGCAAAGGCATTTGGGCAAAAAAAAACTATGGGTCTAAGTGATGTTAAAATCACAAACATTAAACCTTATATTTTTAAAAGTGCACTTTATGTAAAAATTGAAACCGATGCAGGAGTCAACGGATGGGGAGAGGGAGACCATGAATCCCCGAAAGTATTAGCCACTTTTCTGGAAGAGGTTTTCAGTCCTATTCTTAAAGGACAGAATGTTTTTGATTCAGAATATATTTGGCATCAACTTTTTTTCGAGGGTTTTGAAAACGGAAGCACGGGCATAAATCCTGGAGCTTTGGCAGCTGTTGATAATGCTTTGTGGGATTTAAAAGGAAAACTTGCCTCATTACCGGTACATAAGCTCTTGGGTTCTTCTAAATTGGAAAAAACTGCGGTTTATGGCTCCTATGGAAGGAGAAAAAAATCAGGTTTTAAAACACCACAAGAAATGGCCGCTGAGGGCATGAAGTTTGTGGAGCAAGGCTACAAAACTATTAAAGCGAGAATGCAGCTCTACGATAGAGATAAAAACCCTCCTTTTTCTTTTACTTATGATTGCATAAAAGAAGTACGTAAAACTGTCGGAGAAGAAATTGAGCTTTTTGTTGATTTCAACAACGGCTACACCAGCGGGAAAGCCATAGAATTGGGATTAAAACTTTACGAGCATTTCAACATAAAGGCCATTGAAGAACCCGTTTCAAGCATGAATTATCCTTCATTGAGAGAGGTTGTGGATGCTTTACCTTGTGAAGTAAATGCGGGTGAACACGAATACAACCGATGGCAGTTTCGTGATCTTATCACAGTAGGCAATCCTGATTGTTTGAATTTGGACGTAATAAAATGTGCTGGAATATCGGAATGTAAAAAAATAGCAGGTATGGCTCATGCTTTTGATAAAGAAATTATGGTTCATAACACTCGGCCCACTTTAGCCACCGCCGCAAGTTTGAACTTAATTTCCAGTATTTCTAACGCCGCCAAAGTTCAAGAGTTTTCGGGAATGAGGCCAGAATTAGACCAGAACAGACTTTTTCACAACAGTCTAAAATTTGAAAATGGTTATTTGTATATTCCTCAAAGCCCTGGTTTAGGCTTGGAGGTAGACGAAAAAGCTATGGAAAAGTATAAGCTGAATCAGTAATTCGAGAGCGTTTTTTAGAAATTAATCTGTTAGTTATTCTTTTGGTATTTTATACTACCGTTCGACAAAATCTAATAAGCACTATAAAACTTGAATATTAAACCCTTTCAGGTTTTTTACTCAATGGTGAGCGTTTTTATTATTATGTCAGCTCTTCGGGGGTGGTTGATTGTTAATTGTTTATGATTTTTAAATTCACTTTTTTATACTTACTCGGATACTAGTACTATTTTTTTTTAAGTTATTTATTTCAAATAGTTATATGAATAAATTTTGTTTAATTCTGTTCTTATTTTTCTCATTTTTTTCAACATTCGCCCAAAAACCAGAAATGTATTATGGCGACTCAGAAATTGAGAATCGCCCATTTTCTAAAGATCCCTATGTGATTTTTTTTAAAGGAAAATATTTCATGTATTATTCTGTGCCTGACGAATTTAAAAAAGAATGGTTTATAGGAATCGCTACAAGTTCTGATTTAATGAATTGGGATAAAATTGGAACCATAAAGGGTAAAAAAGGAAGCGTTGAAGAAAAAGGAATATGTGCTCCTTCGGCACTTATCAAGGACGGAAATTTGCATTTGTTTTATGCAACCTATGGAAACGGTAAGCAGGATGCTATTTGTCATGCTGTTTCTACCAATGGAATTGATTTTGAAAGAGACCCCACAAATCCAATTTTTCGCCCAAAAATAAGCGAGTGGTCATGTGGAAGGGCAATTGATGCCGAGGTTATAGCCTTCAAGAATCAATACTTTTTATATTTCGCCACCCGTGACCCCGATTATAAAATTCAGCAACAAGGCGTGGCTGTGGCTTCTATAAATACCAATTTTGATAGAAATAGTTGGACAGAGTTACCCAATATGCCCATATTGAAACCCGAGTTGGATTGGGAATTGAAATGTATCGAAGCCGCCTCTTGCATACAAAGAGGAAAAAATTTGTATATGTTTTATGCGGGGGCTTACAATAACGACCCGCAGCAAATTGGACTCGCAAAAAGTAAAGATGGAATAAATTGGAAGAGGGTCTCAAACGAGCCTTTTTTGAAAAATGGGGAAAAGGGGGCTTGGAATGAAAGCGAAAGTGGGCATCCACATATATTAAAAGCAGAAAATGGGAAATATTATCTATTTTTTCAAGGAAACAATGACAAAGGGAAAACGTGGTATTTGTCAAATATAGAAATCGGTTGGAAGAGAAATAAACCTTATATTTTAAAAAATTAAGCAAATGAAAAAAATACTTACTTTTTGTTTATACTTTTTGGCATTCAACACCTATGCCCAAAATTTACCCAATCACCCAAGGATTTTACTACTTGCCAATGAAGAAAGTGGTATTCAAAAAAACATTGAACAGGATAAAAATTGGGCACTGATTCACCAAAATATTCTAGATGAAGCCACCGAAATAATTTCCTTACCTACCCTTGAACGAATTCAAGTAGGAAGAAGGCTTTTAGATAAATCAAGAGAGGCATTAAGGCGATTGTTCATTCTTTCTTATGCTTATAGAATGACCAATGAAAAAAAGTATTTTGACAGATGTGAAGCAGAGTTGCTTAAAATATCCCAGTTTACGGACTGGAATCCAAGCCACTTTTTAGATGTCGCCGAAATGACCATGGCGGTGTCTATCGGCTACGATTGGCTTCATAAAGACCTCTCAGAAACATCCCGAAAGCAAATTAAAGAGGCAATTCTTCAAAAAGGATTACTTCCTTCTATGGATGCGAAACATAATTCGTGGCTAAAGGCCAGCCACAACTGGAACCAAGTCTGTAACGCCGGAATGACCTACGGTGCATTGGCCACTTTTGAAGATAATCCTACCTTGGCCATGCAAATCATCAATCGTGCAAAAAAATCAATTGAATTACCCTTAGAAGATTACAATCCTGATGGAGCATATCCTGAGGGTTTTGGTTATTGGGGCTATGGTACTAGTTTTCATGTGCTTTTTTTAAGTGTATTACAGAAACTGTCTTTACTTGATAATGCTGTCAATGAAGGATTCAATAAAACTGCCTATTATTACCAGCAAATGTTAGGTTCCTCTGGTCAATCATTCAATTATTCGGATGCAGGATCGGGCAGAGGAGGCTTAAGCCCAGCCATGTTTTGGTATGCCAATAAGCTTAAAGACAATAGTTTACTTTTTAATGAAAAAAAATACTTGAACGACAAAAAAATGGTAAACAACAGGATTTTACCTGCGGTTATGATTTGGGGAAGTGGATTAAGTCTCGATAATGTACCAAATCCGAATAGCCATGTTTTTGTTGGAGCAGGTAAAAGTCCGGTGGCCATGATGCGAACTTCTTGGACTGATGCTGATGCAATATACTTAGGATTAAAAGCAGGATCGGCAAATGTCAATCACGCCCACATGGATATTGGTTCTTTTGTGGTAGATGCTTTAGGCGAAAGATGGGCTTTAGATTTAGGAATGCAAAGCTATGAGTCTTTAGAGTCTAAAGGTGTGGGCCTTTGGAATAAAACGCAAGACGGCCAAAGATGGGAAATACTTCGATATAATAACAGGTATCACAATACACTGACTTTTGATGATGAGCTGCAGTTGGTTCAAGAAAATGCAGAGATTACCCAATCTACCACTGCTCCTAATTTTATGAGTGCAGTTACTGACTTAAGCAATATTTACAAAAATAAAGTAAAAGACGCAAAAAGGGGAGTAGCAATAATGGATAAAAATCTTGTGGTTATAAGGGATGAAATAACCAATAACGAAGTTTCCACACGCATGCAGTGGACTATGGTAACACCGGCAGACGTTAAAATCTTAGATTATAATACGGTTGAACTTACTCAAAACGGTAAAAAAATGTACATGCAGGTAGTTTCCAAAAATAAAATTAGCCTCAAAACATGGAGTACTGACCCCGTAAACTCTTTTGATGAATCAAATCCAGGAACTATCAGAGTTGGTTTTGAGGTGAACTTGGCAGCGAATGAGAAAAGTGATTTCACTGTGTTTTTATCGCCTGCAAAAAAAACAATTAAGGCAAAACCTCTAAAAAGCTGGAAATGAAAGGATTGTTTATACTCATTTTAATTACTATGACTATTGAATCTTACGGACAATCTAAACCTAATTACGACGAAAGTAAAGTAGGAAACTATGAATTGACAAATCCTTTATTTATTAATGGAAAAACCATAAAAAATAGCAAAGAATGGGAAGCCAATAAAGCTTTTTGGATTGAGAAGTTTTCAGATAATGTTTACGGCAAAACTCCGATAGAAAGACCGAAAATACAATCGAAAGTTTTAGAATCTAAACTTGTATTTGAAGGCAAAGCTACAAGAGAAAGGATAGAAGTTAGTTTTCCAGAATACCCATCGGTTCAAAAAATCGAGATACTAGTTTACAAACCTAGCAAGAGGCTTGAAAAATATAATCTAGTAATGGGTTTGAATTTTCGCGGAAATCATTCGATTACCGATGAATCAGATGTTCCGATAAACCAACATTGGGCTAGTAATGGCGACTTTAGTCAAAATCATAAGTTCATTGAAAAAGGAAGAGGTTCTGAAAAACACAGGTGGCCGATACAATTGGCGATAGAAAACGATGCAATTTTAGCTACAGCCTACTACGGGGATATAGAACCTGATCACCCTGAAGGTTGGAAATCAGGCATAAGGTCGGTTTTGGGAGACAGGAATGCTAAAGAAAATTGGGGAGCTGTAGGAGCCTGGGCTTGGGGAATGAGTCAGATGTTGGATGTTTTGATAGAGAAATATGAAGTTAACACCAAAAATATATTTTTAACAGGGCATTCAAGAATTGGCAAAGCAGCATTATGGGCTGCGGTTCAGGATCCTCGATTTACGCATATCAATTCCAATAATTCGGGAGAGGGTGGAGCTGCCCTATATAGCCGAAATTTCGGTGAAACCATCAACGACTTAAACCGAAGTTTTCCGCATTGGTTTGCTAAAAAATTTTCGGACTTTAATCATCAACCCGAAAAATTAGGATTAGATAGCCATGTATTAATCAGCCTATTAGCACCTAGATCCATTTATGTTGCAAGTGCCGCTGAAGACCTTTGGGCCGACCCAAAAGGAGAGTTTTTAGGTTTAAAGAATGCTGAACCTGTTTACAAACTTTACAAAGTAAAAAGTGATTTGGCTTTCCCAAAAGTTGATTCGCCTATTCATGGGGTTTTGTCCTACCATGTCAGAAGTGGTAAACACGATATAAATCAATACGACTGGCAGCAGTATTTTAAGTCTATGAATACCTATTTTTCAAAAAAATGAGGACTTTTAAAACCGTGCTTTTTTCGTTTGTATTTTCTTGCTTATCTGCTCAAGAAAACAACACTTTAAATATCAAAGACGATGGATTCAGAAGTATCTGGTACTATATTGGAAAAACCAATGATGAGTATACCCATAAATACAGTGGAGGCTTGGGTACTTATCCTGCCAATCATTACCCTTTTTCGGTGTATTCGGCCGAAGCAAACAAAACTTTTTTTTGCTACGGCGGGGCCTCCAAAGACCCTAAACCAAGTTTATTGCATGAGGTCGCTTACTTTGACCATAAGACCAAAACAGTGAGTAGGCCCACCATCGTTATGGATAAAAAAACAGATGATGCTCATGATAATCCCGTAATTAGTATTGATAATGAGGGATATATCTGGATATTTTCTACATCTCACGGTGTCAATCGCCCTTCTTATATTCACAAAAGTGTAAAACCTTTTGACATTGAAAAATTTGAACTCGTAAAGCCTACCTATTTGAAAGATGGACAAATAAAACCCTTTGACAATTTTTCTTATTTACAAATTTACCATGATGACGAAAATGGATTTTTTGGTTTTATGACACATTATGATACCGGTGTACTTAAAAACGGTAAATCAAAACCTAGAAGAACCTCATCTTTTATTACAAGTAAAGACGGCGTTAGTTGGTCTGAATTACAAGACATTGGGCAAGTACAAGAAGGTCATTATCAGTCTAGTGGAGCAGTAAGAATGCAAAATGGAAAATTAAAGCTGGTAAGCATTTTTAATTATCATCCCGATACCGAAAAAGGTGCAGGATTAGATTACAGAGCCAATATTTACTACCTCCAAACCACCGATTTTGGAAAAACTTGGCAAAACTATAAAGATGAACTAGTCCTGCTGCCGCTAAAAGAAGTAAATAATGCGGCATTGGTTCTTGATACTCAAAAAGATAAAAAACTGGCTTATATAAATGACATAGAATTTGATGCAAAGGGAAACGCAATGTTTTCATTTATTAGCAGTTTTGGCCCTGAACCTGGTCCAAAAATTGGGCCTTATGAATTAAAAACAGGTTATTTTAATGGCAAAGATTGGAATTTCACAAAGGTGACCGAGGTGGATCACAATTATGATTTTGGTACAATTTATCATCAAAAAAAGAGCTGGAGTGTACTAGCCCCCACCAACAACACCCCCGATCAGTATAATACAGGAGGAGAGCTAGTGCTTTGGAAATATTCAGA
>Ga0164293_10003271_pt1 | contig 13800 bp, 13 predicted proteins | sample GEODES118metaG_FD_111487 | JGI IMG/M metagenome (GOLD analysis project Ga0164293, IMG submission 111487) | Eutrophic lake water microbial communities from Lake Mendota, Wisconsin, USA - GEODES118 metaG | ecosystem: Environmental > Aquatic > Freshwater > Lake | place: USA: Lake Mendota... | reverse complement strand
TCCTTCGCGAACGCAATCGTTTCAGCCATGTAGTTGCGGATGCCGGGGAAGCGGCTGAAGTAGAGCTCGATATAGCGCGCCGCCTCGCTACGATCGATGCCCAGCCGCGCCGCCAGGCCAAAAGCGGAAATGCCATAGATGATGGAGAAGTTGATCGTCTTGGCCCGCGCGCGTGTGTCGCGATCAACATGGCCAAAGACTTCCTTGGCGGTGAGCGCGTGCACGTCCTCGTTCGCCGCATAAACCTCCTTCAGTTCCGGCACGTCGGCGATGTGGGCGACCAGCCGCAGTTCGATCTGGTTGTAATCCGCCGCCATGATCACATTGCCCGGCGCAGCCACGAAGGCATGACGGATGCGCCGGCCCAGTTCGGTGCGGATCGGGATATTCTGCAGATTGGGATCATTGGAACTCAGCCGCCCGGTTGATGTGGCAGCGAGGTGGAAGTTGGTGTGCACCCGGTCGGTGGTCGGGTTGATCTGCTGCTGCAGCGCGTCGGTGTAGGTCGATTTCAGCTTCGAATGCTGGCGCCAGTCCAGCACCTTTTGGGCGATCGGCGCGCCTTCCTCGGCCAGCCGCTCCAGTTCGCTGGCATCGGTGGTCCACGCGCCGGTCTTGCTGCTTTTCTTGCCGCCCTTGTAACCCATCTTGTCGAAAAGGATTTCGCCCAATTGCTTGGGGCTGCCGATGGTGAACGGCCCGCCGGCCAGTTCGTGGATCTCAAGTTCCAGCCGGCTTATCTCAACTTCATACAGCGCGGACAGACGGGCGAGTTCGGCCCGGTCCACCTTGATGCCGGCCATTTCCATATGCGCGATCACCGGCAGCAGCGGGCGATCGACCTGTTCATGGATGGCCGTCACCTGCTCCTTCCACAGCCGGCGGCGAAAGCCTTGCCACAGCCGGAAGGTAACATCGGCATCCTCGGCGGCATAGTCGGTCGCCTTGCGCAGATCGACTTCGGCAAAGCTCTTCAGCCCCTTGGCGACATCCTTGTAAGCAATCGGCGTGTGACCAAGATGGCGTGCGGACAGATCGTCCATGCCATGGTTCCAGCGCCCGGCATCGAGCGCGTAGGACAGCAGCATGGTGTCATCATAGAGGCTGAGCACCGGCACGCCGTGGCGAGCCAAGACGATCAGATCATATTTCAGATTCTGACCGATCTTCAGCACAGCCGGATCAGCAAACAGCGGGTTCAGACGGGCAATGGTCTCGGCCAGGCCCAGCTGCGGCGGCCGCTCGGCGAACATGCCGTCGCCGGTGCCGTGCGCTACCGGGATGTAGCACGCCTTGCCTGGCGCAACGCTCAGGCTGATGCCGACCAGATCACAGCGCATCTGATCGGTGCCGGTGGTTTCAGTATCCACGGCCACCGCACCCAGCCGCGTCGCCTCGGCAATCCACCAGTCCAGCCGCTCCAAGGTCGTCACTGTCTCGTAATCGGCGTGGGTGAAGGCGATCTCGTCCTCCACTGCGGCGGCGGTCGACGGGCGATGTGTGTTCGGCGCCGGACCATTGGAGCCGCTGCTGCCCAGCTTGGCCAGCATGGCACGGAAGCCGTGTTTTTTCAGGAAGGCCGCCAAGGGCTCGTGCGGCGGTTCCTTCAACGTGAGTTCGTCCAGCGGTGCTGGCAGCGGCAGGTCATCCTTCAGGCGCACCAGTTCGCGCGACAGCCGGGCCATTTCAACCGAGGCCGCCAGCGTCTCCTTCAGCTTGGGCTTCCTGATCGCCTCGATGTTGGCAATCACGCCTTCCACGCTGCCATATTCACTGATTAGCTCCGCTGCGGTTTTCGGGCCAACACCTTTCACGCCGGGGATATTGTCGGCCGTGTCGCCCATCAGCGCCAGCACCTCGCCCACCTGTTCAGGCGGTACGCCAAATTTCTCGATCACCTCAGCGCGGTTGATGGTCTGGTTCTTCATCGTGTCGAGCATGTTGATGCCGGGTTCGACCAACTGCATCAGATCCTTGTCGGAACTGACAATGGTGACATTCATGCCGGCGGCGCGGGCAGCCACCGCGTAACTGGCGATGATGTCGTCCGCCTCCACCCCAGCCTGTTCGAAGCAGGGCACCGAAAAGGCCCGCACCGCATCGCGGATCAACGGGAACTGCGGGATCAGGTCCTCCGGCGCCGGGGGGCGGTTGGCCTTGTAGCCATCATACATGTCGTTGCGGAAGGTGTGGCTGCCGGCATCGAGCACGACGGCAAGATGAGTCGGCGCCTCCGCCTTGTTCAAGTCGGCAATCAGCTTCCACAGCATCGCCGTGAAGCCATAGACGGCGCCCACCGGCATGCCCTGCGGGTCTGTCAGCGGCGGCAGCCGATGATAGGCGCGGAAGATGAAGCTGGAGCCGTCGACCAGATAGAGATGCTGCTGCGTCATGGCACGACGCTAGCAGCATGGCGGCGGCGGGGCGAGAGCGCAGCTGCGGCGCTGGCGCAGCTGTTCACGTAGTTAACCTAATTTTTACCATATGATGCCATGAAGCGCTTGATTTCAAGGGGGATAAACCAAGTGCGCACTGTTTCGATCATGTTGGCAATGGCCGCGTTCGGCCTCACGGCGGCTCCAGCAGCAGCCGTAACCCAGTTTGCCGGCAACGGGCACCTGTATGAATTCGTCGCCACCGATCTTTCGTGGCAGGGCGCACTGGCCGCGGCAGCGGCTGCCACGCCAATCGCCGGCTACACCGCTCACCTCGTCACCATCACCTCGCAGGCCGAGGATGACTTCCTCAAGACTCTGACCGGCAGCGCGACCTTCGTGTGGGCCGCCGGCACCGATGAAGATGCTGAAGGCACCTGGAAGTGGGCTGCCGGCCCGGAAGCCGGGCAAACCTTCTTCATTTTCGGCACTGGCTCGGTTGGTTTCTCCAATTGGAACGCCGGGGAGCCGAACAATGTTGGCGCCGAGGATTATCTCCATTTCAAGGCCAACGCCGGCAACTGGAACGATATCTTCTCGACCTTCCCCAGCGGCGGCTATGTTGTCGAATACAGCCTGAACTCCGGCGCTGTTCCGGAACCGGCAAGCTGGGCGATGCTGCTGGGCGGCCTTGGCGTGGTGGGCACGGCCCTTCGCCGCCGCGGCAGCCGCAAAACAGTCGCAGCCTGAGCGAACCTCATTTGAAGCGGCCCGGCGGTGGATTCCACCGCCGGGCTGTGCCATGGGGTCGCCCGCGTCTTCCTGACATAAGGCCACTCCATGCAGCCCTTCACCACCCTTTCCGGCCAGGCCATCCCGTTCGGCGCCGCCAACATCGATACCGATGTCATCATTCCGGCCCGCTTCCTGAAAACCATCAGCCGCGCCGGTCTGGGCAAAGGCGCCTTTGCCGCGCTGCGCGAAAACCCGGACAATGTGTTCGACGCGCATGCTGGCGCGCCGATCCTGATCGCTGGGCATAATTTCGGCTGCGGTTCCAGCCGCGAACATGCGCCTTGGGCGCTGGGCGATCTGGGCATCCGCGTCGTCATCTCGTCGGGCTTTGCCGACATCTTTGCCGGCAATGCCTTCAAGAACGGCCTACTGCTCGTTACGCTGCCGCCGGACGCCGTGGGCCGGCTGCTGGCCGTGGCACAGGAAGGCCAGCCGATCACCGTCGATCTGGATAATCAGGTGGTGACGACGCCATTCCAGGACCGGTTCGAGTTCGCGATGGACCCGTTCCGCAAGCAGTGCCTGATCAGCGGGCAGGACGAGATCGGGCTGACCCTGGGCATGGCCAATGTCATCACCGCTCACGAAGCCCGGCTTGCCGCCGAGCGGCCGTGGATCGCCGGCGCCGCCCACCGCGTAAGCTGATTCGGCACCCTCCTGCTCCGCCATTCGACGCGGTTGGCAGCGGCAATCATTGCCGTTAAGGGCGGGGAATGACCAAGACACTGCTGCTGCTGCCCGGGGATGGCATTGGCCCCGAAGTTACCGCTGTTGCCCGCCGCGTGGCCGGGCGGCTGATCACGGGCGGGCTTGCCCTGGCCGTGGAGGAAGCGCCGTTCGGCGGTGCCAGCATTGATGCCCACGGCGACCCCCTGACTGATGATACGCTGACCCGCGCCAAGGCCGCAGATGCCGTGCTGATGGGTGCCGTGGGTGGCCCGCAATGGGCCGGCCAGCCGTATGACAAGCGGCCTGAAGCGGGACTGCTGGGCTTGCGGGCCGGCATGAATGTCTATGCCAATCTGCGGCCGGCGCGCTGTTTTTCGGCGCTGGCCGATGCCTCGTCGCTGAAGCGCGTCTATGTCGATGGCCTCGATATCCTGTTCGTCCGGGAACTGACCGGCGGCGTCTATTTCGGTGAGCCTCGCGGCGTCGAAACCCTGGCCGATGGCCAACGCCGCGGCGTCAACACCCACGTTTACACCACCAGCGAAATCCACCGCGTTGCCCGCATCGCGTTCGAGTTGGCCCGCACCCGCAAGGGCGAGGTCGTTTCGGCGGAAAAAGGCAATGTGATGGAAGCTGGCCTGATGTGGCGCGAGGATGTGCAGGCGCTGCGCGATGCCGAGTATCCCGAAATCAAACTCTCCCACATGCTGGCCGACAACATGGCGATGCAGCTGGTGAAGAATCCGCGGCAGTTCGATTTGATCCTCACCGATAATCTGTTTGGCGACATATTGTCGGACGAAGCCGCGATGCTCACCGGCTCGCTCGGCATGCTGCCGTCGGCTGCGATTGGCGAACCTGGCAAACCGGGCCTGTATGAACCGATCCACGGTTCTGCACCCGATATCGCCGGGCGCGGTGTGGCCAATCCATGCGCATCGGTTCTCAGCCTGGCCATGGCGCTGCGCTACAGCCTGGGCGCACCGGAATTGGCCGACAAGGTGGAGGCAGCGGTGGAAGCCGCGCTCGACAAGGGCGCACGCACCCCCGATCTGGGCGGCACCATGACCACAACGGCCATGGGCGACGCGATCCTGGCTGGCCTTTGATCCGCAAGTTTCTCAGTCCTTTCGCCACCGGGCTGCTGTTTCTGGCGCCGGTGTTGCTGACGCTGATCCTGCTCAACTGGCTTTCGGGCTATCTGATCGCCGCTCTCGGCCCCAACACGCCACTGGGCCAGGCGCTGGGTGCGGCCGGCATGTTCTTCACGCCGTCGCCGCTGGCCGCCTTCTGGGCCGGGCTGGGCATGGCGGCGGTGCTGGTGTGGCTGATCGGGATCGCGGTGCAGACGCGCTTTCGCCAACGGCTGGAAGGCGGGCTGGATGGCTTGATCGCCCGCATCCCGGTGCTGGGCCCGCTGTATCGCCCACTCGCGCAATTTGTGCGCATGATGGGCTCATCACCGGGCGGCGAGATGAGCGGCATGTCGGTCGTCTCCGTCAGTTTCGGCGACCATGTCGAGGCGCTGGCGCTGCTAACAAGCCCCCACCTCCATGATTTTGGCCAGGGACCACGCCAGCTCATCCTGATCCCTACGGCGCCGGTGCCAGTTGGCGGCGGGCTGCTGTTTGTCGAACCGAGCCGGGTGAAACCGGTGCCCACCATGGGCGTCGATGATCTGGCCAAGCTGTATGTCACCATGGGCACGTTGACAGGGCCGGAGGCAGGCAAATGAACCTGACGCTGCGTATCTTCCTGGCGCTGCTGGCAGGGCTGGTGGTCGGGGCACTGCTGCCCGCTGACATCGGCAAACCGCTGCTGCCGGTGACGGATGCCATCGGCAACCTGTGGCTGCAGGCGTTGCAGATGACGATCATTCCGCTGATCGCGGGCCTGCTGTTCACCGGCATCGCGCAATCGGTGGGCCAGGCCGGCGGCGGCAAGGTGGCTGGGCGGGCGCTGCTGGCATTCCTGGCGCTGCTGATCTTTTCCGCCCTGTGGTCGATGATCTTCGTGCCCTTGCTGCTGGATTGGTGGCCAGCCCCGCCAGCGGCGGCCGCGGCGATCGTGGCCAACAGTGCAGGGGCGGCGCCGGTGGGTGACATCAAGGTCGATCTTGGCAAATGGCTGCTGTCGATGGTGCCAGCCAATATCTTCGAGGCGTTGGCCAAAGGCGACATGTTGCCCGTCGTCACCTTCATCGCGGTGTTCGCGTTGGCCGCGACCCAGCTTGACGATGATCGCCGCCGCAGTCTCGTCGGCCTGTTCGATGCGGTGAAGGACGCCATGCTGGTGCTGGTCGGCTGGATCTTCGTGATTGCACCGCTGGGCGTGTTTGCGCTCGCCGTCAGCGTCGGCATCAAGGCCGGGCTGGGCGCCTTCGGCCTGCTTGGCCATTATATCGCCGTGCTGGTGCTGGTGCAGGTCGGCCTTATCATCCTCGTCTATCCGCTGGCGGTGGTCTTCGGCCGGGTTGGCCCGTTGGCCTTTGCCCGCGCCGTGCTGCCGGCACAGGCCGTCGCGGTCTCCACCCAGTCCAGCATCGCCAGCCTGCCCGCCATCTTCGACGGCGCCGAGCGGCTCGGCCTGCCCGAAACCACCAGCCGGGTGGTGCTGCCCCTGGCGGTGAGCATCTTCCGCATCACCTCCCCGTGCGCCAATGTCGCCGTGGTGCTTTATTGCGGGCATCTTTACGGGATGGACCACGCGGCGCTGGCCTATCTGGGCGCGCTGCTGGCCGCGCTGGTGGCTGCTGTCTCCACCGGCGGCCTGCCCGGCTCCATCACTTTCCTCGCCGCCTGCGTGCCAATCGCCAATGCCATGGGTGTGCCCATCGCCGTGCTGCCGGTGCTGCTGGCGGTGGAACTGGTGCCCGACGTGTTCCGCACGCTGGGCAATGTCACCGCCGATCTGGCGGTGACTGCCATTTTGTCCCGCGACAGGGCGCGCTGAAAACTGGACTCTGCGTCCAAATCCGGTAACAGCCGCAGCCCAAGGAGCACACCCATGGGTTACAAGGTCGTTGTTGTGGGCGCCACCGGCAGTGTCGGGCGCGAAATGCTGAACATCCTGGCGGAACGGCAGTTCCCGCTGGACGATATCGCTGCCGTCGCCTCGTCCCGCTCGGTGGGCGACAAGGTCGAGTTTGGCGAGACCGGCCGCGAGATCAAGGTGCAGAACCTTGAGCATTTCGATTTCACCGGCTGGGATATCGCGCTGTTTGCCGCTGGCTCCGGCCCGGCCAAAATCTATGCCCCCAAGGCCGGTTCGCAGGGCTGCGTGGTGATCGACAACAGCAGCCTGTTCCGCATGGATCATGATGTGCCGCTGATCGTGCCGGAAGTGAACCCGGAGGCCATCGACGGCTACAAGAAGCGGATGATCATCGCCAATCCCAACTGCTCCACGGCGCAAATGGTGGTGGCGCTGAAGCCGCTGCACGATGCTGCCATCATCAAACGCGTTGTGGTGAGCACCTACCAATCAGTGTCCGGCGCCGGCAAGGACGGCATGGACGAGCTGTTCACCCAGAGCCGTGCCATCTTCGTGGGTGACGAGCCGGTGAACGAGAAGTTCACCAAGCGCATTGCCTTCAACGTGATCCCCCACATCGACAGCTTCCTTGGCCCCGACAGCGGCATGGACGGATACACCAAGGAAGAGTGGAAGATGACGGTAGAGACCCGCAAGATCCTCGATCCCGATATCGAGGTGACGGCGACCTGCGTGCGCGTGCCGGTGTTCGTCGGTCATTCGGAAGCCATCAACGTCGAATTCGAAATGCCACTTTCCGTTGCCAAGGCGCAGAGCCTGCTGCGCGAAGCGCCGGGCATCATGCTCGTCGACAAGCGGGAAGACGGTGGCTACGTCACCCCCGTCGAATGCGTCGGCGATTATGCCACCTTCGTCTCCCGCGTGCGCAAGGATCCGACCGTGGAGCATGGCCTGGCGCTGTGGTGCGTGTCCGACAATCTGCGCAAGGGTGCGGCACTGAACGCGGTGCAGATCGCCGAACTGTTGGGCCGCCGGCACCTGAAGAAGGGCTAATCGGTTTCATCTGGGCCGTTGGAATCGAACGCCAGCAGGTCACCCGGCTGGCAATCGAGCACGCGGCACAATTTCGCCAGCGTGTCGAAGCGCACGCCCTTCACCTTGCCGGATTTCAGCAGCGACAGGTTGGTTTCGGCCATGCCGATGGCAGCCGCCACATCGCGCGCCTTCATCTTGCGCCGGGCCAGCATGACATCGAGGGTGACAATGATCGCCATTGATTAGACGATCTGATCAAAATCGGCCTTTATGGCCGCGGCATGATCGAGCACGCCAGCCAAGCTGCGCAGCGCCATGCCGATGGCGCCCAACCCGGCGAGCAGCGCCCAGCCCGGCGCTCCTGAGAACATCTCGCCGATGAACAGCCCGGTGACGGCGGCGCTGATGATCCATTCCCCGGTGCGCCGCACGCCCGCAGCGGCTTGCGGCGACAGCGGATCGCCCACCGACAGTTGGCGGAACAGCCGCCGCCCCTGCCACAGCGCCCCGAGCAGCAGCAACGCGGGCAGCAGCGGCACCACCTGATCGAGGAAGGTCGCAAATGCGTCCAGCTCATGACGATAGAGACTGAAACCAAGGGCCTTCAGCGGCATGTAGATTCCGTCGGCAAACAGCGTCAGGCTGGCAAAGCCGAGCAGCACGCTGAGCAGGCGCGACAGGCTGGCGAAATCTTCGTGCAATCGATGCTTCATGTCGGTCACTTTTCACCTAAAGTTAAAAATATTATGTAATGCATAATATTTCTATCGAATAGGGTCAAGCAGAATGTTTGGAGCGGGCCACTGGCTGAAGCCCGGCTGAACGAAACAAGGCTAGTGTATGGCAGAAGCATTACACCGCCACCAAATTGCCCAGCTTGGTTCAGGCCATGGCCAGCCAGCAGGGCCTAACCCCTTGTGCAGCCGGCCATCCCCATCGCCGGCGCAAAACAAGGAATACACCAATGTCACGTTTCGCTTTTGCTTTGCTCGCCGCCGCTGCCCTTGCTGGCCCGGCCGTTGCGCAGGAAGCCAAGAACTTCAACGGCCCGTTCATCGGTGCCCAGCTTGGTTGGCAGCAGGACCGTCAGTCGCTCGATCTCGGCACCGTGCCGCCCAGCACCGTCCGCGCCAAAGGTGACGGCTTCGCTTATGGTGGCCAGATCGGCTATGATTTCAACTTGGGCAGCGCCGTGCTCGGCGTTGAAACCTCGCTCACCGGCCGCACCGGCAGCAACCGCTTCCCCACCTTCGATCTGGAAGCCGGCCGCACCATCAACGTCACCGCCCGCGCCGGTTGGCTGGTGACGCCGGAAGGCCTGCTCTATGCCCGCGGCGGTTACAGCAACGCCCGCTTCTCGGTCACCAACCCGGCCGGCGGCGCGGAAAACCGTGACGGCTACACCGTGGGCGCCGGATACGAGCAGATGCTGGGCAAAAATGTCTCGGCCCGCATCGAATATGCTTACAGCGACTACGGCAACGATTCGCTGCCCGGCATCGGCGGCGGCGGCGCCTCCCTGAACTATCACCGCCATGCGGTGATGACCGGCGTGAACTTCCGCTTCTGATCTCCCCCGACCGGAGTGCGGGGCCGGCAGCAACCGCTGCCGGCCCCGCTTTCGTGTCAGGCCCAAGTGCTCAGCTGTCGAAATGACCTTCGGTGCGGGCCTTCAGCGTGTCCAGATCAACGCCCGGGGCCAGTTCGATCAGCTTGAACGCCGCGCCCTTGGCCGGGCGGGCCAGCACGGCGAGTTCGGAAATCACCATGTCCACCACGCCCTTGCCGGTCAGCGGCAGGGTGCACGCCGTCTTGAACTTGGCTGAACCGTCCTTGGCGTTGTGCTCCATCAGCACGATGATCTTCTTCACGCCGGCAACCAGGTCCATGGCGCCGCCCATGCCCTTCACCATCTTGCCGGGGATCATCCAGTTGGCGATGTCGCCATTGTCGGCCACTTCCATGGCACCCAGGATCGACAGATCGATATGGCCGCCGCGGATCATGGCAAAACTGTCCGCGCTGCTGAAGTAGCTGGTGCGATCGAGTTCGGTAATGGTCTGCTTGCCGGCGTTGATCAGGTCTGGATCTTCCTCTCCGGCAAAGGGAAACGGCCCCATGCCCAGCATGCCGTTCTCGCTTTGCAGCGTCACGTCCACGCCTTCGGGGATGAAATTGGCCACCAGAGTGGGCATGCCGATGCCCAGGTTCACATAGAACCCGTCCTGCAGCTCCTTGGCGGCGCGGGCGGCCTGTTGATCACGCGTCCACATCAGGCGGGCTCCCTCTGGCGCACGGTGCGCTGCTCGATGCGCTTTTCATAATCCCGGCCAACAAACAATCGCTGCACGAACACGCCGGGCGTGTGGATATGATCGGGATCGAACGTGCCGGCCGGCACGAATTCCTCCACTTCCACCACGGTCACCTTGCCGGCGGTCGCCATCATCGGGTTGAAGTTGCGCGACGTCTTGCGGAAGATGAGGTTGCCGTACGGATCGGCCTTCCATGCCTTCACGATGGACACATCGGCGACCAGGCCGGTTTCCAGTATGTAGGTTTCGGTTCCCGAAGCCGTGGCAAAATCCTTGTGCTCCTTGCCTTCGGCCACCAGCGTGCCAACGCCGGTTTTCGTATAGAAGCCCGGAATGCCGGCGCCGCCAGCGCGGATGCGTTCGGCCAGCGTGCCCTGCGGGTTGAATTCCAGTTGCAGCTCGCCGGCCAGATACTGCCGTTCGAACTCCTTGTTCTCGCCCACGTAAGACGAGATCATCTTCGCGATCTGCCGCGTTTCCAGCAGCTGTCCGAGGCCAAAGCCATCGACGCCGGCGTTGTTGGAGATGACGGTAAGGCCCTTCACCCCGGCATCGCGCAGCGCGGCAATCAGTTTTTCGGGGATGCCGCACAGACCGAACCCGCCGGACATGATCGTCATCCCGTCGAACAGCAGACCATCAAGCGCGGCCTTCGCATCGGGATAGAACTTGTTGGCCATGGGCGGCCTCCCTTTCATGTTGCATCTGCGAAATAAACGGATTGCAGCCGCCGCGCCAGCCGGTTTCTGGGATTGCGCTGTCTGATTTCTGCAGGACTCGACAGCAGCGCTCGGCTATCAGGCGCGAATGAGCCCGCTTGATATTGCCATCACCGAAGGCCGTCGCTTCATCGACAGCCAGTCCACCCGCAGCGTTGCCCCGACCGGCAGCCGCGCCGATATCCTGGCCCCCATGCCCACTGCCCTGCCCGCCACCGGCATGGACCCGGCGGACGTGGTGCGCCTCATCGCCCGCGCTGCCGAACCCGGCCTGATGGGCAATCTGGGTGGGCGCTTCTTTGCCTGGGTGAAGGGCGGTGCCCTGCCGGCCGCGCATGCCACTGATGTGCTGGCAACGCTGTGGGATCAGAATGCCGTGCTCGCCGCCACCAGCCCGGCCGGCGCCGTGCTGGAGGAAGTTGCAGGGCGGCTGCTGCTCGATGCACTGCACCTGCCGGAGACATGCGCCTACAGCTTCACAACCGGCTGCCAGATGAGCCACGCCACCGCGCTGGCCGCCGCCCGCCACCATGTGCTGGCCCGCGCCGGCTGGGATGTGGAGCATGATGGCCTGTTCGGTGCGCCGCCAATCTGCGTGCTGGCCAACGCCCATCGTCACTCCAGCGTCGACCGCGCACTGCGGCTGCTCGGCATCGGCACGGCGGCAATTGTGCCGCTGGGCGGCGGCGGGCCGGGCAAGGTGGGCGCTGCTGAATTGCAGGCAGCGCTGACCGCCACGCAGGGCGCGCCGACGATCGTCGTTCTGAACGCCGGTGACTTGAACCTGGGCGCCTGCGATGAATTCGCCACGTTGGCGCCGATGGCGCAGGCGGCCGGCGCGTGGGTGCATGTCGATGGCGCGTTCGGCCTGTGGCTCAATGCGGCACCACGCTTACGCGCCCAGGTGGCGGGTATCGACCTGTGCGACAGCTGGGCGACCGATGGCCACAAATGGCTGAACACGCCCTATGATGCCGGCATGGCCATCACCCGCCACGGCGACGCGCTGAAGGCATCGATGCGGATGACCGCGAGTTACCTGACCGAGGGCGGCGATACCCGCGATCCGATGGATTACACGCCGGAATGGTCACGGCGGGCACGCGCGCTGCCGACGCTGGCCGCCCTGCTGGAACTGGGCCGCGATGGGCTGGCCGACATGATCGAGCGCTGCTGCGACCATGCCATGGCCATCCACGACGGCATCGTGGCGCTGGACGGCGCCACCAGCATCGCCCGGCCGGTGATGAACCAGGGCCTGATCCGTTTCCACGACTCCGCCGGCGCCAATATCAGCGACGCGGTGATCGCCGCCATCAATGCCAGTGGCGAAGCCTTTCTGAGCGGTGTGCTGTGGCAGGGCGAGCGCACCATGCGGATCAGCGTGTGCAACTGGCAGACCAACGAAGACGACGTGCGCCGCACCGTGGCAGCGGCGGCGCAAGCGCTGGCGGCTTTGCGTTAAACGCGCCGCCGGCCGATCAAGCCGCCGATCAGACCCGTCACCGCACTGCTGCCGGTGCCGAGGGCGAGCAGGCTGGTCGGCACGTCACCCAGCGCCACCGAAACCGCAATGCCGATGGCGGCGCTGATGCCGCCGGCCAAGGCACCACGGCCGGCGGCGGCGCTGATGCTGGCCGGCTGGCCTTTCAGCGCCGCCCAGCCAGCCAGCGCCGAAATGCCCATGCCGCCGATGGCAAACAGGTTGGCGACGGCCGGCACGAAATGCCCGGCGACCACCATGGCGATCTGGGCGATGGTGCCCAACAGCGTTGCGCGTGTGAGTTGGTTCATGATCCTCCCCCCCAGAGCGGTGAAGCGAGGATGCTGCGCCTTTGCCGCCGGTCAGGCAACCATGCCGGTGAAGCTGTCGCGCAATTCGCGTTTCAACACCTTGCCGATGTGACTGCGCGGCAACTCATCCACCAGCACGACGGCGGCGAGACGCTGGGTCTTGCCCACCTTGGCATTGGCGGCGGCACGCAGGGCTTCAGGGTCCGCTCCCGGCGCGACGATGAAAGCCACGGGGGTTTCGCCCCAGGCGTCAGACGCAACGCCCACCACGGCGGCCTCCACCACGCCAGGAAGAGTGAGCAGGACGGCTTCGATATCGGAGGGGTAGATGTTGAAACCGCCCGAGATGATCATGTCCTTGGCGCGATCCATGAGCGTCAGGAAGCCATCTTCATCCAGCCGGCCGATGTCCCCGGTGCGCAGCCATTCCTTGCCTTGCGCGTCGGTCCAATAGGCCTTGGCAGTCAGATCCGGTCGGTTCTTGTAGCCGTTCATGGTGGCCGGCGAGCGGCCGACGATCTCACCTGGCGTACCCGGTGGCACGTCGTTGCCATCTTCATCGATGATGCGCACTTCGTGGCCGGGCTGGGGCTGGCCAACGGTGTGCAACTTGTCGGGATGTTCATGGGCGACGAGCACGAAGCCCACTCCGCCTTCGGTCATGCCGAAGAATTCGATCAGACCGCCAGGCATTCGGCGCAGCACTTCGGCCTTCAACTCTGCCGCGAACGGCGCGGAGGTGCAGAATTTCATCTGGATGGAGGACAGATCGGTCGCGTCGAAGCCGGGGTCAGCGAGCAGGCGGCGATATTGCACCGGCACCAGCATGGCATGGGTGACGCGGTGGGTTTCAGCCTCCTTGAGCCAGCGGGCGGTGTCGAACTTGGGCATCAGCACGACGGTGCCGCCCCAAGCCAAGGTGGGGATGAAGCTGACCAGGGTGGTGTTGGAATAAAGCGGGGTGGAGCACAGCGTGACGCACTCCGGCCCATAGCCGATGCGGCGGCCGCCGGTGATGTGCAGGGAGCGCATGGAGCAGCTTTGCACGATGCCCTTGGGGGTGCCGGTGGTGCCGCTGGAATAGATGATGTTGAAGCCAGCCGC
>Ga0164293_10003270_pt1 | contig 13807 bp, 12 predicted proteins | sample GEODES118metaG_FD_111487 | JGI IMG/M metagenome (GOLD analysis project Ga0164293, IMG submission 111487) | Eutrophic lake water microbial communities from Lake Mendota, Wisconsin, USA - GEODES118 metaG | ecosystem: Environmental > Aquatic > Freshwater > Lake | place: USA: Lake Mendota... | reverse complement strand
AGCCCGGCGGTCGGGATCAGTCAGAAAAAGCCACCCTGCGGGGTGGCTTTTTTGTTGGTTGCCTTGCTTGAAGCTGGCTGTTGTTGTGGCTGGCTGGTTTTGTGACTCCTTTGCTGCGGGGTGCTCAGGAGCGGTGCACGTGCACTTGCTGCCAGACCCCGTTAAGGCGCTGCCAGATCCGGGTTTCGCAGCAGTTGCTGGTGACGGGAACACCATCAGAGAGACGTTGGGTGAGACGCGTGTAGCTGACCACCACGGCGTCATCGCCGAGCCAGCGCAGGTGGGGGCGCGCCATGCTCACCTGGACATGTGCGGGCTGGTCAGCTGGTTCGCCCGGCAGTTCGAAGTAATAGCGATGAAAGGAGAGCCCTTCGGCCAGGAGGCCATTGGTCTCCGCTTCGAAGCAGGTCAGATCCTCCCGGCATAGCCCGGCGTAGGTGGGCCAATCACCGCGAACCACGCTCTCGAGCATGGTCTGGTTGAGGGTCAGAATCTCCCGATCGCGGTCGCTGTTGTTGGGCTGCAACGCCTCATTCATGGCTGGATCACCAGATCGCTGTAATCGCTGATCTTCTCAAATGCCCCTGCCTCACGATGGGGATTGCCCGGCCGGTCGCTGAACAGCACCGCCATGCCGGCCGCGTTTGCGGCTTCGCATTCGGCAAGGGCGTCGCTGATGAATAACACCTGATGCGGCCTCGCCCCCATGCTCTCGCTGATGGTTGTGTAGCTCTCTGAATCCTGTTTGGGGCCGGTGCGGGTGTCGAACCAATGCCTGAACAGTTGCCGCAGATCACCGCGCTGGGTGTGCCCGTAGAGGAGCTGTTGGGCTGGCACCGATCCTGAGGAGTAGACGGCCAGTTCCACGCCGGCCCTGTGCCATCGCTCCAAAGCGCCTGGCACATCGGCGAACAAGGGGGCCACCAGGTCGCCACTGGCATAACCCGCTTGCCAGATCAGCCCCTGCAGATCCTTGAGGGCGGTGAGTTTGCGGTCCTGGCGAATCAGCAGCTGGAGATAGGGGGCAACACTTTGCTCAGCAATTCCTGCTTCAGCCCGGTCCTGCTTCGGATGAACCAGCTGCTGGCGCAGGGTCGTGGCTTCGGGATCGGTGTCGGTCCGCCAGGCCTGATCGGCCTCGAAAACCAGCTGACGAACCGTTTCGTTGTCCTGTCGCTGGCGAAGAAAGTCGCTCAGGCGATGAGCCGCGTAGGGAAACAGCGTGTCGGCCACAAAGCTCACCGGGCAGGTGGTGCCCTCAATGTCGAGCAACAGATGACTGATTCCGGTGAAGTGGCGCATGGGACGGTTCATCAGCGCTGCAGGGCCTGGAGCAGCAGCTGGCGCCAGTGCTGTTCCAGCAGGAATTCGAGAATCTCCAGATGGCGCTTGGCCTGAGCCAGCCCCTGGCCCCAGGCATACAGCCCGTGACCGGCGATCAGCAGACCGTGCGGTGCCCCCGCCAGATGGGGCCTGGCCAGTGCACTGAGCTGTGCCAGATCCTGGTTGTTGGCCAGCACGGGCAACGCCGCTTCGCTGGCATGGGTCGACACGCCCTCCAGCCCCTTCAGCATCTCCAGGTCGCGCAGGTTGATCGTGGACACGCCGTCACCCTGCGGACCGTAGTGCTGAGACAGCAGGGTGCCCGCCTGGGAGTGGGTGTGCAGCACCGCGCCGGCGCCGGTGGCCGTCACGATCGCCAGATGCAGCAGAGTTTCTGCGCTGGCACGTCCCTTGCCCCGCCGTACGCTGCCGCCCCCATCCACCACGATCAGCTCTTCCGGGGCCACCGCGCCCTTATCGACTCCGCTGGGTGCCATCAACAGCTGCAGCGGCTCATCCGACAGCACGCAACTGAAATTGCCGCCGGTGCCGTCGCACCAGCCCCGGGCATGGATCTGCGCCATGGCTGCCGTGAGCTGCTGGGCAATCTGCTGCTGCTCCACAAGCGTGCCGTGCGGCGGAGCAGCGGGATAGGGGTTGGCTGGCATGGCTCAATGCTGGCAGGTGGGGCACCAGTGGCTGCTGCGGCCGCCTAGCTTGTCGCGGCGGATGGAGGTGCCGCATTGGCGGCAGGGCTCTCCGCCCCGGCGATACACCAGGGCCACCCCCCCGTAGTTGCCGTTGGTGCCGGTGAGATCGCGAAAATCGCTGAAGGTGGTGCCGCCGGCGCCGATGCTGCGCTCCAGCACCTCCACCAGGGCTGAGCGCAGTGCTTCAAGCTGGGCCAGGCTCACCCGGCCACTGGGGGTGTGGGGGCGGATTCCGGCGGCAAACAGCGACTCGTCGGCATAGATGTTGCCCACACCGGCCACCAGGGCCTGGTCGAGCAGGGCACTCTTGATCGGACGCTGTGAGCCCTTGAGCCTGTCCCGCAGATAGCGGGCGTTGAAGGCGTCGCTGAAGGGTTCAGGGCCGAGTTTCCGCAGGCCCGTGATCACGCTGTCAACGGGTGATGAGGGCGGCACCCACCACATCTGGCCGAAGCTGCGGGTGTCCACGAAGCGCAGTTCCTGGCCCTGGGCGTTCCAGAGCTGCACCCGCGTGTGCGCGCACACGGGTCGGGGCTGCTCGAGCCAGAGGAATTGGCCCGTCATGCGCAGGTGCACGCCCCAATGGCCAGCGTGCTCACCCTGGCGTTGCAGGCTGGCGATCAGGTATTTGCCGCGTCGGCTCCAGACGTCCACCTGGCAGCCGCTGAGGGACTGGCAGAACGCTTCCGGTTCAGGCGGATGAGCGATCGCTCGGGCGCGGTGGACCAGCACCCGCTCAATCCTGTAGCTGCCGGTGCGCTGCTCCAGTCCGCGGCGCACGGTTTCCACTTCGGGCAGTTCCGGCACGGAGCGGCTGGCGGCAGGTGACTCGTCAGGTTGCCATAACCAAAACCCCTGGCTTGCCAGGCAAGCCAGGGGAAGAGCATGCGGTAGACATGCCGGGATGCCCTGAGGTTCAGGCCTTCTCGAGCTCGCTCTCGGCGAAGTTGTTGGTGTTGATGCCGCCCTCGGAGCCGCTGTAGCCGTTGTAGTTCACCTTCTCAAAGCGCACCACCACGGGGTAGCGGATGCCGGAGGTGTCGATCGAGGCGACGGTGCCGACTTCGTTGAACCAGTAGGACTCAGGGCGCTTGATGCGCACTTTGTCGCCGCGGGAGATGGCCATCGCTGCGCTGTAGATCGGGTGGCTGCCAGAGGGAAGATACCCGGATCACAGCCGGCAGATGCGGGGCGCGTCACGATTCGTCGCCAGGCGTGGAACCCCCGGAAACGGAGCCAGGCGGCTGAGCCCGTGGGAGCATCGCGGCGGTTCGCCCGCTGCTGCCCGTGTCGATGGCTTCCCTGGAGGCAACGGCCCCGCCCGTGCTCAATCTGGAGCTCCCCGATCCCGACAGCGACACCATCAGCACGATGGAGTTTCTGGCCCGGCTTGAAGAGGCCTGGGCGGTATGCGACCGCTTCGACCTGCAGACCGAGATCTGGCGGGGGCGGATCCTGCGGGCGGTGCGCGATCGGGAGAAGCGCGGCGGCGAGGGGCGCGGCACCGGATTCCTGCAGTGGCTCAGGGAGCGGGAGATCAGCAAGACCCGCGCCTACACCCTGATCCAGCTGGCTGAGTCGGCCGATGCACTGGTGGGGGATGGGTTGCTGCAGGAGGCCAGCGTGAACCTCTTCTCCAAGCGGGCTTTTCTGGAAACGGCACAGGCCGATCCGGAGGTGCAGCAGATGATCGCCGAGGCGGCCAACGAGGGCCAGGAGATCACCCGCAAGCAGGTGCGGCGTTTGGCCGATGAATTCACGGCGGCCACCAGTCCGCTGCTGCCCGAGGAAATCCGCCAGCGCACCGCTGAAAACCTGTTGCCGCCGCGGGCGGTGGCGCCGCTGGTGAAGGAGCTGGCCAAGCTGCCGGAGGAGCAGCAGAACGACCTGCGCAAGGTGCTGCGCGAGGAGCCCGAGCTGGAGCGGGTGCGCGATGTGACCCACACGGCCCGCTGGCTGAGCAAGGCGGCCGAGGCGGCCCTGGCAGTGCGTGCTTTCCAATACGACCAACTCGATTTCGACAAGGCCCTGCAGGAGGCCCAGCGCCTCGATGCCCTTGGCCTGCTGGCCGATGCGGTGGGCCAGGCCCAGGCGCTCGAGGCCGCCGTGCTCAAGCTGCACACCAGCTGGCGCAGGCTGGGTGGCCTGCAGGAGCGCCTGTGGGTGGAGAGCGGCAGCAGCACCCCCCACCTGCGCGAGTTGCTCACGGCCCTGCAGTCGCTGAGCGGCAGCACCCTGAGGGTGTCGCTGGGGGAGCTGGCCGGTGGCAAGCGCGTGAGGCTGCAGCTGGTGGAGGAGTCGCCCGATCAGCTGGCGCCTCCTCCAATCCCCTAGCGGTGGGGCCGCTACCCTGAGCAATCGCTACTGCTGGTGTCTGCTTCGTGCCCGATTCGCTCGAGCAGGCTCTCCAGCGGCACTTCGGCTGGGATCGCTTCCGTCCCGGTCAGCGGCCGGTGGTGGAGGCCCTGCTGGAAGGCCGCGACTGCCTCGCGGTGCTGCCCACCGGCGGTGGCAAGTCGCTCTGCTATCAGCTGCCGGCGCTGGTGCGCGAGGGCCTGGTGCTGGTGGTGTCCCCGCTGGTGGCCCTGATGCAGGATCAGGTGGGCCAGCTGCAACGCCGGGGCATTCCGGCCGCCTGCCTGCACCGGGGACTGCCTGCTTCTGAACGCCAGCAGCTCCTGCGGCGACTGGCCGACAACCGGTTGCGGCTGCTCTACCTGGCCCCTGAGCGCCTTCAGGGTGAGGCCACCCGCCAGCTGCTCGACGAGGTGCTCGAGAGCGGCCGGCTGGTGGCCCTTGCGGTGGATGAGGCTCACTGCATCAGCGCCTGGGGGCACGATTTCCGTCCTGATTACCGGCGTCTGGGGCAACTTCGCAGCCTCTGCCCCGGGGTTCCCCTCGTGGCCCTGAGCGCCACCGCCGCTCCCCAGGTGCGGGCCGACATCATTCGGCTGCTCCAGCTGCGGCGTCCCCTGGTGCAGGTGCGTTCAGCCCGGCGCGCCAATCTCCACTACGCCATGGCGCGGCGACCGGCCGATCCCTTGCCTGAGGTGCTGGATGCCGTGAGCGCTGCGCGCGGGGCGGTGCTGATTTACGCGCGCACGCGCCGCTCGGTGGAGCAGTGGGCCGATCGGCTCACGGCCAACGGCATCGAGGCCATCGCCTATCACGCCGGGATGGATCCGGAAAGCCGCCAGCTGGCCTTGGCGCACTTTCAGCAGCAGCCCAGACCGGTGCTGGTGGCCACGGTGGCCTTCGGCATGGGGGTGGATCGGCCCGACGTGGGATTGGTGCTGCACCTCGACCTGCCCGCCAGCCCAGAGGGCTACCTGCAGGAGTCGGGGCGGGCGGGGCGTGACGGGCTGCCGGCGCGCTGCCTGGTGCTGTTTGATCCTGCCGATCGCCTCAGCCTGGCGCGGGCCATCCGGGCCACTGGTCTGGGGCTCAGCCCGGAACAGCGGGAGTTGGAGCGGCCCCGGTTGGAGCTGGCCCAGCGACAGCTGCGGCGCATGGAGGCAGTGGCGGAGGGCGACAGCTGCAGGGAGCAGGCCCTGCTGCTGGCGGTAGGGGAGCTGGCGCCGGATTGCGGCCGCTGCGACGTGTGCCAGGCGGATCGCTCCGGACGTCGCAACTGGTCGGAGCGGGCAGCCCGGCTGCTGGAGCTGCTGGAGGAGCGCAGCGGCCGCGACCTGCGCAGCCTGACGGTCGAGCTGGCCGACGGGGCGGCCAGCTCAGAGGAGGAGCGCTGGGCCTGGCTGGCGCGACGGCTGGTGCAGGAGGAACTGATCAGCGAGAGCGACGATGGGTCCCAGCGGCTCTACTTGCGTCCGTCGGGCCAACGCTTTCTGCGCCAACCCTGGCCGCTGCACTGGGCAGCCTGAAGGGCCGCCCGCCCGGGCTCAGGAGCCCTTGGCCTTGCAGAGGTCGGCGATCAGCTGCTGCTCGAAGTCGGTCTGGGGGGAATCCCAGCTCTTCCACTGGCCCGACTGGCTGGTGGCATTGAGCTTGCGGGCGCCGCAATTCACCGCCAGATAAAGGGCCTGGCCATCCCCGTTGAGGGTGGGAGCCACGTAGCTGCCGCCCATCGGTTGCCAGTTCGACCAGTCGACCTGCAGGGGGCCATAGCTGCGCCAGTCGGCTCCGCCGGGCCTGGCTGCGGTCTTGCTGGTTGTCTTGACGGCGGCCGTGGTGGTTCTGGTTGTGGCGGCTCGGGCCGCGGGGGTGGCCTGGGCGCTGGCCGTCGCCGCGGCTGCAGTCGTGGCTGCTGCTGTGGGCGTGGCTGCTGCTGTGGTCGTGGCTGTGGTTGCGGTCGCGGCTGCGGGAGTGGAGGTGGACGTGATGCTCCTGCTGGCCTGGGATTTGCTGGTGGTCTGGGCTGCCCAGAGGGTTGTGCTGGGCTGGCCTGTAGCCGAGGCCACGGTGCGCATGGCCGGCTCGGTTGCCGCTGCGGCACTCCTGGTTGTGGCGGTGGCTGCGGGAGTGGCCGCCGTCGCTATCGATGGGCGGGCGGTGCCTGTGGCTGCGGAAACTGCGGTCGCGGAAACTGCGGTCGCGGCAGCTGTGGCTGGGGCAGCTGTGGCTGACGCCCCAGTGGCTGTTGTGGCGTTGCGGGCGACAGGGGATGGGGTCGCGGCCGCCTGGGCAGCCTGCTGGGGGCGGGGTGCCGGCTGAGCCTGGGCAACCGGTTGGACCGCGGGTTGCGCTTGAGCAACTGCTTGAGCAACGGGCTGCGCTTGCGCAACTGGTTGGGCCTGGGCCTGTGGCTGTGGCTGGGGTTGCGGCTTGGGCTGGGCCTGCGGCTGAGGCTGTGGTTTGGGGGTCGGTGTGGCGGCAGCCGCGGTTGTGGCCGGCCTGGCGGCCAGCTGGGGCTGGGAGGCTTGCGGTTTGGGGCTGGCTGTTTTGGCCGCAGCCGGCTTGGCCGCAGCCGGTTTAGCGGCGGGTTTGGGCTTGGCCTGGGCGGTGGGCCGTGGAGCCGGTTTCGGAGCCGGCGGAGCTTGCAGTTTCAGGTGGGAGCCGGCCCACACCAGGTCGGGGTCGCTGATGTCGTTGATGGCCATCAGCCGGTCCACGCTCATGCCGTAGCGATCGGCGATGGCCGAGAGGCTCTCACCTTCCTGCACCACGTGTTTCTGGGGTTTGGCGCCGCTGGCCGAGCCGGTGCTGCGGGGTGCTGCTGCGGGGCGCCCCGGGATCGCCAGACGGGTGCCGGCCACCACCAGGTTGGGGTTGCTGATGCGGTTGAGCTGGATCAGGCGATCGGTGGTGGTGCCGAAGCGATCGGCGATCTCCGAGAGCGTTTCCCCGCTCTTCACGGTGTAGGGGGCGGTGGGCAGGGATGGGGCCGGTGCTGCGGCGGTGCGGCTGCCCGTGCCGCCGCTGCCACCATTCACCACCAGGCGTTGGCCGGCCACCACCAGGTCGGGGTTGGTGATGCCGTTGATCTGCATGAGCCGGTTCACGCCCATCCCGTGGCGGGCGGCGATGTCGGACAGGGTGTCGCCCGGTTGCACCGTGACGGTGCCGCCACTCTTGCCCGAGCTGCCGCGATTGCCGCTGCTGGCGCTACTCCCGGGAAGCACCAGGCGGGTGCCAGCCACCACCAGGTCGGGGTTGGCGATGCCGTTGGCCTGCATCAGCCGGGTGAGGCTCACCCCATGGCGATCGGCGATTTCAGAGAGCGTTTCACCGGGCTTCACCACCACATCGGCGTGCGCCTTGCCGCCCATCAGGGCCGGCATCGGCAACACCACCGCTAGGGCCAGAGCTGCGAGTGAACGACGCATCGACACCACCGATAGCTCCGCAAACCATAAGGTGGGCACCTCGGGTGGACCAGCCTGCCCTTCACCTTCGGCTGATCAAAGCTTCTGATCAACCCAGCAGCCGCCGCACCAGTGGGAGCTTGCCGGCATAGGGCGGGTAGCGGAAGGGCAGATCCAGGGCAAAGGGCCGGGCCAGCACGCTGCGCAGATGGGAGAAGGTGTCGAAGCCGGCCTGGCCGTGATAGCGACCGATGCCGCTCTCGCCCACGCCGCCGAAGGGCAGCTCCGCAGCCCCGGCCTGCAGCACCACGTCGTTGAAGCACACGCTGCCGGAGCTGGTGGTGGCCAGGGTGCGCTGCTGGGCCGTGCGGCTGCGGCTGAACAGATAGAGCGCCAGGGGCTTGGGTCGCAGGCGCACCTGGGCCAGGGCCTGCTCCAGGTTGGCGATCGTGAGCACGGGCAGGATCGGCCCGAACAGCTCCTCCTCCATCAGCGGATCGTCGAGGCTGTCCACTGCCACCAGGCTGGGTTCGATCCGCCGATCCGCTTCCCGCCAGCGCCCACCCACCAGCACCTGGCCGCGGGCCTGGGCGCCCTCCAGCAGCTGCCGCAGTCGCTCGAACTGGGCCTGGTTCACGATCGCGCCCAGATCGGGCGACTGGAGCGGATCAGCCCCATAGAAACGCTGGATCTCGGCAGCCATCGCCGCCACCAACGGCTCGCGCAGCGGCGCTTCCACCAGCAGGTGGTCGGGGGCGATGCAGGTCTGGCCGGCGTTGAGACACTTGCCCCACACCAGGCGCCGCGCCGTGGTGGCGACCTGGGCATCGGCCAGCACGATCGCCGGACTCTTGCCGCCCAGCTCCAGGGTCACCGGCGTGAGGTGTTGGGCCGCGGCCGCCATCACCAGCCGGCCCACCCGGCCGCCGCCGGTGAAGAAGATGTGGTCAAACCGCTCCTCCAGCAGTCCGGCGGCCACGGCACCATCGCCGCACACCACCTGCACCACATCCGGCTCAAAGGCGTCTGCGATCAGCCGGGCGATCAGCTCGGCGGTGCGCGGTGCGTGTTCGGAGGGCTTGAGCACGGCGGTGTTGCCGGCGGCCAGGGCGCTCACCAGCGGGTGCAGGCAGAGCTGGAAGGGATAGTTCCAGGGGCCGATGATCAGCACGCAGCCCAGCGGTTCGGCCTGCACCCAGGCCCGGGCCGGGCTGAGCGCGAGCGACACCCCCACCTTCCGCGGCGCCATCCAGCGGCGCAGCATCCTGCGGCTGAGCGCCAACTCCTGGCGCACGGCCACCAGCTCGAAGTGCGCCTCCAGTGGCGGTTTGCCCAGGTCGGCGGCAAGGGCATCGGCCACCTCCTGCTCGTGCGCAGCCAGAACACGTTCCAGCCGATCCAGCTGTGCCAATCGCCAGGCCTGGGGGCGGGTGCGACCCTCCGCCACCGGTGCGCGCATGGCCTGGATCGGCAGGGTGGGGACCATCGAGCCACGGGAACTGGTCCCACCCTGGCAAATGCCCCCGGTGCCTAGAGCCAGTCGAGGCCGTCGAGCTGGCCGAAATGGCTCAGGTAGGTGCTGCGGATCAAGTCGATCAGCCTCTGCACGGCAGGGTTGTCCTGGTGCTCCCGGCGCAGCAGCACCAGGTCGATGTCGCGCAGGCCGGTGTTGAGTTTCAACGGGGCCAGCTGTAGTCGCTCGGCCAGCACGTGGCGATGCAGGGTGCTGCTGGGCACCACATGGCAGCAGTCGGCGGTGCTGGCTTCCCAGCCTCCCAGGCGTTTCCTTGTGGAGCCGGTGGTGGTGGCTGGACTGGAGCGGTGGCCCCTGGAGGGCCGCAGGCCGAGCTGGGCCAGGACCTGGCTCAGCACCGGGAACTGCCGAACTGCACCAGACGGTGTGGGGTAGCCGGCCAGGTCGCCGGGTTGCAGCTGGGCCTGCCGTTGCAGGGGGTGGTCGGGGTGGCTGGCCAGGTCGATCGGATAGCGCACCACGCCAACGGCCACCCATTCGCCGAAGTGAAAGGGGAATGGGTGGTCTTCCCAGCCAGGCGGGAGCACATCCAGGCCGGAGATCACCGCCAGGTCGATCACGTGCTGGCGCAGCAACTCGAGGGTGCGCTGTTCGCCCAGCCAGTGGCGTGGCAAGGGGGGCGGCGCGATTGCGGCAGCGAGCACCGCACTGTTCCAGGGGTTGCCCACCCAGCGCAGCGCTCCGCGCTGGAGACGCAGCAACTGGGAGGCCTGCCGCAGGGAGCTCAGCACCTCCTGGTTGCGCTGGGCCTGGCCAGGGCCGTTGCATTTCTCAAACCGGAGCCCCAGGGTGTCGCTGGTATGGCGGTAGAGCCGCGATACGGAGCTCTGGTCGCAGTTCAGCCAGGTCGCCACCTGCGAGGTGCTGGGGGTGATCTCCAGCAGATCCAGCACGGGTAATCCATCAATGAGGATGTCGCGCATGGCCGCCCGGCCGCTGGGGTGCTACTGATTTCGCAAATGAACGGTAAGAACCCCTTCCAGCCGACCATCGGCCGTCTACCGAGAACTGGGTAGGGCCTGGGTGGTGGGGGTGCCTTCGCCGCAGAGCGGGAACACGAGCCGGGCCTCGGCGCCGCCCTGGGGGGAGCGTCCCAGCACCAGCTCGCCGTGGTGGTTCGCCATGGTGGTTTCGGCCAGGAAAAGCCCCAGTCCCGTGCCCATGTGCTTGCTGGTTTCCAGGGGCTGGCGAGCCAGTTGGGGCGAGCTGAAGCCCGGGCCGTTGTCACCCACCACCACGCTCACCCGCTGCTTGTTCGGCACCAGCTCCACGCTGATCAGGGGTGGCTGGCCATCGGCGGTGGTGGCTGCCTGTTCGAGGGCCTCGATGGCGTTGCGCAGCAGATTCACCACGGCCATCTGGATCTGGGCCTGATCTCCCACCACCACTGGACGGCAGTCCAGTCCGTGGCGCTGCACCTGGATGCCGCTGGCCTGCAGGTTGGGGCGCATGTAGAGCAGCGCGCTGCGCACCACATTGGCCAGGTTGAGGGGCTGATGGCTGGTCTGCACATTGCGCAGTAATGCCCGCATCTTCTCGATCGTGAGCACCACCTGGTCGGCGTTGCGGGTGATGCCCCCCAGCAGCTCCTCCAGCTCGGGCGGCAGGGGGGTGTCGCTCTGGCCGAGCAGCAACTTGGCGTTGAGCAGGAGGCTGCTCAACGGCAGGTTGATCTCGTGGGCCACCGCCGACGCCTGCAGGCTGCAGCGCAGCTTGTCGTGCAGCAGCAGCAGGGTTTCGGCATCCTTGATCCGCTCCCGTTCGAGGGCCTCGGCCAGTTGCCGCTCGGCTTGCCGCATGGCGGTGAGGTCGAGATAGGCCTCCACCCGCCTGCCGTCGTTGTGGCCGGTGCATACCAGCACCGTGAGCAGTGTCCCGGCCTGGGTGCGGATCAGGGTCTCCCGCCCCTGCAGCGACCCATCCGCCAGATCCGGCCACTGGGGCCAGTGCTGTCGCCAGGCAGCCACGCTGGGGAGCTGGGCGGCCGCCGTGCCAAAGCTGCGGCGGAAGGCCTGGTTGGTGAAGTGCACGGGGCCCCGATCGCTGGCGTCGAGCACGGCAATGGCCACCGGCAGGCCGTCGAGCAGTTGCTCGAGCCGCTGCTCCTTCTCCCGCAGCGCGGTGGCCAGCTGGTTGAGCTGGCTCACCAGATCGGCAAAGGCGCAGGAGACTTCGCTGATCTCGGTGGCGGAATCCTCCGGCAGCTCAGACGTGAAATCCACGCCGCTGCTGCTGCCGCTGTCTGCGTGTCGCTGGGCCTGGAGCTGGGCGGCGGCATGGCGGGCATCGCGACGCAGCCTCTCCAGGGGCCGCAGCAGCCATCCGGTGAGCTCGCGGGTGAGCAGGAAGGCCAGCGTGAGGGCCACCAGGCTGAGCGCCAGTGCCCAGAACGCCGCGCGCTCGGTGCTGAGGGTCGCTGTTTCGACCGGTTTGACCGTGAGCAGGTACCAGCTCAGCCCCAGGTCTTTGCCCCAGGGTTCCAGCGCGATCAGCTGGTGGCGGCCGTCGCTGCGGCTCTCCAGCAGCGGCAGGTCGGTGGCCTTGGTGCGCAGCCGCAACTGATTGCCCTGGGGGGTGAAGAAGTGGCGGCTGGCCTGCTGGATCGCGGGGCTGTTGAGTTGATCGAGGCGGACCCGGCGCTGCTCCTTGCCGCTGCCCTGCAGGGTCCAGCCGGGTCTGGAGCTGGCCACCACCATGCCGTTGGCCTCCACGATCAGAGCCACGCCGCTGCGCCGGTTCCAGAGCTGCTGCAGCCAGGTGCTCAGTTGGCTGAGCACGAAATCCACGCCGATCACCCCGATCAGCCGGTTCTGGCGATCGCGCAGCGGCTGGTTGAAGGAGATCGCAAACACCTCCGGGCGGTCGTCCCACTGGTAGATCGAGCTCCAGGTGGGGCGATCGGCCGCCACGGTCTCGGTGTACCAGGCCTCCTGGTGGGTGGCGCTCATGCCGGGCACCACGTCCAGCAACCGGCCCCGCTTCCCGAGCGGTTCGAGGGCATAGACGCCGAGCCTGCCCCTGCCCAGCGCCCCCTCGGTCACATCGAGGTTGAGCACCAGCTCGCCGCTGTCGCGGCGCTCCACGCCGATGAAGGAGCCATCCACCCCGCCGAAGTTGATGTAGCCCACCGGGTAGAGCTGCATCTGCTTCCAGAACCGCCGAGCCAGCTCGTCGGGTTGGGTGAGGGGGAGGTCCCCCTGCTCGAAGGCGAGTGCGTTGAGGGCGTTGATGATGCGGGTGGACTGCAGTTTTGAGGAGAGCTGCTCGGCCAGGTTCGAGATCGCTGCCTGCTGGCGGTAGCTTTCGGCCAGTTGCAGACCGCTGCGGCGCCCACCGAAGTAGGCCAGGCTGCCGATCGCGCTGCTCACGATGACCAGCTGCAGGGTGGTGGCCAGCACCAGTCGCCCGCGCAGCTGCTGGCCCATCAGGCGCCGCGGGGCCAGCCGGTGGCGGTGCTTGCGCCCCTGGTGGCTGGTGGACCTGGGGGCAGGCCCGCGGCCGCTGCTCATGGCTGTACCGGTGGATGCATCAACAGGTCGCCGTGCAGAGCGGCCATGCGCACCAGCTCGGCGCCACTGCGGCCCAGCCTGCGGGCGATCCCCTTGCGGTGGGTTTCCACGGTGGCCACCGACAGGCCGGTGAGCCGGGCGATGTCTTTGTTGGTGAGGCCGCGGCCGATCAGGCTGAAGATCTGGCGCTGGCGGGGGGTGAGGCCGAGCGCCAGCACGGTATCGCTGTTGGCGGGCGGGGCGCTGCCGCCCTGGGGACGGAGGGCGCTGTGAATCACCTCCTCAAGGGTTTCGTAGGTCGAGGTCTTGTCGACCACGCCCACCACCATGGTTTCCAGCTCCTCCGGACACACAAAGCTGCTGGCCTGCGCGGAGAGCACCAGCACCCTGGCGTCGGGATCCAGCATCCGCAGAAACCGCGCCACCTGCAGGCCCACACCATCAGGCAGGGCCAGGTCGAGGATCAGCAGCTGGGGCCGATGCAGCTGACAGGCCTGCATGCCCTCCCGGCAACTGGTGGCCGTGGCCACGATCTCCAGCCCAGGCAGGCCGTGCAGCAGTCTGCTGAGCAGCTGCACGAACATCACCTGATCTTCCACGATCAGGCAGCGCAGCGAAGAGTCCATCTGGATGCCGTCCATCTGGATAGCGCGCGAACTGGATAGCGCTCGATCTGGATGCCGCTCGAACTGGATGCCCCTTGAACTGGGATCCACCGGATGGGATTCCGTTCGGAAGCCGGGCCATCGGGATGGCCCGCGACCTGGGGAAGGTGCAGCCGGATTTCCCCTGCCGCAGCTGCCATCATCAGGCATGCGGCTCAAAAGGCCAGCCCGAGCTTGAGCTCCTCAGCATTTTGAAGCCCTTGACGAGACTTGAACTCGTGACCTCTCCCTTACCAAGGGAGTGCTCTACCGCTGAGCTACAAGGGCGTGTGGTGGATGGGCCGGGCTGGATTTGAACCAGCGT
>Ga0164293_10003268_pt1 | contig 13811 bp, 12 predicted proteins | sample GEODES118metaG_FD_111487 | JGI IMG/M metagenome (GOLD analysis project Ga0164293, IMG submission 111487) | Eutrophic lake water microbial communities from Lake Mendota, Wisconsin, USA - GEODES118 metaG | ecosystem: Environmental > Aquatic > Freshwater > Lake | place: USA: Lake Mendota... | reverse complement strand
GACCGAAATCTTCTGACGGCCGAAGTCGTCGATGAGCAGGACGCCGCAATTGCTTTTCATTTGCACCGGAGCCTCGGATGTGCCCGATGCCGGATTGTACTGAATCTCCAAGTGCTCCATTCGGAGTTCGCCACCGACAACAATGGTTGGGCGTTTGATGCGGACCCACCGTTGGTCGATGGAGTCATCAGCCAGCAGATTGGAGGGGCGGCCGCCGTCCTTGATAAAAGGAACTTCCTGATGATTCATCGGGTCGTACACACGAATGATGTCCTTATCAACTGAGATCGCCCGGGGGATCCAGATGTACTCGCCAAATGCTGCAGTAACTCGCTCGGCAATGCTCGTCTTGCCGTTTCCAGGGTTACCGAACAGGAACATGCCCCGTCCGCTGTTAATTGCGGGACCCAGGCGAAGCAGCAATTCACTGGAAATCTGCAGGTCGGAAAATGCAAGCTGCAGATCGTAAAGCGAAGGGTTTTGCTCGGAGATTGTCTGCGCTTTAACGCTGTTGACGTAGTCATTAAAGGCAATCGGAGCCGAGCCAAAGTAGGAGCAGATTTCGGACAGTCGCCGCGCGCGGTCTCGACCTATCTCGGATAAGCGGCAGCAGAAATCTCCAGCCTGAGCATGGTTCACGAAAGCGATCAGTTGTTCCTGCTTGAGGCGGTAGACCAATTGCTCGCAAATCGAGAAGGGAAGTTTAAGTTGGTCGGAGATTTGGCGAATGGAGACTTCGCCTCTTGCCAGCAAGTACTTGAGCGTCAACTCTTCAACCAATGACTCGCTGACTTTCGCTTCGGCCAATGAACGCGGAGTCGCAGGCAGGAATTCTCTGGGTTCGTTTGATTCGGGGGCGTCTTGCTCGCTGGCCAATGAAGCCAAAGGCGAAACAGACCCGAAGTTCTGCAGGCGAGCGATCAGGTCGTTCAGCCGCTCTTCCGACTGGGCTGAGCTTGGGTAGTTTGTTTGGGGGGTTTGCATGTTGGCAGTTACTCTTTAACGCGAGTGGTTCGGAAGGATAGGCCGTTGATTTCCAGCCTTTGTCCGGTGCCTGCGGGTCCGAGCCTGATTTTGTGGAAAATCCGGTGAGCTAACCCGACCATACCGGTTGCGACGGTTTTTCAAGAATCTGTTTTGGGTTGGACCATCCTCGGAGCAGGCGAGGAGGGGAATTGGGGACCGTATTTTTTTTCGCTGCACGGGTTGCCAAAGCCCGGTCACAGAAAGGGCGTTCGGTTGGAATGTCCACTACGAGCCAACCCGGACGGTCAGTTATGCAACCTCACTGGAGCCCTCGGGAGCGGTCTTTAGCGGCGACGTGTGGGGGAGGATTTACCCAATCAGTTAGTCCAGTAGTTTCGTTTGGTCCGGAAGCCAATTGCCTGATTTTCTCGTGATCATGGGGGGATGGGGTGGTTTTCGGGGCGTTGCTTCTAAAATGAAGAGATGAAGGGGGCGCTTGGTCTTTGAGGCGAGGCGTCACTCAATTGCCGATGGCACCCCGCCGGGAGCTCGCGAACCTGCGATAGTAGGGGCGGGTGAAACGGTCGTGTTGAATCTCTCCAGGGACTTTCAGAGTGCACACAGCTGGTTCGGAATCCGGACTTGATTTGGGAGCCTATTCCCAACTCTCGGACGGAGAACTGATAAGCAAACTGTTGGGGCGTGAAGCCGATGCGTGGAACGAATTAGTGATTCGTTACCAGCGGTTGGTCTATGCGCAGATCGTCAAGGCTTTGCCGCGGAAGTCGGCACGTTTGGACGAAGGCCTGATCGAGGATATTTTGGCCGACGTTTTTCTCGGATTGTTGCAAAATGATTTGGCTGCACTCCGGGGATTCAAAGGCGATTGCAAGTTGTCGACCTGGTTGTGCGTGATTGCTCGCCGAGTCGCGTGGCGTCATGTGGCGAAATTGCCACGGGAGCGCCAGCTGGCCGGAATCAGCGACTCTTCAATGCAGGTTGATTTAGGAATTACGGTTGAGGTTGACAGTCTGGCTCGATTGATTGGCACCGAAAACAAACTGCTGCTGGCGGAAAGCTTGGAGCAGCTGAAGCCCGCTGATCGTCGGATTTTGCAAATGTATTACCACGAGCAGCTGGATTATCGCGAGATTGGTCGCCAATTAGGCCTTTCGATCAATGCGGTCGGACCCAAGCTGTCGCGTGCTCACGCTCGTCTGAAGAAGTTGATGGGAAAAGAATAATGGACGGCAAGCTGACTCTGCGAAACTTGCTCCTGTTAGATGCGGGTGGGTTAAAGCCCGCCGAACAGGAGTTTTTTCGTTCAGCGATCAAGCAAAACGCAAATTGCCGGCGGGTATGGCAGTTGATGTCTCGCCAGTCAGCTCGATTAGAAGCGGGGCAGTTCCGATTTTTGCCGAGGGAGACAGAGCGCAGTTCGGTTGCTGCTGATGTGGTTGCCGGATACATCGATGGGACGCTGCAACACGAACAAACCCAACGGTTGGAACGCCGTGCCCTCCAGGACCCGGACCTTTTGGCGGAACTGATGTTGCACTTTCGTGGTCTAAGCGCGGAAGAAGGTGCGACTCCGCTGCCTTGGGCTGTAACGGAACGGTTGTTCACACTGGGAGATTGCCTGAAACAAACCCGCGGGGCTGCACAATGCGAGTTAACCAACCCCCACAACGCTGGCCTTCAGAGAAATCCGCCCCTGCCGAGCAAGCTTGTGCGGGCAACAGGGCAAACGACACCCAAGCCGGTTCTAATCCAGATGGCTCGCACGGTATCACCAGTACGGGACCAGCGCAAGCCTCACCAAAAGCCGGTTCGGAAGTCGAACGGGATTCCCATTTGGGCCGCGGTGATCACGAGTGCGGCGACGTTGATCGGGCTCTGGTTCGCTTTCGTAACCTCGACAAAGAACGGGGACGAATCGCAATTGGCCCAAGCCGCAACTCGCGGTCAGCCTTCAACAGCGGCCGCGAACGGTGCGGTTGCGCCGATTGTGGCCTCTTCGGGTTCGATTCCCGATGACCGAAATGGGCGGGATGTAGAACCGAATCCGGCTACGAGTGGCATCGCTGGTTGGGCCTTGGTTAGCCTCGAAGAGGAGCGTGACATCGAGCTCTCGGGTTGGCAAATTGATCCTGCCGCCTCGGTCTTTCATCAATTCAGTGGCCACATCGTGGAATTTAAGTGGCTAGCCCTTGAAGGTGTCGTCGCCCTACGCACACCTGGCGAGGAATTGTGGTTTGGCCCACGCTCGACCGCGGAAACAGCAAACGGCCTCGAGTGGCGTACGCTTCCCGGGTCTTGGGCAAATGCACGCTTGGGCAAGTTAGGTGAAATTGTGCTCGACTCCGATTCGACGGTCGTCGTGCAAGCCTCGGCCGCCGAAAACATGCTCGCGCTTGATCTCGCGGGCGGTCGACTCGGATTGAAAAAACTACCGGAAAACTTGCAATTGCGCATCAAGCATGACCAAGTTACTTGGGAACTTGCAGTCTTGGAACAAGGGACAAGTTTGGGGATTGATTGGCTGGAAGGCGAGCCGCGATTGGCCGTACAAAGTGGGCAGGTGCGTTTCGGAAATCGGTACCTGAATCGCAACGAACAGTTGGTGTGGCATTCGGCCAAAGTGGCAAGTCAGCCAAAGGGTGGAGACGCCGGTGTGGTTAGTCCACTGAAGGAACAGTTGGCTTGGTTGGACAGGCCGAAACAGAGTGCTGTCGTTTCCGGCGCGGCCCAAGCCGAACTTCTTGCGAGCGGCAATATGGTCGCGGAAATGAAAAGAATGGGTGCGAGCAGCACCATGCCGGAGCAGGTATTGGCTCAGCATTTGCCGGCGATTCTGTCGCCAGAGTCGCAACTCCTGAGCGTTCTGGAGGGTACGGACGTCAACAGCCGGAACGAAGCGCTCGAATGGCTGATAAATTTGCCACCGCGAAGTCCGAAGACGAGGCAAATCTGGCGCAGCATTTCCCAAAAGTCGGGCGTGCCTCAGTTGGTGCCAGAGTACTTTCGGTTAATCCAACTGGTGCGGAACTCGGCGCCGGTGATTGAACTGGACGCCGAGTTTTTGTCGGCGGGGCTCAAGCACGAGCGGCTATTTGTGCGCGAGATGAGTCAGGCGTTATTAGAACTTCGCTTTGGCAATACGGTGCAGTACGATGCCGCGGACACCGATACTCGCCACCGGGACAAATTGGCGGAAGGCTGGACAAAGGAAATCCTGGCTGGCTATCGCCCCGCGGCCGCGCCGCGGCGATAGAGGTTCGCGTGCATCCCGGGTAAAGGCAGCTCAGCCCGCGCTCGGTGTGGTGGCAGTGTTGCACAATTGCAGTCCCACACGATCGCAGTGGTGAGCGGCGCGAGCGATTGGGCGAGCTAGAATCCGTCTCGCGTGAGCAAGTTGATCTAAACGCAAGCTGGCGGAGTTTTGGGGCTGCCGGGCAGACCCTTGGAGACCGCGCGAGCATCTCGTAGCGAAGTGGTGCCTTGTTTATGTTGCCGCTGTTCCTGTGACTGCACGCGCGGAAGGTGTGAACAGTCACAGGTTTGCTGAGGGCGCTACGATTTACGCCGCCCGGATTTACGCCGCCCGCGGCCTTACAGGGCCAACAGCAATTTGCTGGGTGCCTGGAGGTAGCCGATGACATCGTTCAGAAAGCGGGCCGCTGCGGCGCCGTCAATCAGGCGATGGTCGTAGGACAAGCTGAGCGGCATCATGAGTCGCACTTGGATAGTGTCGTTGACTACGACGGGCAGCTTTCGCGACCGACCGACGAGCAAGATGGCTGTTTCCGGGACATTGATGATCGGCGTGGAGTAAGTGCCCCCGATCGCCCCAAGGTTGCTGATCGTAAAGGTGCTGCCGCGCAGGTCGTCGATCGAAAACTTGGAAGTCCGAACGCTTTCAGCAAGTTCGCTGAGGTCACGGGCGATTTCAGGAATTCCCGATTTGTCAGCATTGCGCAGGGATGGCACGACCAATCCCCGTTCGGAATCGATTGCGATCCCGACGTTGACATAATCCTTGTATATAATCTGGTTCGCTTGGACATCAATCGAAGCATTGATGACCGGGTGGGACTTCAGCGACATCGCGACCGCCTTGATGATAAACGGCATGGTCGTGAGCTTGATTCCCTTCGCCTCATAATCCTTCTTGTTGTTTTGGCGAATTTGTTCCAATTCGGTAACATCTGCGTCGTCGAAATTAGTTACTCTCGGCACAGTTGACCAAGACTCATGCATCTTCTGGGCAATGGTAGCTCGAATCTTGGTCAGCTTCTCCAGTCGAACTGGGCCCCAATTGTCATTTGAGCCGCCGGCGGTCGCTCCGTTCGCAGCGGTTGCGGGTGCTGCGGCTGATCGAGCTGTTCCAGTCCGAACGACAGCCAAAATATCGTCGCGGAGGATTCGGCCGCTGGGGCCGGTACCGGTGACTTGCCGCAGGTCAACGCCGACTTCTCGGGCGAAACGCCGAATCGCCGGACCGGCAGCAAGTGAACCAAGTTCGCCGCTGAGTTGAGCAGTGTTGGCAGTGGTCGGAGTGATGGCGGGAGTTGTCGCCAATGCGGGGGAACTTGGAGCGGCAGCGGAGGAGGCCAAAGCAGGCGGCGCTACGGCCGGTGTATTCGGCTGGGGGGCCGGCGTGCTGGGCTGTGCAGGCGGTGTCACCGGAGCTACTGGAGAAGCTTGAGCAGGTGCCGCGGGCGCTGTAGCGACTGGAGCCGGCTGCGAGCTTGCCGCTCCGGCAGCCGCTTCAATACGCACCAGAGCTTGTCCAACATTAACCGTGGCACCATTTTTAACCAGCACCTCGACGACTTTGCCAGCCGAGGTTGCAGGGATGGTCACAGTGGCCTTGTCTGTTTCCAGTTCGACCACATTGTCGTTGAGCTGCAACGTGTCGCCGACCTTGACGAAAACTTCGAGGACATCGCCAGAATTGACGCCCTCACCGAGGGCCGGAACCTTGATTTCGATTGCCATATCGTCTGTCGTTCAATGGTGAAAGAGTTCAAAAACGGGAATGGGACCGTCAGGACCAGCCAAGAATCAACGACTGGTGCTGGACGGCGGGGGTACTGTCCCGCCGTCCGGTCACTAGAGGAACTGGGGGCGATCAGGCGTACAGAGGGCTGGCCTTTTCCGGATTGATGCCCAAGGTTTTGATTGCCTTTTCCACAACCTTAAAGTCAATCTGTTTTTGTTGGGCCAGTTGCCAGAGGGCTCCGAGGGCAACAAATTCAGCATCCACTTCAAAGTGGCGGCGGAGTGATTCGCGAGTTTCGCTGCGACCCATCCCGTCCGTGCCCAAAGCAAGGAACGGAGCGGGCATCCACGGAGCGACCTGTTCGCTGACAGCCCGTACGTAATCGCTGGCTGCGATGATGGGTCCTTCATGACCTTCGAGTTGTTGCTCGACGAAGCTCTTTTTCGGCTTTTTGCCGGGGTTGAGCATGTTCAAGCGGCGAACTTCCTGGGCGTCGCGGCGGAGTTCGGTGTAGCTGGTGACGCTCCAGACGTCACTGGCAATATTGAACTTGTCGGCGAGGATTTTCTGTCCGTCCAAGACGCAATTCATGATCGCGCCACTGCCGAACAATTGGACGCGATGTTTCGCTCCCGAAACTTCGGCCGACCGGAACTTGTACATGCCCTTGACGATTTGCTCTTCAACACCGGCGGGCATTTCAGGCATCACATAATTTTCATTGCCGGCCATCAGGTAATAGATAGCCGTCTCGCCTTGCACGTAGAGTTTCTTGAGTCCGTCGAAAATGACCACGGCCATTTCGTAGTGGAAGGCGGGGTCGTAGGCGCGAACGGTTGGATAGGCCATGGCATACAGCAGGCTATTGCCGTCCTGATGCTGCAAACCTTCACCGTTAAGTGTCGTGCGGCCCGCGGTTCCACCGATCAGGAAGCCTTTAACTCGCAGGTCGGCACCGGCCCAGATGGAATCGCCGATCCGCTGGAATCCGAACATGGAATAGAAGATGTAGAACGGAATCATGTTGACGCCGTGCGAAGCGTAAGCCGAGCCCGCGGCGCAGAACGACGAAATCGATCCGCACTCAGAGATACCTTCCTCCAGCAATTGACCATCCTTGGCTTCCTTGTAATAAGCCAACTGGTCCGAATCGACCGGTTCGTAAAGCTGTCCGGCGTTGGCATAAATTCCAACTTCGCGGAACATGCCTTCCATCCCGAAGGTGCGGGACTCATCCGGCACGATTGGAACAATGTTCTTGCCAATCAACTTGTCTTTGCAGAGACGGCTGAGGATCCGGACAAAGCCCTGGGTGGTCGAGATTTCCTTGCCGTTGTCGCGGTCGACGATTGGGCGGTAATCATCGTAGGAAGGAACGTCCATCAACAGTGGCTTGGTAGGCCGGCTGGGTACGGAACCGCCAAGCGCTTCCCGTCGCGCTTTGAGATAAGTATTTTCTGCCGATCCTTCGGGGAAGCGGTAGAACTCCATCTTGTTGACTTGTTCGTCTGACAGAGGGATGCCGAAGCGATTGCGGAAATCGAGCATTTCCTGTTCGGTAGCCTTCTTCTTGTTATGTGCGATATTTCGGCCTTCGCCCCCTTCGCCCATACCATAGCCCTTGATCGTCTTGGCCAGAATGACGGTGGGTTGGCCCTTGGTATCCAGAGCCGCCTTGAAGGCCGCGTAGACCTTCTCGGGGTCATGGCCACCACGTCGCAACTTGAGCAACCGCTCGTCGGAATAACCCTTGACCAGCTCGAGCAGTTCAGGGTACTTCCCGAAGAAGTGCTCGCGCACATAAGTTCCGGGCATTGCGACGTATTTTTGATACTGACCGTCCACGATCTCGCCCATCCGCTTGATCAACAGGCCGGTCTGGTCCTTCTCCAATAGCGGATCCCAGTCGTCACCCCAAATAACCTTGATCACATTCCAGCCGGCGCCACGGAACAGGGCCTCCAGCTCTTGAATGATCTTGCCGTTGCCGCGAACCGGGCCGTCAAGCCGTTGCAGGTTGCAATTGATCACGAAGGTCAAATTGTCGAGCCGCTCGCGAGCTGCCAGCGTGATCGCGCCCAAGGCCTCGGGTTCATCGCATTCCCCATCACCGAGGAAAGCCCAGACGTGTTGGCGGCTAGTGTCCTTGATTCCCCGATTGCGCAGGTATTCATTGAACCGGGCTTGATAAATGGCCATGATTGGGCCCAGCCCCATCGAGACCGTGGGAAATTCCCAGAAGTCAGGCATCAGCCAAGGATGTGGATACGACGAGAGCCCGGGGGAGTCGGCCAATTCGCGACGGAAATTGAGCAACTGCTGCTCGCTCAGCCGGCCTTCGAGAAAAGCGCGAGCGTAAACACCCGGCGAGCCGTGGCCTTGAAAGTAAACCAGGTCGCCGTCGAATCCGCTCTCGCCGCGGCCGCGGAAAAAGTGGTTGTACGCAACTTCATACAGCGTCGCCGAAGACGCATAGGTTGAAATGTGACCGCCAATCCCGTCCGTAGATTTGTTGGCTCGAGCGACCATACACATGGCGTTCCAACGGGCAGCACTCTTGATGCGGCGTTCGATTTCCCGGTTGCCAGGAAAGGCCGGTTGTTGCTCGACCGGGATGGTGTTGATGTAAGGAGTATTGGTCAGGCGTGGAATATCGACGCCTTCCTGACGTGCTCGCGCCTCAAGCAGGGTCAACAAAAACTTGGCGCGCTCCGGACCGCGGCTGTTGATCACGTAATGCAGCGAGTCGAGCCACTCCTGCGTTTCGATCGGGTCAATGTCCGGTGAGCTTCCGTGGGGTGGGGAGTGCTGGGCGGCATTCAAAACGTCGGACATCGATTCCTCACAAAGGCTGAAAAGCAGTGCTTATGACTGAAACCCAAGTAACCAAACAGGCGGGTCAGCCCGGATGGCGGGTATGGCAAACGCCGTTTTCCAATTGGCTTTCGCAAGCGGTGCAAAAGTAATTTTTCCGAGACGCCCGAATGCCAAAGCGGTTGGATGCATCATCGACTTTTCGGGTTGGGCAAAATTAACCGAACCAAAAGCCAACGGCGCATCCCTGAGAATTGTCGTAAACAAACGGCATTTGGTAAAGAATGAGTTTTGGGCCCCCGGTGGAGGTGTCCGTCCGGCTTTGCCGTTGGAGGGCTGTTATGGGGCGACGATTTACCATAATCCGGCGACACCCTAAAAAAGCCGGTTTTGCAAACGAATTTCTTTTGCCGGCAAACACGGATTCGCAAGCCCCTAGACGGAGTGAATTTCCACAACGTCCCGGTCATGGAGGACGTAATCGCTTTTGACGGTCGTCCCAGGGTGAATTTCCGAACCCCAGACTCGCGCCGATTTGAGGTTTTTGGCCACATCGCGATGAATCAACTCGGCCAGTTCCATCAACGTCCCGCCTCGTTTGACGGTGAAGGGCTTTTCCATGTCGGGCTCTTTTTTGGTCGGGAGTTTCGTGTAAACCCGAATCACGTCGCAAGCCTGATAGATTCGATCACGCAAGGCCGGGAGTCCGGCTCCGGTCAAGGCCGAGATTGGAAAAACATCGAAGTCGGTGGGGAGGAATTCCCGGAAAAACTCCAACCGATCGGCGGCGTCCGGTAAGTCCGTCTTGTTGGTGGCCAACACCGTTTGTGTGTAGGTCACGCCAACGTCTTCCTCATCGAGCATGGTCTCGCGGCCGAACCGGGTTTTCCCATCTTCAAAGTGAGCTAACAGCTCATTCAGTTCGCTGGCCCCGTCGTCGCTCCCCAAGTCAACCATGAGGACAACCAAATCGGCTCCCCGGATCAGCCCCGTTACGGCCGGGTCGAAAACATCACGGCTGATTGGAGGAGTGTCAATCAATTGAACGAAGACATCTTCCCAAGGCATCATCCCCAGTTGAGGTTCGCGGGTGGTGTAGGGGTAAGGTGCAATTTCCGGTGTAGCGCGGGTAAGGGCCGCGAGCAATTGGCTCTTTCCTGCGTTTGGTGGGCCAAGCAGGATGGCTCGGCCGGCACCTTGCCGAGGAATGCGGTGCGCCGATTTGCCTCCACTCTTTTTGCCGGCCGCCACCTCGTCCCGCAATCTCGCGATCTTCTGTTTGAGATCGGCTTGGAGTTTATCGGTGCCCTTGTGCTTGGGAATTTCCTTCAGCATCTCCTGGAGGCAGGCGAGTTCCTCTTCCGGGCTGGAAGCTTGGCGGTATGCCTGTTCCGCTTTGTGATACTGGGGCGTCAGATTGGCTGGCATAGGTGGATTCGTGGCAGTTAAAAGGAAGCCGGGATGCGGAGAAACTGGTGTCGAGTTGACGAGAACGGAAAACTGACTGAGCAAGCCACCTTCCGGAGCAAACTGGTTGCTCAGATTGGCAATTCTGCTTTGGTTTGGCTAATTCTCAGGATTGGGCTGTAGGCCGTGGCGAGCCGGACTTCAGTCCGCAACCGCCGCTGCCGCAACTGGAACAACCGCCGGTTTTGGTCGAGCCGCAACCGGAGTTGACCGTGCCGCAACCGGGGCCGCAACCCTCCGCCAGCCGCGCGGCGAATCGTGAGAAACCGACTCGATGGTCGTAGATGCTGGCAAGTTCGTCCAGCACCGCATCGAGTTCAATGTTGGCATTTCCCCAAAAGTAGAAGAATAGATGTTGACCATCAAAGAGGTGTTCCGCATCCACCAAGGTTGCTTCAATCTGCCGCTCGGCCAACAGGCGTTCGCAACTCTCAATGGCCCGGAGCTTGAATCGCTCCAGTCGTTCCAGAATCAGGCGGTCCTGATCATTCACCGGGCGGAGAATTTGTCCATTCGAATCGGCGTCGGGAGAATTCAGTTCTTCAGCCAGAGCGAAGCCAACCTCAAGGCCTCGGTTGGTACGGCAGATGACTTCGCCATGCTCCGGCACACGGACACCCGGTGCAGCCATGAACCAGTTCAGCTCGTCAAACAGGCCGGTGCGGACAAGATAGCGAGCGGGCATGGTGGATTCAGTCAATCAGTGTGAGGGAGCGCAGTCACCGCCCAATTCCCGCAGAAATCGAACTTCTCCGCAAGGAGTTGGCCAGTTTTCGGGCGAATTCCGGTGCCTAAGGAGTGGTCCTTCCGCAACGGGAAAGGCGACAGCGACAAATTAGCAGCGGAATCGCGGCGAGTGTCAGCGGTTGAGCTGCATGGCTTTGAACTCTTACAATATCGGGGAGTTTCAAGTCGTTCAACCGTTTTCAGGAGTCGCTTCAATGAGTCGTTTCAGCTGGTTGGTGCTGTTGATGGTTTGCTTGCCCAGTTTGGGCTGGGCCCAGGAAGTGGCCAAGGAGCCGGCTGCGACCCAGGATGTGGTCTTGGCCGATGGAGGCCTGTTGCTAAAAGCTCCCGGTGGCTGGAAGAAGGTTCAACCGAAAATCAACATGATCGAAGCCGAATTCGCCATTCCGAAGTTGGAAGCGGATGAAGTTAATGGCCGGGTAACCATTATGGCCTCGGGCGGTTCCATCGAGCAAAACATCGAACGCTGGTACGGGCAATTTGAACTCGCCAAGGAACCGGCCGAACCGGTCGTGAAGGAAATCAACCAGGTAAAAGTTCATATCGTTGATTTGCAGGGAACTTATCTCGATACCATGGGCAATCCGGCCGGTCCAAAGTCGAAGAAGGAAAATTACCGAATGCTGGCAGCGATCATTGAAACTCCCGAGGGCAATTATTACGTGAAATGCTACGGGCCTGCCGCCACGATGGACAAGAATGTAGCTGCCTTCAACCAAATGATCGATTCGGTTCGAATTGTTCAATAGGCCGCTGTGCTCAGCAGAAAAAAGTGAAAATTTGGGGTCGCTGGAGTGACTTGCCGTTGCAGGGTGTCACCCAGCGGCCTAACTGTTTCGATTTTCACACCGTTCAGGAGCGAAGCGGATGCTCGCTTCGCAGACCTTGCCCTACAAGCCACCCAAGAAAGGGAAACACAGTCGGTGCGAGTTGGCTGTCGCCTTGGAAACAGCAGCCGGCACCCAATTCCGAGCATTCTGGCCCGAACATTCTGGCCCGAGCATTCGGGCATGTTCGCTCCCAGCTATGCCCCGCCCGATGTTGTCTCACTTAAGGGCCCGGTATCGCGCCAACATGTCGATGGTCAATTGCAAGTCGGCAGGAATCGGAGCGGCGATGATCACGGTCTCGCCGGTTTGAGGATGGGCGAACTCGATCTGCTCGGCATGCAACGCCTGCCGGTTCAACAGTTCGGTCGTGTCGTCAGCCCGACCAGTCAACTCGCCGAGCAGAAACCGCGACCGCCCGCCGTACAACTTGTCGGCCAAAATCGGATAGCCGGCATGCGCCAGGTGCAGCCTGATTTGGTGTGTGCGGCCCGTTTTCGGATAGGCTTTGACCAACGCGAGGCCACGGAACCGGCAAGCGACTTCATACTGCGTGATCGCCGGCTTGCTTGTGGGGTGATGTTCGCGAATCGCCATTTTCTCCCGCTGATAAGGATGAACGCCGATCGGTTTGTCGATTAAATCCCGGTCGCGATCAGGGGCGGGTGTCACGATTGCCAGATACTGCTTTTTGACCGTACGGGCTTCAAATTGTTCTGTCAGCCTGACGTGTGCCAAGTCATGTTTGGCAATCAGGATAACACCGCTCGTATCGCGGTCGAGGCGGTGGACAATTCCCGGACGGTTGGTCCCGCCCGCTTGGCTGAGTTGGGAGAAATGATGCACCAAAGCCGCGGTCAATGTTCCTGACCAATGACCCTTGGCAGGATGTACAACCATGCCTGGTGGCTTGTTAATCGCGACCAGCCACTCGTCTTCGAACAAAATGTCCAAAGGGATATCTTCCGGACGGGAGCAGGCTGGCTCTGGTTCCGGAAGCACCACTTCGAGCCTTTGTCCCACGGCGAGTCTCGTTGAGGGCTTGGCAATCAGTCCATCAATCTTGACCTGTTGCCGGCGAATCGCTGCTTGCAGGCGTGAGCGGCTGATTTCAGGGAACCGCAACGCAAGATACGCGTCGACTCGCATTTGTTCTCCCGCCGGCGAGACTTCCAGAATTTCAGCAGTAATCGGTTGATTCACGGGGCGAGTCACAAGATAAAAGGACTGAAGGTAGCAGAGGTGAAGGTAGCCCACACCTGCAAGGAATACCAGACAAGCAATTATTGCCTGCATTATTGATGGCTTGAGCGTTTGAAAAAAGAGTCGCTGAGCTAAACTGGACTTTCAGTTAGAATCGAGGCTGCCTGATTAGGTAAGGCAGCAGGCAGAGTTTCGACAGATTCTTCCTGACAGGAAACTGACAGACGACAGCTTCAGCCGGTGCTGACAGGCATTGAGCTGTGAGAGCCGTAACTGGACTTGGAAGCGTCTGAATTTTGGCAAGCGTTCGCTGGGCAACAGCGAGTGTTTGAGTTTTCAGCGGATAGAGGCGAAAAGGGCGTTTCGGAGAAGCGCGAAAGACGAATGGGGCAGATGAAATTTATTGAAATGACTGGTTCCACCCTGGCGGAAATCGTCAACGATGGAGAACTGCACGTGGCTGACTTGGGCTCCGCAGGAGTCAAGGGTGGCTCAATCGTGCGAATCAATCAGCAGGGCGACATCGAAGTTCGAAAAGCGCTCAAGTGGGACGTGGTCGGTGGGCTGCTAGGCAATTTTGAAGAACGCGTTCGCAAAGCCACCGGACTGGACTGGGCCTAAGCCCCCTTGGCCCCGAAGCACACACGAGGCACTTGTCAGCTGCTCTTGGACCGTCGGCGGAGACTTGGACTTCACACCGAGATTTCGGCTGCAGGGACTTGGTCAGAAAGTGGGACTTACTGAGTGCGCGGAACAGTTTGTAGATCAATGCCCGCGTTGTC
>Ga0164293_10003267_pt1 | contig 13812 bp, 16 predicted proteins | sample GEODES118metaG_FD_111487 | JGI IMG/M metagenome (GOLD analysis project Ga0164293, IMG submission 111487) | Eutrophic lake water microbial communities from Lake Mendota, Wisconsin, USA - GEODES118 metaG | ecosystem: Environmental > Aquatic > Freshwater > Lake | place: USA: Lake Mendota... | reverse complement strand
TTTTACATAAAGGACATATGTATTCCATTATTAGATAATAATAATAATAATATTATTTATTATTATTATATTATTATATTATGAAAACAATAAAAAAAAGGACAAAAAGATCAAACCAAAAATATAATAATTCAAAAACAAAAAAAAAGTTTTTATATAACCCTAAAAACCCAAAGAAATCATTTGATGTTTATATAGATAAAAATCCAAAAGACACCATTCATATTAAATATACAACAACACAGGATGTTAAGAATACAATTGATAAACTTGAAAAATTATATAAAAATAAAAAGTATTCACATAAACGAATATGGCAAGTAGGTATGATTATGAAAGTTCGACTAGAAGTATTAAAAGATAAAAAACCAGAGCAATATAACATCTCAAAAAAGTATTTTGAATTTTTAGGAAGGAGAACAAAATTAAATAACAAGGAACGGTATGATGCTACATTCAAATATTAGATTCGCTCTTTTTGTCGAGCAAAGCTCTTTATGCAGAGCACATCTCACAGATCTCATCTTCCTCTGCAACAGCAGCCTTCTTTTCCGGTTCAATTGTAAATTGTTGGGCCTGATGCTTGGCCTTTCTGCGTAAATAATAGATGCCAGTTTTTAGCCCCTGAGACCAAGCATAAAAGTGCATTGATGTTAATTTATTATACACCGGATCTTCCATCCACAAATTTAAGCTCTGACTCTGGCAAATGAACGCACCTCTGTCTGCAGACATGTCTATCAAGTGTTTCATCGGTATTTCCCAAACAATCTTATATTTATTTCTGATATGTTCTGGTAAATTTGTTAGTTGTTGAATAGATCCTTTATTCGCAATAATATTGTTTTTAATTTGTTCATTCCATTGTCCAACTTCAATTAACTCATTCATCAAATATTTATTTACGACTACAAATTCACCAGCCAAAGTGCGTCTAGAATATAAATTGCTAGTTAGCGGTTCAAAGCATTCATTAAATCCTAGAATTTGTGATGTAGATGCAGTTGGCATAGGCGCCATTAATAAAGAATTACGCAGACCATGTTTAACAATAGATGCCTTTAACTTGGACCAGTCATAGCGAGATGATAGCCCAGCAAAATTAGACCACATATCATACTGTAGAATTCCTTCAGATGCAGGGCTACCGATAAATGAACTATATGAACCACATCTATCTTCGTCTAGTTTTTCGATTTCTTCTTTGATAAAAACGAAATCATTTAGATCACAAAAACCTAATGCATCATTTTTTAATTGGGTTTTCAAAAAACCAAGATCACACTTTCCTTTAATCATTCGTTCAATAGCTAGCTCATTGCTTTTTTCTAAAGCCGCATGATACATGGTTTCAAAAATAAGCTTATTGACTTCTCTTGCCTCATCTGAATGAAATGCAATATCTAACAAAATAAATGCATCTGCAAGACCCTGAACACCAATGCCAATTGGCCTGTGTCTTAAATTACTTCGCTTTGTCTTTTCGGTAGGGTAAAAATTAATATCGATAACTTTGTTTAAATTGTTAGTTACTACCTTAGTTACCATATGCAACTTTTCATAATCAAATTGTTTTGTTTCTTTGTTGACAAATGATGGAAGCGCAATAGAAGCCAAATTACAAACAGCTGTCTCTTTATCGTCTGAGTATTCTAGAATTTCAGTGCATAAATTCGAACTCTTAATGGTGCCAAGATTTTTCTGATTTGATTTTGTATTTGCGGCATCTTTATATAAAATATATGGCGTGCCTGTTTCCATCTGTGCATCCAAAATCTTAAACCATAAATCACGTGCTTCTACTACTTTTCTAGCTTTACCTTCGGATTCATATTTTGTATAAAGAGCTACAAATTCTGAACCGTAAACGTCGGCTAAACCAGGACACTCATGAGGGCAAAATAGCGACCATTTTCCACCGGGTTCTTTGACACGCTGCATAAATAAATCACTTACCCAAAGTGCATAAAAAAGATCACGAGCTTTCTGCTCTTCATCACCGTGATTCTTTTTCATTTCTAAGAAATCATAAATATCAGGATGCCACGGCTCCAAGTATATAGCAAATGATCCATTTCTTTTTCCTGATTGGTTTACATATCGAGCAGTATTATTAAAAACTCTAAGCATAGGAACAATTCCATCGGTTTTTCCATTAGTGCCTTTAATATGTGAGTCTTTTGATCTAATATTATGAATGTGAAGACCAATTCCTCCGGAATATTTAGATATAGAAGCACAATCTTTTAATGTATTGTAAATTCCTTCGATGCTGTCTTCTTCCATAGCAATTAAGTAACAACTAGATAATTGAGGTCGAGGTGTGCCTGCATTAAAAAGAGTAGGTGTTGCATGTGTAAAATATTTTTGAGACATTAGTTCATATGTTTCTTTGACTAGATCTAAAGAATTACTTAAACCATGGATCCCAATCGCTACACGCATCCACATATGCTGCGGTCTTTCTATAATTTGATTATTGTATTTGAATAGATAAGCACGCTCCAAAGTTTTGAAACCAAAATAGTCTATTAAATAATCTCGATCATGAACAATCATTTCATTTATTTCGGTTGAGTATAAACTAACAAAATTATACAGATCAGAAGAAATCAGAGGATATTTTATCCCATGAATATCTGTAAAACCATATAATGTGTTTACTATATCAGAAAAATTAGGCTGAGTATTTTTATGATGATTTGATACAACTATTCTAGATGCTAATGCACCATAATCAGGATGAATTGTAGATAATGATGCACATTGTTCTGCAGCCAATTCGTCAATTTTAGTAGTAGGTATTTTGTCATATAATTGATCAATCACTTTCATAACAAGCGATGAATAATTAATTTGGATATTTGCTTCATGTCCTAGTTTTTTAATACGGTTTAAAATCTTGTCAAATGAAATTTCTTCTAATGATCCGTTTCTTTTTTGGACACGCATCTCAGAATTATTATTAGAATTGTTATTCTTAGAAAACATTGTTATATATTATATTTTCTTTTATTTTTAAGCCATTATTTTTAATTTTTATAATAAGGCATTTAATATTTATATAATATATAATATAATGAAAGACACAACTGTTAAAAGCATTTTATTTTTATTATTTATACTTGTTGCGGGATTATATTTAGCTCCATTTTATAAAAAAGCATTTGAAGGTTTTAAGGGATACAAAAGATACAAAAGTGATGTGTTAACAGTTCCTGGCGATTTTCCTAGGTCTGTTGAAAAACCTATATTAGATGATTATCCTTTGATTGGATACAATGGTGTTTCTGCAAATAATGCTAGTGATATTTGGAAAGATTATCCTGTTTTTGGAGTAGGATCATTCAAACAAATTACAAATAATATTCGCTACAATCGAAATCCAGATGATGGAAAATGCTCGAGAGCAGAATTTTGTGGTGCTTTGTATCATGACGCAAAACATCAAACAAATGTAATAAAACCTCTTCCTCCAGCACAAGAAGGACCTGGGGCACGTGTTGGATATTATAGAAGCGAGCCAAATGATTTATTCTTTTCTATTCCAACGAATGAAAATATACTTTATTAATCCACCTTTTTTTAAAGGTTGAAAAATGGATGTATATTAAGGTTAGAAATAGGGCTAATAACAGGAACAGGGTTTATTGTTGTTGTAGATCCTGATTTAATAACCGTTATTTTACCACTTTCTTTGTTAAAGTTTAATAAACAGCCTGAACTAGAATTAGAATTAGAATTAGAACTTATATTAAAATCTGTTGTCATCGCCTTTGGTTTACGATTTGGTGCTCGATGATCAAACCCAGTAATACGCTCTGCAACAATCGTTGACCAAATTTCAGCTAATTCTTCAATATTATCTTTAAACCATTGTCGATTTCTGCAAACTAAAACGCAACTAACAATATCCAGTTTCCAATAATAATCTTTCATCCAAACATAATTGTATTCGGTCGATTGATACAAATCAACCATTTGTTCTTGCCAAACGTTTACTTCATTGATATCAATAAGATTAAAAGGCATGTATTTGTAAAATGGCTTGCCATCTTTTGTATGAAAATACATTATTACTCCTTTTCTTTTATCAGTTGCAGTGTCATTCCAGTATGCATCTGCATTTTCATATTCAGTAAATTTAGTTTCTAAAAAATCGCACTCATCAAGATCACATACCTCCATTTGCAGCTGCATTTGGATCCAATATTCTTTTTTTGGAATGCCATCTATTTCGCGATTCACGATATTTTTAATCTCTAACATCCGACCATATCTTAAAGAATTTGGATCTACATTTATTCCATCTGGAGATGCTCCTAAAAATGAGTATTTTTCATGCTGAATGCAGCCAAAATCATCCACTTTGGTTTTATACATGTCTTCATAAATCATAACAGATAATGGTTCGTATTTTTGTCCATGATGCAAACTGGAATTTACATTGACCATCTGCACTTGTATAACTTTAGTTTCAGGGTCGTTGTCTAGATTTGAACCAGGATTTGGCTGACATTTTTCATATATCAATTGATTCTTTGTGCTCTGACTGTCGAATGCCTTGTATGCATTACTTGCTGTAATTAAATTATGCCTGAATTCATACCATTCTTTTGTTCGCTGAGCAGGCTGAGGCTTACTTTTAAGCAATTCAATCTGTTCTTCCACATACTCATAATCAGGTTCCTCTAAGATGACAGAATCTGGATATGAACGTATGGGCATAAAATCTGTAAAGAAGTCAAATTTTGCCTGTTCAATAATTTCTTCTAGCTCTTCTTCCAAATAAAATATATCAGAATCGAAATGTGCATCCATTAATTCTTTTATATTGTCGTCAAATATATCATCAAAATCAGGTTCAGTAATAATAGTAGGGTTATTTTTTATAAATTCTTCCATTATATGCATGCAAGTATCGTATATTTCTATAGATTCTTCTTCATTTAAAAACGAATCTTCTTCAGGCACAATAAGATCAATGATATTTATTAAATCAAAATTCATTAAAGATGTATATATTAATATATAGTAGAATGTTTTTATATTAATATAACAATTATTAAATACAGTATTAAATACAGTATTTATATAATATTAAATAAGTTATTAAATAACTTTTAATTTATTATATAATAATAATGCTATTACAGCAACAACAAAATCAATATCAAAAAATAATAGAAAGAAATGGACTTACATTTATTAAATTAACACCCAATAAATTCAATCTAACATTTGATATAAATAACAGAAATATATTACTGCCATCTATTATTAATTTCGAGTTGATTCAAATGATTTATAAGTTGAATCCTACTGTGTTTGAATATGTAGAAACAAAACCTATTTCAGAGGTTATTGCAGAACCTAATGCAATAATGAATATTTTATTGAAAGATCTATTTTCAGATTTAGGATTACCTCAATATTATTTAGCATTAAATATTACACAAAAAAGTTTAGATACTAACAAAATAGTATTTAATTGTGAATTAATAAACAATAAATTAGTTATATATCCAACCGATGTTGAATTATTGCAAATACAAAATATAAATATACATTTTGATATAATAAATAATCATAGTGTTAAAATAAACTGTGATATTGATTTAATGGATAAACATAATATACCTTCTTTTTCTGAAAAAATGATTGGAAATATAATTTATAATATATTTAACAGACTAAAACAATTTATAGAGAAGGTATCCTTTTAATATAATAGTAAATAATAAATATGGTTTCAATTCAGTTAAAAGATTTATATTTATCCTTTACAACCTTTTTAAATAATTGTTGGTTTGTTAGTTGCATATGTTGGATTATTTTTGATGAAATTGCATTGTATTACGTATTTAACGACTATGATAAATGTATTCAAAATTTGACTAGTAGGCTTTCGAAAAAAAACATATTATATGTAAAAATATTCCAAGCTTTTGCATTAAATAATAATATAATTGATGAAAAAACTCATAATAATTTATTAAAGTTTACCGATAATGTGCCTTGGACTAGTAAAGATATTGATATGCCTTCTCTTATTAACTTGGAAAAAGAATATAATATTAAGATTTTGAATAATTATACACCAATCAATTCAGGTATGATATCTCTAGTGTTTAAAGGCATAATGATCAAAGATCATAATCATGCCAAGGATAAGGATAAGGATGAATTAATTATTATAAAAATAAAAAGAAACAATATTGATGCTATTTTACAAGATGGAATACAAAAAATGTTATTTTGCATTTGGTTATTGTCTTTTATACCTATTATTAATAATTATAATATATCAAATACAATACATAATAACATACATTTAATATCTCAACAAACTGACTTTATAAAAGAGGTAGAAAATATGAAAATAATGAAAAATAATTGTAAGAATTTGAAATATATCAAAATACCACAAGTTTTTGACAATAAGTTTTCAAATATTATATTGATGGAATATATCAAAGGCAATACGCTTCAAGTAGTAGATCCATTGGATTACCATGAATATTCAAAACAAGTAATTAAGTTTGTTTTTGTAACTATGTTAATGAACGGTCTATGTCATGGCGATATGCATATGGGAAATATATTATTTATCAAAGATGAAAATGACAAAAAATATAAATATAAAATAGGTATTTTAGACTTCGGTATACTTTATCAAATTGATAAAATGAAGGATACGTTTTATTATATTTTTGCAAATATGTGCAGCGTTCCGCCAGAAGAAATGGCACAAAAATTGTTAATGTCGGGGCTGATTGAACCTGTTGAATGTATTTCAACTCTACAAAAAAAACATCATGATTGTATTTTATCAATGTTAACAAAATTTATTAATGATACATTTCATGTGACAAAACATTTTAGTCAAGTTAATGTATTTAGATCTCTTTCTGAACTAAATGATTATGTTGTTAATAATAATTTAATGGTAAATGGTTTGAATATTAGACCTTGTGATGATATGCTAAAATTTCAAATTATTTTTACTATGTTGTATAGTGTTATTTTTAAATTATGCGGTAACAAATATATTGAAACTGCAAATAATGTGATGATTGAACTATTTCATATTGATGTATCTGAGTCATAATTCACCACATTTTTAGCTGTGCCTCTCGCTTTTTTAGGTGCCAAACTTCTGGTGGTTGAAATATGTTTGTCAGTATTTTTTAGTGTAAAATGATTTGATTGTTTATTATGATGCAGTGCAGGAATATCCTTTACTTCACCATTTACCTTGTCATATGTGACATCTTTTACCCGTTGCAATTTTTTTCTGTCGAGACAATCTTTTAAAAAATTTGTTAGTTTGGCAAATTCTTCATCTGACAAATTGTGATCCGTTTTATAATTTTCAGCAAAAATAGATAATTTTTTAATTTTAGCCGTTTTATCTAATTTGCTCCATGGTTCATTTGCATTACTGTTTTTTTCATTTTCTAAAAATTTATCTAAATTTGTTAGATCACTCGAAGATTTGGTTTCGGGCCATACTATTCCATTCATCAAAAGGGTTTTGTATTTAATTGTTTTAAGTTCATTACACTCTTTTTCTTTAGTAGGTTCTTTTTGTTCTGTAAGTTCTTTTTGCATTATATATATTAATATGGTGATATGAGTTTAACTCAGTTTTTTAAATATTATATTATTAATCAATATTTATATAGGTTTTTTAAATGTAATAAAAATGTAATAAAAATGTTAATAAAATTATATGGACGACTCCATTAAAAGAATTTATGTTCCTGATTTAATAAATGTAAATCCAAATCTAGATTTAAAAGATGAAAAATATGAATTAAATAATGATCAAAATAATAACGATCAAATAAATACTGACGGAGTAAAAAAAATAATATTTACTGGAACTACCACTAAATATCAAATGAAAAAAGTTGAACAAAATAAAGAGAAAAAGGAGAAAAAAAAGAAGGTCGAAACAAATACATGGAATCTAAATGAAGAAGAATTATCATTTGAAACCCAGCTAGAAATATTAAAAGACATACATGATAATAATCAAGACAAGGCTTTAAATAAACTAACAAATTTCATTGTTAGTCATATTAAAACTAAAATGTCCAGCTATAAGCATCAAGATATTCTTAAAAATATATTTTTAGAAACAGATTTTGTTACTTTTGACTACATTATCGATTTATTAAATGATTGCAATATGAAATGCCATTATTGTGCATGTGAAACTTATTTGCTATATGAATTTGTTAGAGAAATGAAGCAATGGTCTTTGGACAGAATAAACAACGATATTGGTCATAATAAAGGAAATTTAGTTATAGCCTGCTTAGAATGCAATTTAAAACGAAGACGAACTAACAAAGATGCATTTTTTATGACCAAAAATTTAACTATTTCTAGAGAAGGAATTTAATGCAAGTTTGAATATTCATTATTTAAAATAATATTAATAATAATGAATAAAAATTTATATTTTTGGAAATGGACTCTAGGCATTCCTTATTATCAGAGTGCTCGACCAGAAAAACAAGTAGAAACAGAAAATCGTGTGCAAGAGTTCGATACACAGCAAAGTGCCATAAATCAATCCTTTGTAGAGGGTTTTGAACCTACTAACAAAAGAGAAGAATTAGACAATCGGGCTGCAGATCGTGAACTTGTCCAGCAAAGAGGTGCAAACCCATTTCTAACTTCTCAATCTACTTATGTTAATGATATTATTGTAAGAGATATGTTCTTAAAACCCATCAATACAAGTCAAGATAAAATTAAAAATAGTGAAGAAAATGATTCTTAAATATTTTTACAAGGTATTACAAAACCGTAAACTTACAAAGCCATAAACTTACAAAGCCGTAAACTTACAAAGTCTTAACACACATAGTATTCAACAACCTGTTGGACAAATAAGCCAAAAAGGTATTGAACAATATCAAAAAGGAATTAGCAATAAACATCGAATCTACCTTCTTACTATGCATCACAATAAAAGATCCAATAGAAATTGCACTAAGCACAAAAGTCACTCCGAAAATAATAGCCAATACATAAAAGTATACGCAATACTCTTTACCTAAAGGGCCAAAATATGCATCCATGAAGTTATCCATAATATACTATTTTGATATTTTAATTTTATTAATTATTTAATTACTTTTTTATATATTTTATTATAAAAATGACTAAATATATATATTGTTTAAAACTACTTAAATAAAAGTTTCAAAGCTTAAATAATAGTCATGACAAGTTCTAGTTCATATACAACTCAAAATGATCTTCTATTAAAAAACCTAATGATCTTTTATAATACTACAAATAACGATAATTTAGATAATATGTTGCGAATCATTACAGGAGAGTCTAAAATTTCGTTAAGAATCGTAGACTGGTTTGCCACCAACTATGCTAAGAAATATTACACTCTATACGTAATTGATCAAACTACTGATAATGTGGCGAGACGATTTAAGGTCTATGATGATTACAAGTTAAAGCTGAAAGCTTACAGCAAACGCCGTTTTGACCCTTTTTGTCGATGGGATAGAATAAGTATTCCATACAAAGACGGTAAATGCATTGAGACCACAATTGGTCAACTAAATTTCTTCAAATGGGCGCTAGAAAATAAAGTCGTTGATTACATCGAAAAGAATTACGAGACGATCGAAAAGGATATGAATAACCGTAATAGCACTTCAAAGCGCAAGGAGCTTTTGTTAGTTGGTGACAACTCGAAGACACGAAAAAAGAGGGAAGAACTATCGGTTTCCGCTACAAAGAGCATCAAGAAAGAGAAGGTGGAAATCGTGGTTCAGTTTAATTAGTGTTTAAAGTTGGTCTTCTGTGATGAAGAGCAACTAAACAATTGCTTGCCTTATTGGTAAAGCAAATCCATAATTTATTTCCACCTGTTTTTCTACTTTCTCTTATCATATTTTTCAATTGCTAATAACAAGCTATACTGCTCCATGTTTGATCGTCTACCTTTTTCTTCAATTAATTTTTCTATTAGTGATCGAAATATTACTGCATAACTTTTCTTGTAATCTTGGGTGCCTTGCAAGCAGCAATTGTAATAAGGATTGTTTGGCGACCGAATATTATTCAGAACGAATCCTAGTTTTGCCTTTGACCAGTTTTTTAATAATTTGACAATACGAGCCTTATTTGTGGCAAACCAATTGTTGTAGAATTCAATGCGAACTAAACTTTTTTGATTTCTAACATGAGGCGAGTATGATCCGATCAGCTTTACAAGGTCTTCAGGTAGCTGCCCAATTAAACCTAATAATAAACAATCTGTATTAATAATAACATTTACATCTATCACTAAATTGGAGAGCAAGTCGGGTCCTTTTTTAAGCTCCTTTATATCTTTTAAATAATAAATACGATTATAGCAAGTTTTATACAAAGTAAGCAATTCCTTATCAGCTTGATCTTTCTTGGCAATGAGCAATTGATGCATTGCATTTGAATGAGGTTTCCGTAACAAGTCAGAAATAAAGTTGTTGTAGAACAAGGCAAATTCGTATTCAGCGTTCATGATTTTAGAATAGTTGTTTGATTATATTTAATACATACATTAAATATAATAATTAATATTTCAATTTTATTATAATTAGTTAAACTAACAAAAAAGATTTAAATACTTTTATATAACTTTATATAACTTTAAAAATGGGAAACTCTTTTTCAATGAAAAAAATCAATTATGAAGATATGCAAACAGTTGTCAAAAATCCAGAAATATATATGCTTATTAACACGCTTCCGATAGATAGCCAAGATTGTTTGATTTCAACTACTGTAAGCGTTGAAAAAGAAGAGGCAATCATCAATAAATATTTGAAAGAAAATCGAAGCATCAAAATCATCGTTTATGGGAAGCATTGCAATGACGAATTGGTTGACAAAAAATATCAACAATTGTTAGCACTTGGATTTAATAATGTATATGCATATATGGGCGGTTTATTTGAATGGCTTTTACTACATGATATTTATAGCAAAGATCTATTTCCTATAAACAACATGAATACTAACAAAAAAAATATTGATATACTCAAATATAAACCACATCCTATTTTAAATATATCTTTGATTGAATATTAAATATCTGGAAACAATACGCCTTTCGAAAAGAACTGCGTGATTTCTGTTTGTTTCTTTTTTTCTGAAGGCATTTTGTTAGGAGTATTAGTATTAGTATTATTATTAGTATTTGCAGTAATAACTGGAAATGCAGACATTAAAGCTTCTTCAGACCAATCTTCGTGCATTTCTTGGATTCCCAGATCTTCTTTTTCATAAGAAAGATCAGTTATATTTTCTAAAGCCAAATTAGAAAGCTCATCCGCTCGTTTGTTGTTTTCACGATATACGTGGTTAAACTCGATAAAGTCAAATTGGGTTTTTAAAGACTGAGCTTCTTTATACAAATCATGAAGGCATGCAGAATTCACCTTGTAAATATTATTGACCTGATTTATCACTAACAAACTGTCACCTAATACAGACAAGGAAGTAATTCCTAGTGTTAATGCACCTTTGAGACCAAATATAAGCGCCGAATATTCTGCCTGGTTGTTTGTTTTGTAACCAACGAACTTGCACGATGACCATATTTCTTCGCCATTTTTGTAAATCACCATACCTGCGCCTGATAATCCTGGATTTCCTTTGCTGGCACCATCAAAATTCAAAGTATATTCGGATGAAGGATATATTTTAGCACCCGCTTTACTATTTCTTCTAATTAATCGTTTCATTATTTTGCTATGCAATTTGTTAGTTATAATTATTTTTTATCTTTATAATTTTATTTCAATTTTAAATATAATTATATAATAATGATGCTCTCCTTTTTGTTTGCTTTGGCATTTATGCCGTCTTTTCTTATGGCTGACACGGAGTGTCCTGTGATAAGCGAAGCGACTATTAGTGATCGCAGAACTGATAAAAATACATTTAGACTTGTTCAATATAATGTAGAATGGTTGTTTATAGACTATTATAGCTCAGCAAATTGTCCTGGTAACGGTTGCACATGGAAGACGCAAGCTGATGCGCAAACACATTTATCATATGTTACGAATGTTTTGAACGAATTGAATCCGGATCTAGTGAATTTTTGTGAGGTTGAAGGCTGTGATGAGCTGAACCTGGTCATAAATGAAATGGAACTTAATGGCAGCACTTATTATAAACCCTATTTGAAGAAGGGCACTGATACTAGCACAGGTCAAAATGTTGGCATGATAACCAAGGTGGATCCGCTTATAAGTCTATATAGAACTGAGACCAGGGTTAATTATCCAATCGCCGGATCTAAATGTGGATATACTGGGTCTCCTGGTAGTTCAGGTGTCAGCAAGCATTATATTACCGAATATAATTTTGCTACCTTGAAAACGGCTTTTATTGCAGCACATTTGATTGCATATCCTACAGATCCATCTCGATGTGCACAAAGAGAAGCACAAGCTCAAGTTCTACAGTATGTGATATATGATTATGTAATGAAAGGCTATGAAATTATTTTGTTAGGTGATATGAATGATTTTGATGCGGAAGTGTTGGATATTAATTCTGATAAACCTATTTCAAAAGCATTAGATATTTTAAAAGGATTAGACGGGGAATACAATGGGAAATATACACTAACAAATGTGGCATCTAGGATTGCGCAAAATGAACGTTTCAGTGATTGGTGGGACTCTGATAATAATTGTGAGACTAGCTCTCAGAAAGATTATTCAATGATTGACCATATTTTGGTGACATCAAAAATAAATACTAAAATAATTAATGCATATATGTATCACGAGTATAGAGAATATTGTGGCAAATGGAATTCAGATCATTATCCGGTTGTAGTAGATTTCGCTTTTTAAAAAAGACTAATGAAATTAAATATATCCACATACGATCGCAACCAATTCCTTTTTTTCGTTTTCTATGATTTGAAATGGCTTACCGCAACCATATATCATATTATTATCTACAAAATAGTCGCAGACTTCTTTTGTTTCATGTGGATTTATTTGCTGACCATTATGTTTCAAAGTTCCATGGCGAAATATTCGACAATTTAGTTGTTCTATTTCAACGGGTATTTGACAATGAGGACAAATAACAACAATGTCTTTTGTTAGTTCGTTTGTTGTTGTTGAATTCATTTATAATAATCATTTATGTTGTATATTATTTAAATCTTTTAATAATATATAATGGATTTTTTAAATATTCCAAAAAGTCCAAAAACGCCAGATGGTCCGCCTCCTAGATCAAAATCAAAATCAAAATCAAGTTCTAGTCATAAACAAACACAAAAATCTTCTAAAAGCTCGCCTAAACTATTAGAACCAAAAAGTCCGGATAAATCACCTCCTAAACCTAGGTCTAAATCAAACACCTCTTCTCCAGGAGATTACGGGAATGTTAGGTTGAAAATGCCTGTCCCACTTTCAGATAAAATAAATTACAATGCTGCGATAGCAAAAAAAATGGACAAAATATTTCAATCACATGATAAATTAGAACCTTTTATTGCTTCGTTTCATTTAGTAAATTTGTTTTATTTATACCTTTTCAAAAAATACAAAACAGAATGCCATTTGCCACATCAAAATAAAGATAGTATAAGGAATAAATTAAGCATGCATTTTTTTATTAATGTTTCAGATCGTAGCAAAGAAAGTTATTTTAATCTTTTATTAGAGGTTCAAACAAAAGCAGTAAAAGAAACTGCTAAGTATGTATCTGAATGTATTATGCGTGGTGTTAAAATATTAATAATACCATTGA
>Ga0164293_10003266_pt1 | contig 13818 bp, 13 predicted proteins | sample GEODES118metaG_FD_111487 | JGI IMG/M metagenome (GOLD analysis project Ga0164293, IMG submission 111487) | Eutrophic lake water microbial communities from Lake Mendota, Wisconsin, USA - GEODES118 metaG | ecosystem: Environmental > Aquatic > Freshwater > Lake | place: USA: Lake Mendota... | reverse complement strand
TTTCAGATACATGTTATTGTTAGGATCAGTCCATCTATTATCTGAATATGAGTATATTTTATTTGGTGAATAATGTTTAGTAAAATGCTTAATTAACTTGGCTGAACCTCCTACTACATATTGTGATGAAGCAAATCTACTTAATTCATATACGCCATTTTGTGATTGTTTTTGACCTAAAGATATCCTTGGATTTGAAAAAGTCATTACAGCTGTTAATATATCATTATAATATAATCCTAATTTTATAGAACTTCTATCTTCACCTTGGATATGATGCATATTTAAAAATACATTTTTTTCACGTGATGTGATTTCTTTAACTACACATTTTCTAGCGTATATTTTTTCTTCTTTTTCTTTACATAATATTGATTTAAGTTTTTTCTTAACTATATCCTTTTTATTTAACCATTCATCTGAAAATATTTGTATTAGTCTTATTCCTTGTTTTTTACATTCATTTGTTTTATTTATATGATAATCATTATATTTTCCATTTTTTTCTGAATGCCAGTATAGCCCATTATATTCTATTCCTATTTTTAGGTCAGGGAAATATATGTCAATTTCTCCTTTAGGAATAAGTTTTCTAACGTTTGATTCAACTACTCCATGGTATATTTCTTTAATATATTTTTCTAATTCTTGTTCTTCTTTAGATTGTTTCCCTATAGTAGTAAATACTTCCCAATCCCAATGGCCTTTGATATAATCTCTATGATATGTATCTTTATTTAGATCACAGTTTTTTCCATTTTCTAATATAGTTACTTCAGCCCCACACCCACACTTACATGTTGGAGTTATACCATTAAGTTCATGTTTTATTATATACTCACTTTTTGTTATTTCTGGATGGGAAATTGATATATGGTACATTAAATGTTGGTTTGAATTTAATGATTGATTGCATATTTTGCATTTAATTTGTGATGTTTTTTGTTTAGATTGATTTTGTATGTTTTTAGGTCTAAATTCTCCGTATTTTTTTACATAATCATCCGTTTTAAGATTATGAGCCCACTTTAAATGCATTGCCATAGATCGGATAGTTTCTTTAGAATTACATATACCACATACAGCATTTGATTTTTTTCCAGCATCATTAAATACAGGTTCATTTTCAAAACGCCATATGTAACCTCCAGCTGTTTTATATTTACCCCTACAACAACTAATTATTGAATCATACCCAATATTAACTATGTTTGAAGCTATATTAACATTATTAAAATGCTGTATGTATTCTCCATCTACAGAATATTGAGTTACTTTTTTAGTGTATATTTTTTTCATTAGTTAATATTTGCTTAGCATAACGTGTAATTATAAATATACTCAAAAAAATAAAGGCACCCAAAGGTGCCTTTAAATTTTTATTTTAGCTTATATTATACTAGATGGTATTCAAACCACTAACAAATATCTTAGCGTAAAATTCTGGTCTTAACATCTTCTTCGCGTAACGAGTCATGATACCTTTACGTGGAGTGAAGGTGTTTGGATCGTATACTAGAGGAGTCATGATTAATGGAACGTAAGGGGCGAATACAGCACCAGCTTCCAAGAACTGAGTACCACGGAATCCTAATAGGATAGTGTTTTCAGTCATGTATGGGTTTTTGTATACTTTGTAACGACCATTGAAAGTACCTACTTTTTGTACACCGAAAGCATATTCCATTTGTTCAGCTTCACCATTATTGTTAGAAGCAAATCCAGGAATAGATTCAATGATTGTAGCAACTGTAGGGCTAATTACCATGAAGTTAGCACCTCCACGTAGAGTTAACTGGTGGATTTTGTTGCTTAACTTTTGGATTTTAGTTCCTAAAGTTTGGAACCATTGACCTTGGGTGTTATAGAAACCACTAGAAAGAGCAGAAGGAGCACTTGTTGCAGTAGCTACTGTGTTATTAATAGCTGACCAGTATTCAGTTCCTGCAGCAGCATCTTCAATCAACATATCTAAGATTTCGAGATCAATTTCCATTGAAATGTACTCACTTAACATGTTAGTTAATTCAGCTTCAGCATCGATGTTTTGGTAAGCATTCAAATCTTGAGCAAACTCAGGAGTCCATACAGCTTTTAACTTTTTAGTTTTAGCAGTGATGGCTTGAGATTGCATTTGAATGTTGATCTCAGGTAAAACGATGTTAGCTGGAGATACAGTACTACTTAATGAGTTAGGTACAGCGTATCCATTACCATCTTCAAAATCACCTACATTGTAAGTAGAGCCAAGAGTGGTTGTTTTATTGTAAGCAACAACAAATGTTGAAGCAGCAGCTGGAGAAGCACCAGCAGCACCAGTTGCATAGAAAGTAATACTATTACCTGTGTAATTGTAAGATGTGAAAGCAGGAAGTGAAGTACTTACAGTAAATGCAGAACCTGAAGTTAAGATAAATCCGCGAACAGCATCAGGATCGAATCCACTTAGTAAAGTAGAAGCAGAAGGAACTACAATTTTCTTAATTCCACCAGCAGCAACAGAAGCTGAAAGGTCACTGTCATAGTTTACATCACTCCAAGAAGCTGAAGTAGCAGTGTAACCAGCTAATGAAGAAGAGAATGAAGCACTAAATTGGTTAGTAGAATAAGTGAACTTACCAGCTCCATAAAGACCACCATCAGCCACATTGGTTGAGAAAGGATATTGAGAAGCAGAAGTACTAGTACCACCATAAAGTGATTGGTTAGCAGAGAACGGATTTTTACTAGTACCATACTGGAAATCTAGGAAAAATACTAGACCAGAAGGTAAATTCATAGGTTGTACACTAACGAATTCTTTAGCAGCAAGTTGACCGAATACTTTACGCACCAATGGTAAAGCAATACCAGCTCACTCAGAACCGTTTCCAGTGCTGAAAGCACCAAAACCAGTACCACCACCTACGTTAGAAGTTTCAGTTACTAATTGCTTAGCTTGATTCTCAAGCAACATAGCCATGTTATTTTTATCTGTTTCTCCACCTGATAATCCTTCAAGTAGACCTGTTTTTGACCATTTTTTCGCTAAGCGAACCGCATCACTTTGTAATGATTTATATGGGTTTGCGGATTCAAGTAATGTTTGAATTTGACTCATTGTTTTAAATTTTTGTTTTTTTAATTATTAAATTTTTACTTTTTTATTCCGGCTAATTTTTGCATTCTTTCAAATGCTGAATTAACTTCAATTATTGGTTTTTTGGTGTTTTGAGCACCTGCTATAACTCTAGATGCCATACCTCTTACAGATTCAGTCATGGGACGTTTTGTAGTCGTCTGTGTGTTTAAATTTTCCATTACTGTCTCGTAAACAAGTTGGGCTTCTTTTTTACTTGTTGCTTTGTCAAAAGCGGCTAATACTTTAACTTTTTGTGATTCAGTTAAATTTTTAGCTTTGAAGACTTTGTTTGAGTAAAGAAGTTTAGAATTCAATAGATTAATTTCATTAAGTTCAGACTTAACTTTAGCTAATGCTTTATAAGCTTCGTCTAATTCTTTCTTCATTTCATCTCTTTCTTTCTTCATTTTCTTAGCTTCACCCATAGTACTGAGAGCTTTTTCGTAAGCGTCATCATTAGATGTTGTGTCTTCTAGATCATCACTATCTAACTCCATTTCACGTAAAATTTCATCTAAGTCAACTTCTTCTTCCTCTTCTTCATCTTCAACCTCATCTTCCATTCCTTCATGTCCAGCTTCTAATTCACCAGCTTCAACCATGTCGGAGATAACGTCTTCGATAAATGATTTTAAGTCTTCTTCAGACATACTCTCAATGTCGAATTCTTCTTCCATTCCTTCTTCAGCTTCGTCAAGAGCTTTTTCACCCATAGGGCTAAAGCCTTCTTCACCTGATGTTGAGAATTTTCCGAATCCTTCTTCATCAATTTTTTCTTCTTCCATGTCGTTAAGTTCTCTTAGAAGTTCATCTAAGTCCATCTCTTCTTCCATAGAATCTTTTTCTTCATACATGTCTTCTTCCATGTCTTTCATTTCATACATGTCTTCTTCCATGTCTTTCATTTCGTCTAACTCTTCTGTAACTTCTTCGTCCATTTCATCAATCTCTGCTAATTTAGCGGATAATTTTTCTCTAAGAAATGGAGTAAATGCTTCTTCAAGAGCGATTTTTGCATTGGCGATTGCTGTTTCTTTTACTGCTTTAGCATCGGCAATAGCTTCTTTCAGAATGTCTCTGTTTGCCATAATTTCCTCAAATTTTTTGTAGGGAGTACGCTTATTAGAATGTTGGGAAGCGTAATAAAATATATATAAGCGATGCAATATAGGGAATTGCATATTCTAGTATACATATATGGAAGGGGATAAAAACGCGAAAAAAGAAACCCTCCTTTTAGAGGAGGGTTGATCAAGGGAGACTATCCCAAGAGGGGTTATTTTTAAAATGCTGCTATTTTTTTAGCTAAATTAACAACTTCAGAAGTTTTAAACATTGATAATCCTCCTTCTAATCCTGATACTATAGCACTGTGTGCTTCTGTGGCACCAACACCACTTGATACCGCTGCTCCTATTAATATAGTAGCATATATACCATGTGCCATATCATATAATTCTGATGTTTTATCAGTAACTTCTTGAGATATATATTTATCTGGGAATGCTTTTTTTAGTATATCTCCTATAATCCCTAAATAGGCTTCTTCTAATGAATGGCCCCATTTTTTAAGAGTATTTCCTATAATTGTTCCTTTATTTTGATTTTCAATATCTTGGAAAGGAGCAGAAATAAAATTTACTGCTTTTCCTAATAAATCCATTAATCCAGGAGCACCTGCTACTAAACCTAAAGTTAATGCTATTCCTTCTTTAATTTCCTTACTTTTAGGATCTGGTTTAATTGTGTTTTCTTTTGATTTAAGAAAGTCTAATGCTTTTTTTAATCCTTGTTCAGCATCTTTTTCAACTGTAGGGTCGGTTTGAGGTTCTTTATATTCGCCTTCAGTAATTACCCCAGCCAATAGTTGCATTCTGCGGAATTCTTCGTTTAGTATTTGTTTTGCCATTTTATATTTTTTAGATATATTAATTACTAAATACTTTTTGAAGGATATATCCTAAAATAAATCCACCAATAGCACCTGCTGCCATTCCAGCTGCCGGAACCCACATTTCAGGGACAGTAAGAGTTTCCCCCCACATATTAACATATTGATGTGTAAACATTTCAAATTTTTGAGCTAAAAGATATGCTGCAATAGGGCCTCCAAATATTCCAGCAAAACTTGAAACTGCTGCTGTAGTAACATCTTCACTCCCAGAAATTTCATTTATTTCATTTTCTGCTTTTTTAGCAAACATAAGAGCTAATTTTTTAGGAAGATCTTCTGCATTTTCGTTTAATGTAAGAGGATTAATTCCTAATTTTTTTGATATATCAAGTAGTTCTTGTTTTTTCTTTGGATCATTAGCTATACTTGCTGCGAAAGCATTAATTTTAGGATCATTTTCAATTTTATCTTCTAATTTTGAAACAGATTTAACTACCATTTCTGGAGATATTGTTGTAGGTTCTTTATATTCGCCTTCAGTGATTACTCCCGCCAACAACTGCATTCTGCGGAATTCTTCGTTTAGTATTTGTTTTGCCATTTTTATGTTTTATTTTGTTTTTTATAAATATATTATATTATAGGACAAGTGCCGTTTGCACAAAGGATATCAGTTAAAATACTATTAACTTTTATATATGGAGATTGTTTATGTTCTAATCCTTCTTTAACTAAATTCATATATGAACCTGGGTTTGAAGGTGTACTTACAAAATCCCAACATAATAATTCAAAGTCGTCTTGTACCTCCATTGTGCCTTCACCTAGTGGCTTTAAACTACCCATACCACGTGAAGAAACACCCACCATTACATTGTTTTCTATAAGTGCTTTTAATATATTGCCTGATATTGTTGGTAGAATTTCTATTTTACCTATTACTTTATCTCCATTCCATTGTATGTCTCGTATGATGTGAGATACATTTTTTAATGATATGATGGATGAGTCTGGGTGGTCTAATTCTCCTGTTGCTCTGTTTTCTTTAACACAAGACATATACTTGTCTATTTCACGCTCCCATAACTCTTTAGGATAGTACCGGCCGTTACCATTTTTTACCTCAGCGGTAGCTAATATCCCTTCAACAAGTGGGTTACCAGATGGCGCTTTTACACCTTCATGGAGTTGTTGAGGTGATACAGTGAATGGAATTGTTTCTATTAGTACTTGTTTCATATTATTTTACAGGTTCGGTTGTTTCTTCTTCACCAATTATTTCTTCCTTAGGAGTAAATTTCTTGTCTAACTTCATTTTAAGTCCTTCAAGTGTTTTAATTTCTTTTTTAAGACTTTTTAACATATCTTTGTTAGTAGAACCTTTTTCAATTTCTTCAAGTGTAGTTAACGCTTTGAGTTTTTTTCTACGCTTCATTATTTCCTCAGATATTTTCTTGGATTTGGCTTGATAATCAGCCATCTTACCTACCTCGTCAATTTCTTTCATATTAAGTTCTTCTCTGATGAGTTGTTGTATGACAGTACGAAGTTTGGATTCTTGAATTGAAGTCTCAGATAGTGGTGTCTTTGAAAGTTGAGCTTTAGTAGCCATTACCGCCCCTAATCTATATTTAATATTATTCTGACTAACTGGTTTGATATTATATCCGTTACTTTTAACAGCGATAATTTTATGTTTTTGTCCCTTATGTGGACCAACGTTAGGATATACTGTATCCCCTACTTTAAATTCTTCCATAGATTCTTGTAATTTAATAGTTTTAGGTTTACCAGGTATAGGCATTTTCTTTACACCTTTTGAGTTCTGTGGTTTTACAGGCATTTCTTCTACTTTTTTAGGCATAGTTGTCTTGGCTTCTTTTTTACCAAGTGCATTCATATATGATTCTTGGATATTTCTATCTCTTATAATTTTTTCAATTGCGTTTGGTCTACCCCCCATACCTTTAACACCTTTACCACTTAATATATATCTTAATTCATCATCTGTCATGTTAGGGTCGCTAATTTCATTTCTATATTTCATTCGTAATATGTCTTCAGAACGTGCATCCATTTGTCTAGCGTTTTCTTCAGATGAGACTGGTTTGTATTTTATGTCAGGATTTGAAAGAGGTCTTGATAATATATCTCTGTCGTGAATGCCTTCTTGTAATTTAATGGTTTTAGGTTTGCCTGGTAATTTCATTTTGCCTACACCTTTAGAACTTTGAGGTGCTACTGGCATTTCTTCTACTTTTTTAGGCATTGTTGTTTTGGCTTCTTTTTCACCAAGTGTATCTTTAGTGTTAGCTTTTACCTTTTCAGTTTTTTCTGGTAGGTCACCATATCCAGATGCTTTGTATTTACCTTTTGGTTCTTTAGGTTCACCCAGTCCAGGTGCTTCTTTAGTATATCCTATACCTTTGATACCAAATTGGGCTTCTGTGGCGTAGTAATTCCAATCATTGCCTAAATTCTTGGCAACAAGTTGTTTTATTTCGTCTACAGACTTGTCTTTATTTTTGGAGTCTTGTGTTTCAGTGTAGAAACCATTTAAGAAAGTATTACCATATACATTGTCAATGTTTTTCATATCCTTATAGTCATAGCCATGAGCTTGCATGTCTGTGACTTCCTTAGATACTTTCTTTTCCTCAGCCTTGACGTTTTCTTGGAATAAACTAAACCAGTCTTTACGACCACCGCCGGATACCATACCTAAGTTAGCCTTGTTCTCAGACAAAATGCTTTTATTTTTAAGTATATTAACTGTGTCGTCGTAGTTGTTATATTGATTAATATAGTCAGGAAATAAGTGACGAGCTTGTTTTAGGAAATATGTTTTATTTCCTTTACCTTCCTTAATTTGGTTGTATTGTTCTTGTAATGTTTGCATAATGATAAATATTATATGTTTTACGTAAATAACATAACACCTCCAGTACTTCCAGCATCTATTGTTACATTAGTTACAAACAATGGGACATATCCACCTTGAGAAACTGTTAATGGATTTGAAAGGGAAATTAATACTTTGTTAACATCAGTTAATCTAGTAATTGTAGTATTAGGTTCAATATATAATCCATTAAATCTACCACTAATGGTTTCTCCAGGTGATACATATATTGCTTTAGAGTTTACAGGTATGTTAGCCATTATTATTAAGTATAAAATAACACATCACCACTAGATATACTAGCAGATGTTACAAATAAAGGAATAGTTTGAAGAGCAAGAAAACCTATTTCTGGTATAAAACCACCATTAGCATCTATTAAACCATTGAAGGTAGCGTCAGATAGTACTGTAAATCCAGCAAAAGATCCAGTTACACTTGTTGGGCCAGTAGCTAATATAGCAGTAGCATTTACAGGGATGTTAGCCATTTTATATTATGTTTTTATTTTTATCCATGAATTGAGTTAAGTTCTTCTAATAATTCATAATATTGTAGTAGATTAACTAAATCGTTATTGTTAACTTTATCTGTCTTATTTAGTTCTACTAATATATTAGATATTTCGTTAATTTTAATGTTAATAGTTTTGTCTGTTACTTTCTTATTTAATTCACATAATGATTTTTTTATTTCAGCTACTTTAGTGTTATAAAAATTGCGTAATGTTGGTGTTGAGTCAACTGAATTTATGAATTCTTTGAGGACTAGTTTTTGGTTATTATTTAAGTCTGTATATTTACCATTAAATTTTTCTAGTAATACACGATATGTTAAGATACGTAAGTCTTGATCATATGATTTGAATTCTTCTAATAGGCTATCTTTTACTTGGTTTTTATTAATTTCTTTATTAGTTAAAGTTTCAAGTAGAGATATTTTATTAGTAATAATCTGATCAGGATTAGATAAGTTTTCGCTATTATATATTTCAATTAATGTATATAAAGCCGCTTGTGCTTTATAATTAGGTAATTTAGTTTTAAAAAATTCATCTAGATCATAATGCTTAGATATTTCATTAATTAAATTATATTTTTGTCGTTTAAGTGCTTTTCTATTTAGTTGCTTAGATACTTCAATGATCGTATTAACAACAATTTCAGCTTTTGAATCACTTAAATGTTTTTTACTTAACAGAGTTTCATAAAGTTTATATTCTTTCCCTAATTCTGTTTTAACAAAAAATTTCTTAAGAATGTTAGTAGCTTTAGAATCCTTTCCTGATAAACTATCAGCTGTTATTTGCCTTACAAGTAGTTCAAATAGAATACCTGTATTTTTATATTTAGAATGGCTTATTCTCATTCAGATTAATTTTATTATAAATATATAGAAAATACTGTTATTTTAATTGATTTTCATCTAGTAGTAAGATATCTTCATTTTCTTTAGGAAATAATGATGATTTATACAATTCTTCAATTAATGTTTTATTTTTTTGATAAACAGATTGAGCTGTTTCAAGAGCTAACGGTGAACCACCTTTATAATTAGGAACACCATAACCTTCTTGATCATCATTACTCATATCTGCTCTACCTAATCTATCTCTACCAAATGCATTCTGTTGAGTGTTTATATTAGATGCTTTTTCTTTAGGACGACCTAATGTTAAATCTTCACCATACCCATCTGGTATATTTTCAGGATTACTTCCCATCCGGCCTTTACCATATAAAGATGCTAGATCATGAGGTGTGCCATATGATTTACCAGTAACTTTAGGATCATTTCCTTCTTCAGTAACTTGTTTAATTCTAAATTCACGTTTAGCATCTTCAAGAGCTAAATCTCTATATTCTGAGTATTGATCTTGGGAAAGATGAAATATGTTATCATAGATCCAATCTGTAGGTAATAATTTAGACTCCTGAATTGATTTAGCTAGTTCTACTTTTTCTTTTAATAAAGCAATACGTTCTTGATCATATATAATTGATGGGGTAGTAAGTGATAATTCAAAATTTGTTAATTGATCTGATGTATATCCCTGTGTATATAGATGTATTAAAGCAATTTTATATAATTCAGATAATGTTATACGCTGTATTCTATCAATAGTGCGGGCAAAACGAATATCTTCAGCCGCTAATGTAGCTTTACCTGTTAAATCTTTTTCATACCCCATGAATGCTTTAGGTACCTTTAATGCTGCGAACAATTTATCTCTTAAATATTCTACATCCTCAATCGCTGTATATTGTAAACCAGGTAGTGTTTCAATTTTAGTTGTTTGATCATTACCGCGTACAGGTATGAAGAAGTCTTCAAGTAAGTTTTGCATGTTATACTTCAAGTTATATTGACCTGTTTCTTGATCAATAAATGGAGTACGTTTCATGTTAGTTATAGTTTTCTGCATGAAGTTTTCTACTTCATTGGGTGGAATAGAACCAACATTTAAATAAAAAACACGTTTGTCTGGAGAACGGGCAATGCGATGAATTAACATTGCATCTTCCATTAACGTGTACTGTTTAAATAAACGACGAGCGGGTTCAATGTATGCTCTACCGTAAGGTAAATAATTATTGTCTGTTAAGAGACGGAAATGAGCCATTTCATAGTTATCAAAATACACACCTGGTGAATTATGAGAATCAGTACCTGCTACACTATAATATCCTGAACCTCCAGTGTAAAATCCATCTGGGGAATATTTGAAGCGTATTGAAAATGGATTTTCTTTATCCCACCCTTCTTCTCTTTCAATATGATATGCCGGAATAGGGACTACATTATATACTCCATATTTTTCAGATATATCTAATTTAAGGAAAAAATCTCCATATTTACACATCTGACGAATCCAAGCCCATAAATTAAATTCAATATTTAATACATCATAAAATAAATTATATAATGTTTTTTGAATATCTTCATTGCTGCTTCTAATTTGTAATACTTCATTCATGTCATTTTTAAGTGTACATTCTTCAGCTACTATATCTAGAGCTGAGGCTACTATAGCATCAGTATCCATTATATCATAATCTGAGTATATTTGGGGCCTTAAATAGCGATATGTTAAATTAAATTGAGCTCCAAACAATGATGTAGCTCCTGGAGAGTATATTCTATTATATCTGTCTATTAATGAGTTTGTAGCGAATTCTCCAGATTGTTGTATGGTATTAGTATCCATAACTTTAATCTGGTCTCCACCATCGTTTCTTATAATAACGTCTGTTGAAAACAAACGTTGTAGTCTTGTAAAAATGTTTTTATTGGCCATATTTTATAATATATGTATAAATATTGAAGGAACCAAGCTAATCTAACTTAATACCCAACTGAAATTTTCTTTGCTTCCTTTCCCATTATCCATAAAATAAGGATTATCACGACCTGTAGCAAAATAAGCGCCTTGAGTTGGGTTTGATCGACCTACATTATTTAAAGCGGCTCGAGTTAAATCTTGACTTTGCTGTCTGAATTTTAAGGATGTGTCTCTTAGATACATTCCTATACCAAATGACATTACTAAGTCATCATTGTATCCACTTTGAGCTTCAGCTCTGCCGTTTTTCCAGACAAATACTTTCATTTCATCTACTAGTCTTTTAGAACGTATTGTTACTGAACGGTCTCCTATAAATTCTCTTAATTTGTTTATTACTAGTGGCCTTGTTCTTAAAGACATTGTAAAGCCAGGAGTTACAGTATCACTATTTTCATATTTATTGAAATATGAGTCTACAGTTAAGGCTTCTGTTTTAGGAGAATAATATAAGTTTTTATAGTCACGCTCAATTACAGCATCTATTGTTGCCCAACCTATATTAGCGTTTTCAACTACAAGTAATGCTTGATTATATTCTGATGCTACTCCAACTAAAAAATATCCAAATTCTTTAGGAGGCAATTGCCCTTTATATTCTGCTACTTGTATGTTAGTTGCTATATCTATGACGTGAAATGCTGAGTGGTCTTTCCCATCTCCTCTAGCTACGTCAGCTACAACCATATAATCTCTTGAATAATCGGGTTGTTCCCACACCCAATAATTTTGATCTACACCTCTTCGTTCTGTGGGTTCTTGTACTGTAGTTGTAGATATAAATTCTAACCACTCATTATAAAATACTACATCACCTGATGTTGAAAAATCACAATCACATTCTTGTGCTGCTAATCTGGGGTCACCTAATAGTTCATCTTGTCTTTTTCTCCAAGTTTCATCTCGTTCAGGGTGAACATACCATGGTAATTTTATAGGTAAAAAATCGTTTTCAGCATTTTCAGCACTAACCCACGTTTGGTGAAACCAATTTCCAGTACCATAAGGGGTGGATAATACTATAGCACCACCACCAGTTGCTAAAGTTTGTTGAGCGGATGCCCAAGTGTCTTCAATGTTGTCAATAAAGGCCGCCTCATCTATTACAAGTAAAGATACTGCTTCTGAACGTGCAGAATCACTATTTGATGATTTAGCTTTAATTTGGGAACCATTATTTAAACGTATTGATAGTTTATTATTTTCTTCGGTTGGTACTTTCAGCCAAGATGGTAAGTTATCATACATAAACTTAACTTTAGTAACCATATTTCTGGCTGTTTCCTGAGTTTTAGATAAGCATAAAACGTTTTTATCTTTATGGAATGTCATTAACCATAATGAATATCCAGCAGCTAATGTTGATATACCTAATTGTCTAGATTTTAATACTATTGAGTATGGGTTGTCTTTCCATAAAGTTAGTACTTTACCTTGGAATGGGTATAAATTAAATAATACACGACCACGCTGAGGATGTTGTATAAATGTGTATTTTCTCATAAAATACTCGGGGGATGCGGCGCATTTTATGTACTCTTCCTTTATAATTTGTCTTATATCTTGACTCATAGGTAACCAATGTGATTATAAATATTATATAAGGATATAAAAACCCGGCTCTAAGGCCGGGTTTACTAAGACTATATTTGATATTATTATCCTATTAAGTCAGCTAGTTTGTCTTGCATGTTCTCTAATTCCTTCTTAGTCTTAGTTTTTTCTTTAAGTTTATTTAGTAAATTTTCTTTTTCACTCTTTTCAGCTTTTTTATATTTACCAGCTAAATCTTTCATTTCTTTTTCTAATTCTTTAAGCTGAGTGGTTACTTTGTTTAGTTTAGTAAGATTACTTCCGCCCTTCTTAGCGGCGGTTTGAGCTTTTTTATCAATTTTATCTTCATCTTCATTCTCGTCATCTTCTGGCTTGTTCCAAGTATCTTCTACTTCAACATCCTCATCATCAGATTTTTTAGGACGCCCACGGCCAGCTTCAGCTACACCCACAGGCGTTCCAGTTTTTCTAGCCTGGGCTATTGCTGACTCAACTAAATTAGCATCAGTACGTTCAGTTTTAGCGATTAATGGTACTTTTGATGGGTCAGTTTTAGGACCCACCATAGTTACCTCAGACATGATAATTTCTCTAATATATTTTTTTAGATCGGATTTTTTCATTATAATGTTTTGATATAAATATTATGTAAATAATGTTTCTTTAATTTTATTGATTCGTTCTTCAGTAGTTCCACTAACCTCAATTAAACATTTAGGTGGGTATTCTTTTAACATTTCTTTAATAGTAAAATCAATTTTATCACGATATGTTAGGTCCATTGAGCGAAGACTATTATTTTCAAGTTCAACCCCATGTGGTGATACATATATTATTACATCATACTCTTTCATAAGAGGAACACATCCTTTAACAAAAATTTCTTTATATTTCCATTCTATAGATTTAGAACCCAAAGTATAACTACAGACATCATATATACTTCTATCACATAGAATATTTCCTATTTTAAATAATTCTTTAGCTCTTTCTCCAACCATTAT
>Ga0164293_10003265_pt1 | contig 13820 bp, 15 predicted proteins | sample GEODES118metaG_FD_111487 | JGI IMG/M metagenome (GOLD analysis project Ga0164293, IMG submission 111487) | Eutrophic lake water microbial communities from Lake Mendota, Wisconsin, USA - GEODES118 metaG | ecosystem: Environmental > Aquatic > Freshwater > Lake | place: USA: Lake Mendota... | reverse complement strand
GGAGGTTGCTGGGCTGAGACCGCCGGCAACGTCGAACGAAACCTGGTCAAGGGTCGCGCCGTTGGCGTCCTTGCCCTCTACCAGTGCCATGCGGACCGTCGTGGGTGTCATTGACACCCCGAGAACGATGTCCACACCTACCTCCAACGCGTTTGCTGGGCGGACCCATCCCGATCGTTGTCACATGCGGGGCTGACGCACCGACTACACGGTTCATCGACCGCAGGGGCGGCGCTGTTACACCGAAACGCAGTTAGCTGGATGAGCGGATGAAGTTCAGGTACGACCGCGACGGAGTCGGTCCGCGCTGCCCCTGATACTTCGACCCTACCGACGCGCTGCCGTAGGGGTGTTCGGCCGGGCTGGTCAGGCGCAGCAGGCACAATTGACCGATTTTCATTCCCGGCCACAGGGTGATCGGCAGGTTTGCGACGTTGGACAACTCCAAGGTGATGTGGCCGGAGAAACCGGGGTCGATGAAACCTGCGGTGGAGTGAGTCAGCAGACCCAAGCGGCCGAGCGACGACTTGCCTTCCAGCCGTCCGGCCAAGTCGTCGGGCAACGTGCAGCACTCCAACGTCGACCCCAATACGAACTCGCCGGGGTGCAGGACGAAGGGCTCCCCCTCGGCAGGCTGAACCATCGTGGTCAGTTCGTCCTGCTGCTGGGCGGGGTCGATGTGGGTGTAGCGGGTGTTGTTGAAAACCCGGAATAGGTTGTCCAGCCGGACATCCACGCTCGACGGCTGAACCAGGGTGTCATTGAAGGGCTCAATGCCCAGCCGTCCGGCAGCGATCTCGGCGCGGAGGTCACGATCTGAGAGCAGCACCCAACGAGCGTATAGCCCGGCAGCAGAAGACAGCGGTTGCTATCCTCGACAACGCCACACGCCGATGTAGTTCAATGGCAGAACATCAGCTTCCCAAGCTGAATACGCGGGTTCGATTCCCGTCATCGGCTCCACGCTCGCCCGTTCAGCGTCCCCTCAACTGGTCGATCAGGGTGTAACTCGACGGATCGTCGGGCAGCACGAAGGCAAAGCCCTCCAGGAAGATGATCGCGATGACGTTGGCCGCGACGACGCCGATGAACAGCCAGATGACGACGGTCGAGATCTTCCACTGGGTGCTGCCGACGGCCGGCGCCTGCGGGATTCCGCGCGGCATCAGAGCCAACATCACCCCGACGTAGACCATCACGATGGCGAAGGTGATGAACGCCCAGGTGTAGAGATGCAGCCGCAGGAACGGCTCTCCGTAACCGGGATCGCCTGGCAGGATGTGCAATTCGATCTGTCGCACCGACACCGAGGCGCCCGCCAGCACACTGAGCAGGCCCATGCCCAGCCCTTGGGCGTAGCGGGCCGTGGTCAGCGTTCCGCGCCGGGCTTGCATGATCACGAACAGCGCGGCCAGGGTAGCCAGAATCATTCCGTAGCGCTGAAGCATGCACAGGGGGCAGGGAAACTCCCCCTTCACGAACTGGATGAAGAAGGCGCTCAGCATCACCACGGTGTAGGCCAAAACCCAGGCGTGCAGACCCCAGAAGGTCAGGAAGCCCCACAGACCACTGCGAGCCTCGGCCGGCTCTTCGACGATCCGCGTCTCTTCGACCACAATCTCGGCCATCAGAAGCTCAGATCCAGGGTGGAGGTGACGTGGTAGCGGAACAGGCCGATCATCGCGACCACGCCGACGGCCCATAGGGCGATGATCATTCCGCGCCGTGCGCCGCGCCATATCAGCAAGGCGATCACGAAGAGCAGGATCATGATGAGAATGTCCACGCGCGAAGATTAAGCCGTCGCGAACGGTTTCACGCGACGGTTGCCGCATTTTGATACCCGCTTGAAACACGAAGACCTCCGTGTGACGTGCTGTCACCGGAGGTCTTCGTGTGGAAGTGATTTAGCTGGGGAAGATCCGGACCCAGTCGACCAGCATCTGACACGGGTAGTCACCCATCGACGCGTCCTTGCCGCCGGTACCACCGACGGCGATGTTGAACACCGGCTTCATCATGAAACCGGGGTCGTTGAACGCCCAGTCCTTGATCGAGAACGCCGGCACCTCGAAGTAGGGCTCCATGCCGGGCTCGTAGTCCCGCCAGAACTTCATTCCGGCGGTGGTCCAGGTCAGCCGCCAGGTGTGCCACTGGTCGCTGACGGGGATCGGCATGGTCTTGAACGCGGTGCCGTCCAAGCGAGCGTGGATTGTGGTGCCCGACGGCCACTCCATGTTGCCGTACCACTCGATGAGATCGACCTCGCCGCCGCGCGGCTTGTTCTCATTGACCACCCACCAGGCGGGCCAGGCGCCGGGGGTCAGGCATTCCAGCTTCACCCGCGCCTCGAAGGTGTGGTTGATCGGTGCGGCGAAGTTACCGACCACCTTCCCACTGGTGTAGGTGTTCGACTGGTTCGTCCCATTGGGGTCCCGCGTGGCGCGGATGACGAGGTGGGAGTTGCCGTCGAGGAAGACGTGTTCCCGGTCGTCGCGGTACTGGCCCATGTTCTCGGGGCGGTCCCAGAACACCGGCTTCTTGATCATTTCTCGACGCTGGGCGACGGTCCACAGCGCCGGGTTGGGCGGGGCGCCGGCCGGGCCGTCGAACTCGTCGCCCATGACCCCGGGGACAGCGGCCGCCGGCGGCGGTGCGCCGAAGGGAGCCGCCGGAGGCGGGGGCGCACCCGGAGCGGGGGGCATCGGTGCAGGTGGCGGAGCACCCGGCGGTGGGGGCGGGCCAGGCAGCGGCGGCTCTGGGTTGGCGCCGGCGGTGGCGGGAACAGCGACTGCGGCGAGGCCCAGGCCTGCCATGACCATCGCGCTGCGTCGGTCCATCTTCGACATAGCTACCAACTTTAGATGCCGACAGCGGTCTTGCCCAAAACAGAGCGGCCCGCGACCGCGCTACCGACACCACCCAGACGTGGCTCGTTACCTATCTAGCTGCCCGAACATCGGCCTGGGACCATAGGAAAAAAAATTCCCATCGCACGGGGATGCGAGCCGCCCCCGCCAAAGGGGGCAAACATCCGATCGCGCGAACGATCGAGTCAGTTGACCGGGAAGCAGACCGGGACGAACGGAATCGGCGGGCAGATCGAGATGGGCGGCAGCGGTGGCGGTGGAGCCTGGGGCGGTGGCGGTGCGTTCCACTGCCCGGCCGGCGCAGGTGCCACAACGCACAGGTTCGCAGCCGCGTCGAAGACGGTTCCCGGCCCACACTCGGCGGCATTGCTGACCGCCGGAGCGGCGAGGACCCCGCCCGTGAGAGCCACGACCGCGGCGGGCACGACGAGGGTGGAGCGCTTCTTCAAAGCTAGGAGCATCAGGGGCTTCCTTACCTAGTCCCCGGGCTGATCGGACTCCGGGGCTTCGTCCCGTGATGCGTCGAGAACACTGACATCGATGCCATACGGCAGGAAACGGACGCTGCGGTTGGCGTCGGTATTGAGTTTGTTGGCGCGCAGTGCCTCCAGTTCGTTCTGGTAGACCTGCTCCACGTGCGCCTTACCGTCGCCGTCGGCGATGTAGATCGCCCACACACCGTCACCGGCCTCGCCGGCCGTTTCCGGTTGCGGACGCGGCCTGGGCGTGGGTCGGGCGAACTGGTCGAAGAGCATGCCGAAGCCTGCTTTCTCCGGCGAGGAGTTGAAGAAACGACCGACCTGCTCGAAAGCGCTGCGTAGGCCTTCACCGGTCTCACGCACGACGCGGTCGAAGTCGTCGGGGTCAATGCCAAACGGCCCGTTGTTGTCCATGACGATAGTGTGCGCCGTGTTTGCTGCCGGTGTCGACAAAATCCCGGTACGCCGCCAGCGAAATGCGCTTACAGCACCGTCAACGGAATCGACTTCCGTGGCTGGAATTCGAACGCCGCGCCGCGGCTGACCTTGGTGACTTGAACCTCGGGGAAGTCATTGGTGGCGATTTCGGTGGGCTGGAATTCGGCGACCCAGTCGGTGTCGGTTCCGGTGACGGTGACGCTCACGTGAGGGCTGACGGCGGTAGCGATGGCCTGCAACGGCCGGGTGGAGGCCGGACCGCACAAGGCGATCCATGCGCCGTCATCGTGGGCGGGACAACGTCGCACCGTCAACCGACCGTCATCGACATCGGCGTCGACGTATCCGGCGGGGTTGAGCAGCGGGTGTAGTCGCAGCACCCTCGTGAGGCCGTCGATGTCGGAGGTGAGACCGAGGGCGCGGCGGATTCGTTCGGCGGCGACCCCGGCGATCCCGATCAGCTGTTTGGTGCAGATTGACACCGCCAGTTCGGCGTCGTCACCGGCCCGTTTGGTCACGGCGAGGACGAAGGACAGGTTCAACAGGTGCATCTGCAGAGACACCTCGTCGGCGATGCGCACCAGCGCCGAGTGAGAGAAAGCCCCGAAGTCGACGTCGGACAACAGCGGGCCGGAATAGTCGGTGGCCCCGTCTTCGTCATGGGTGATCGGTGCCAGCGTCCAGGTGGCGGCCCGTGTTCGGGCGATGGTTGCCAGCGCCGGGATCGGTTGGGCCTCTGGGTAGGACGAGTCGATGATGACCGTCCAGGCGCAGTGCGGGCTGCGGTCGGCGGGCTGGCGTGGCGGGCGATGCAGTGGCCGCACCTGGGCTCGTGGGTTGGTAGCCACAGCGGTGGCGTCGAAGGTCGGGTCCTCGATGTCGTGGCACATGCCGGTCACATAGTCCGGACCCATCGGCTCCACGTCGAGAAGCGCGCCGCAGTGGTCGAGGTGGAACTCTCCGTGCCAGCGGTCGTGGACGGTGTAGCGGAAGTCCATGAACTGCGGCGGGGCGCCGATGTCGAACTGCAGCCCCTTGAAGATGGTGATGATGTCGTCACCCTCGTAGTCCAGGGCTTGCTGCATCCGTTTGGTGTAAATCGGGCTGCATCCGGCCCACTCCTCGATGGCGATCTGAAGCATCTCCTCGCGGCCGAAAGAGGCTATACACCAGGCCATTCCGGAGCGATCGATGAGTTGGCCGATGAGCAGTAGTTCGGGCACCAGGACGGCCAGTTCGGCACGGGACAACTCGGCGTAGCAGCTGCGGGGCAGGCTCACCTGCCTAAACCTAGTCCAGGGCGGTGCCGGTGTGCTGCAATGTCGGCATGGCTGATCTGGAGGCGATCGAGGCAATCAAACGGGTGAAGTACCGCTACCTTCGCGCGTTGGACACCAAGCACTGGGATGACTTCGCCGACACCCTGACCGAGGACATCGTCGGCGATTACGGGTCGTCGTTGGGCAAGGAACTGCATTTCACCAACCGCGCCGACCTGGTCGCCTACATGCGGACCTCGATGCCGGCGGGGGTGATCACCGAGCATCGGGTGGCCCACCCGGAGATCACACTGGACGACTCTGATCAAGCCGAGGGCCGGTGGTACCTCCAGGATCGGGTGCTGGTGCCGGAACACAACTTCATGCTGTTCGGGGCGGCGTTCTACCGCGACCGCTACCGCAAGACCTCCGATGGCTGGAAGATCTGCGCGACGGGATATCAGCGCACCTATGAGGTGGCTCAGAAACTGGACGGCAAACTGACCCAGGGGCCAGCGCTGGCCTGACTGGTTACTGGGCTACGGCGATCACTGCGCCGGGCTGCAACCAGCGGATGATCTTGACGAGGGTGGCGTCGTCGAGTGCCACACAACCGGCCGTCGGTGCGCCGTTACTGGTGTGGACGAAGAACGCGCCGCCGTTGCCGGGGATGCGTTCCTTGTTGACGCCCATCACAATCGCGTGCGCGTAGGCCGGGATGTAGAGGTTCTCGGTGCCGCTTGCCAGTGAGGTATTGAACGGGCAGTCGGCCTGCTTGCAGACCTGCATCGTGTTGTAGGTGGGGCCGTCGGCGGACCACCAGTAGTCCGGGGTGGTCTGGTAGTACTTCAGTCCTCCGCCGGGACTGGGCTCGGTGCCGAAGGCGAAGTCCAAGGAGTAGACGCCCATCGGGGTTGCCGGGACGGCATCTTTGGCCTTGGGCGCCATCCCGGCCGAGCCGACGAGGGTGGGGATGCCACTGCCGACCGGTTGCCATCCGGTGGGCCCGCGCTGCCAGACGTCCATCTTGGCGTTCGACCCGCCGGTGCCGACCACGGAGAGCACCTGGGTGGCGTTGCCGACCTGCGGGGCGAACCATGGGGTGTCGGCCTGGCCGACCGGCGCCGAGGCCACCGCGACAGCCGCCGCGCTCAGGGCAGCGGCCAGCGAAAACGTGAATCGACGCATGGGTTTCATCGTCGCTGTGCAGTTCGACGGGGGTCAAGTCAAGGTTGGGGCACGGTTGGGTGTGCAGGCCGCAACGGGGGTAGCGGAACTCCGCCATGACCCGTTGGATCCCTGCCCGGCCTGGCCGTCGATTTGCGCGGCCGGATCGCCGCGGAAAGTTGAATCGGCAAACATGACGCGCCGCCCGACTTTCGTCTATATCGGCACCCCAGGTGCGTACAGATCGCAGTGAATAGCGCACCGGCAAACCCGCAGCTAACATCCGGGCATGTCTCATGCGCAGTACGATCCGACGCCGAAAGCTCCGCCGCCCTGGGCGCAGCCTGCACCTGCTCAGGGGCCCGGTATTGCACGACTGCTACCGGTGTTGGGCGTGGTGCTGGGCCTGCTGGGACTCGGCATGGGGGCGGCGGCCTGGTTCCGCGCCGCCCCGGCAGACGTGGCGGGCAAGCCCGAACAGCAGGTTGTCGATGCGAGCGCGGCAGTATGCGAGGCCTACACCAAAGGTGTGCGATCAATGCGGGTCGTGGCGGGAAGAATTGTTGACAACCCGGCCGACACACTTCCGGTTGCCGTCAATAGCCGGCTCGCCGAGGTCGCTGTGGGTAATTATTTCATTAATGCACTAGCAGCAAACCCGGCCGCACCGCCTGAACTTCAAGAACCACTACTAGAATTAGCGAGGGCTTATCAAGATGTTGCGTTAATTCAGTTGGCAAACGGAACACCTTCCGATTACAAATCTGAAAAAGACATTGTCAATGAAGCAGTTGCGAAACTCGACCAGTTATGCCAGTAGCTGACCTTCCGCCTGGCGAGTGGACGCCATTGCTAATCGGTGACCAGTGGCCGGGTTTAGCTTCACTTAGAGCTGTCTCCGCGAGTGCGCATTCGCGTCAAATAGTAGCTTTAGACTTCAATAACTACGTTGATCTATTAATAGGCATTAAACGCCAGAGCCTCGATCCTCAGTTCGGCGCCACAGCCGAAGTCGCCCGCAATCTATTCGAAAGCAGCGCAGCTCAATCCAATCAGATCACGCAAAGCAATGCGACCAAGAGTGTGGCTTACGAAAATGTCCGTCACCGGGTGGTCGAACTCCGCAACAGTCTGCGACATCTGGCCGAAGTAGGAAACACTGCGATCGATGCGGTCAACAAGTCGGGGAATCCTCTCACGGAGAAAGCCGCTGAGATCTTTTCAATCATAACTAAAACCCGAGGCGATGCATTTATTCAGGCAGCCGGCTGCATAGGACAGATCAGTGATCAAATACGCGTCGTACTAAATGCCCAGGGAGTCGACGCATCACCACAGGAATTCGCCGCCGGGCAGGCTGTGAACAATAGATTAAAAGTCCATACAGACTCCTCAGAACTCAAAGCTGAAATTGGGAAGAGACTTGATCTTCTGAATGGCGTGGAAGGTACGACTCTGCCCGTCAACGGTGACACGAGTGCACTGGGCGACCAGGGCGCAGAAGCGCCCAACACCGGACCGAACGGGGCAACTGCTCCGCCAGCCCAGCGGACAGTCCTGCCCGACCAAGGCGGACAGGCAACAGAGGCCGATCGTCCCGAAACCCTGGCACCGCATTCCCCAACCACTTTGCCCGACCAAGGCGGACTGGCAGGCGAACCTTCCCAGTTCTCACCTTCATCTCACTCCGCCCTACCCGACCAAGGTGCCCGCGAAACCTCTGCGGATGGCCTTGCATCCGTAGGTCCCCCGGCATCAACTCAAGCGACCCTGCCCTATCAAGGCGCCCAAACAGCCCCTCCAAATCTCCCAGCGCCTACAAACCCCGTTACCAGCCCCAGAGCCACAGACCTCGCCAGTGCATTTGCCTCGACTCCACCTGCTCATAGCGTCGACTCTCCCTCGACAGCAACCGCTCCCAGCACCAGCACCAGTAATCAAATCGGGGCATCCGCCCTCTTCCCATATGAACTGGCGCAGAGCCTTGACACCGGTATCCAGACCGGCGCACCAGTGTCGGCCAGCGCCGAGGCAATCGCGACCGCGGCAGTCACCCCCGTCCACACCGCACCTCCCCCGCTCAGTACTTCCTTGGAGACCATCGCTCCAGCGCCGCCGGTTTTCGAGACCGCCCATGCTGTTTCGCCCCAAGGCACCGATCTGGCCCACGTTGGTCCCGTCTCCGCAGACGTTGCCCCACCAGTTATCGCCCCCACTCCCCCAGCAGCGGTTGCCCCCGTGATCGCGCCACCCGTCAGTGCCGGCCCGGTCGCCATGCCCAGTCCGGCACCTCTTATTGCCTACGGTGCCGATCTGCGACCGCCGGCCGTAGCTGCCGTTGCCGCGCCGCCGGTCAACGTCGCCGCTCCGGGTTCTGCTCCGATCAACCCCTCCGGTAGCGCTGCGCCCACCGGCCAGCCAACGGTGGTTCGCCAACAGCACTCGGCTGCAACACCTCTGGCGGTGGCAGCTGGGCTGACCGAACAGGCTGTCGCCGCCGCTACGGGTGGGGCTGCCGTCGGTGCGGCGGCAGCAAGGACCGAAGCCGAGAACCGACTACGCAGACTCCTCGCTGCCGTGGCTAGGCAACAGCCCCAACTACGTTGGGCCATCGGGATTCTCGACAACGGCGACACCGTGCTGGCCACCGACCTTGCAGGCGGCTGGCTTCCCCCACACATTGACGTTCCAGTCGGGGTGAAGCTGCTGCGGCCAACAGCACACCGACGGAACCTGGCCGCTCTTCTAGGCGCGGCCACCTTGACCGCCCACTACGAACCGGGCCAGTACCTCTCCCCCGCCGCCGAACCGGTCGCGATGTCGATCCGGGCACGAGACACCGCGCCGGTGGAGGACCTCGGCTGGGCGCTGTCGCAGGCCACCAAGTGGCGTGACGGTCTGCCGCGGCTGGCGCACACCTTGGCCAAGGCCATCACAGCCCAGACGGGATTCCTCGATTCCGAAGTGGTGTTGCTACGCGAGCACCTGCGCGCGGTGGAGCGCACCGTGCTGGTGAAGTATCCGGCCAACGTCAACCCCGCCGAGGTGGCCAATTGGCAGCTCCTGGCCACGATCGCCGCTCTCCTCGACAACGACAGAAGGCTGGCGAACTACCACTTCGACTGGTTTCAGACCCAGGCGCTGCCACGGGGAGGATATCGATGACCGGTGGTCAGCTCAACGCCAACGTTGAGCAGTACCTGCAGGCGGCCGCGTCGAACACGCCACCACCGACAATTCCGTCCGACCCGGTGATTCCAGGCCTCACACCCGTCGAACAGTGGATGGCGGTCCTGACAGCAGCGGCCAATCTCAGCGACGCCGCCGACAACGCCCAAGCCGTCGCGGAGCACGCCGAGCGCGACGCCAAAATGAGAGAGGCAGCCGAAAAGTTCGCCGCTCAAGACGAGCTCGCCGCCGCAGAGCTGGAAAGCATTGCCGCAGAACCGTATAGCTCCCCCGGCGCGACAGCCGCCGCGCCGGATCAGAGCGCCGCTATGGCTCAGCAGTTTCCGCAGATCGCCTCCGGCATCGCCGGCGCTCTTGCCGGTGCCGTCGGCGGCGCACTACAACCACTCGCGCAATTACCCCAACAAGCCGCTCAGGGGTTGCAGCAGGCCATGCAGGCCGGGATGGGATTGCTCCAACAGGCGGGTGGCGACGAGGCCGATCTGCGGCTGGACGACATCGACTTGGCCACCACCCCGTCAGCCGAGGACTTCGGTATCGACGCCGATGACATCGGTGCCCCCGGTGGTGCCGCCAACGGCGCGCTCGACCTCGGCAGCGGCGGGCTCGGCGGGTTCGGCGCCACTGGCGGGGGCCTAGGGCCACTCAGCGTCACCGCGCCGACCGGCTATCTCGGCCCGCCGCCGGTGCCACCGTCGTCGGTCAGCACCGCCCCGTCCTCGGCGCCGATTACGTCAATTACCCAGCCCGGCAATGCCGTTTCTCACCCACCGGTCGGTACGGGTATGGCCGGCATGCCGCTGATGCCTCCCGGCGCGATGGGCGCAGCCGCCAGCACCGACAAGGATGAGAAGGCCGACACCAAGCGGGTGTCGGTGCCACCGGTCCGAAATGGCGCGCCGGTGCAGGGCCGTCTGACCATGCCGCCCGAAGCCCCGGCGGTGACCAAAAAGATGGATGGCAAACCAGTCGTGGCCCGCAGGATCATCGGACCCAACGACAGTCAGTCAGCAGAAACCAAGTCCGGGTCCTGACGTCGCGCACTGCTGCGGGGAATCCACCGTCGCAGCACAGCCATACACAGCAGGAAGTAGAGCAATCCCAGGGCCCAACCGGCCACTACGTCGGACGGGTGATGGACGTTGAGGGCGACTCGCGCCAGACCCACCAGCAGCATCGTGACCACGCCAACGACGGCGACCGGAACGCGCATCGCCCGGTGGAGATGAGGCCAGGCCAGGGTGATGAACGCCAGCACCGCCACCGTCACGCCCAAGGCGTGGCCGGAGGGAAACGCCGACGATGACTCGAGGATCAACGCGGTGTCCGGACGGGGCCGACCCGCAAGCGCTTTCGCGGCGACGGTAACCAGGCCCATCCCCCCGACGGTCAGGAGCAGGAACACCACAGTCCAAGTGCTGCGGCGGATGAGCGCGGCAATGATGACACCCAGGGCGACAACTCGGAGCGCCGTTGGACTCAGTAGATCGGAAACCGCTTCCCAGAAGCCGATCCAGCCGGCCTGGTGTGCACCAACCCGATGAAATTGACGCAACAACCAGTTATCCGCGCCGTCTAACCACGCCCAGTTGCCGGCCACCGCAACCCAGAGCAGGACGTACAGAGTCGCCGCGAGCACGATGACCCGCACCAGCGCTTTTCGCGAAACCACAAGCAACAAGTACACCACTTCTGATTAGCGGGGCTAACATCGTCGGCGGTACACAGGGCGGCCCAGGCGCCGCCCGGAAAGGCCGGCCACCCATGACCTCTCCAGTCGAGATGCCCATCCCGGTGCCTGACGTCCCGGGCGCCGACGCCGGGGGCGCCGGCCTGCCGAAGCGATCTGATCTCACCGTATTCCAGCGGGTGGTCGTGGATTCCTCGGCCATCGCCGACGTCGGACTGCGCACCGCCATCTCGACCGTCGTCGGCGCGGCCGTGGCGCCCACCATTCTCACCACCGCGGTACGCCGCGGCGACGCGCGCCGGGAACGCGACAACATCAATTTCTACGTTGACTTGGCCAAACAGAAGAACGCGGCGCAGTCCTTCCCGACGCCGACGACGATCCCGAGTGTGTCAACCCGCGCTGCCAACCCGATCGCCGAGTACATCGCCCGAAGCCACGTTCACAACGGCTCCTTTCAGAGCGATTTCGAGCCGATCAACCCCGACATGCGCGACAAGTGGCGAAAGCTCAAGCGCAACAACATTGTCCGTTTCCAGCACTGGCGTCATTCAGATGGCCCGCGGCCGACTCTCTGCGTGATCCACGGGTTCATGGGATCGCCATATCTGGTGAACGGCCTGTTCTTCTCGCTGCCATGGTTCTACCGCTCCGGCTACGACGTCCTGCTGTATACCTTGCCGTTCCATGGCCGGCGCGCCGAAGGCCTCTCGCCGTTCAGCGGTTACGGCTACTTCGCCAACGGGATGACCGGCTTCGCCGAGGCGATGGGTCAGGCGGTCTACGACTTCCGCACAATCCTGAATTGGTTGCAGCACAGCGGTGTCGACCGCATCGCACTGACCGGCATCTCCCTGGGGGGTTACACCTCGGCGCTGGTCGCGTCGGCCGATGACCGACTGGAGGCGGTGATTCCCAACGTTCCACTGGTCACCCCGGCGTCAGCCTTCAATGACTGGTGGCCGGCCAGCACGGTGGTTCAGTTGGCGCGGGCGGTCGGCGGAATGAGCCGTGAGGAAGCCTATTCCAGCTTCGCCTACCACTCCCCGCTGAACTACCAGCCCAAGGTGCCCAAAGACCGGCGGCTGATCATCACCGGCCTCGGTGACCGTCTCGCACCACCTGATCATGCCGAGGCGTTGTGGGAGCACTGGGACCGCTGCGCGCTGCACTGGTTCCCCGGCAACCATGTCCTGCACGTCAGCCAACCCGAGTACCTGCGTCGGACCAACCGGTTCCTGCGGCCGTTGATGTTCGACTGAACACCCCCGCCAAGATTGCAGTGGCGCAGAGATTTTCTCGGACTTCCGCTGCGTAGTGGTCAGACCAGCGGGCGGCCGGTGCGGATCCGCCAGTTCACCTCGTGCAGAAGCATGTTGAACGGAAAGTTCCGAACAAACGACGGAGCGAGAGAGCTTCCCAGTCTGATCACGGTCATCAGGGCGTCGAACTCGCGCTGTCTGGAATTGTTCCACTCCAGCTTCATCTCGTCGCGGAACCGCTGCGGCAGGAAGCCGGTGGTGATCAGGCGCGCGATGCTCTCGTTGATGTGCTGCAGCGGTCCGGGAAGCTGAAGCCCCCTCAGCCGGGCCACCGCGATGGGATAGAGGAACTCCCGGATGGTGTCGTCGATGTGGATCTTCTCGAGTTGCTCATCCCAGTACTTGTCGAAAGCCGTTCGGTCGGCGGGCCACATCTCCGGGCGCACCTGCAGCATGGTGCCCAACACCATGCTGTCGTGGTAGTGCTGGTCGGCGGCCTCGTCGTCCATCTCGCCGACGAACATCCGACGCACGTCCACCCCACCTTTGTAGAGACAAGCGGCAACCCATAGCTGCAGCTCTGGATCCAGGGCGTTGTACTTCACCGGGCTCTCCTCGGTGGAGGTCACCTGGGCGTGCGCCTGAGTCACCGCCTTGCGGTAGGCCTTCTGCTGTTCGGCGTTGCCGCGAGTGGCCACGGCCAGATAGGTGAAAGTGGTCCGCGCCCGTTTGATCGGATGGCGGTCGATGCGGCCGCTCTCGACTCGGCTCTCCTTGACGCCGTATCCCACTGCCGGATGGCCGAGTTGCATGATCACATTCGCCGGACCCGCCAGCAGAGCGATGCCGGGTACACCGTCCTCGGGGGTGGCCGCACGGGTCAACCGCTGCAGCAGGCTTGGGCCGGTGGCCGGGCCGGACGACTCACTGACGGGACGCTCCACCACGCTGACGACCGCGCGAGTGCTCACCGGGGCCCCTGTCTGTGAATCTGGAAACGAGTGTTTCCCGATATTGTGCCACCCCCACCGCGATGTCAAGATTGGCCGGTGACACAGGTGCGGCCCTACGCCGGCGTGGATGCCGTAGACCGACTGAGCCGCCGTCGATCCCGGCTGCTGGAAGCCGGCCTGGAAATTCTGGGAAGCAACGTCGACCCCGCGGAACTGACCGTCCGGGGCATCTGCCAGCAGGCCGGTTTGGCCACCCGCTACTTCTACGAGAGTTTCGATGACAAGGAGGATTTCATCGGCGCGATGTTCGACTCGGTGATCGCCCGGCTTGCCGCGACGACCCAGGCGGCGGTGGCCGCGGCGCCCGTCGAGGAGCAGACCCGGGCGGGTCTGGCCAACATCGTGCGCACGATCGAGGCCGACCGGCGCGTGGGCCGACTGATGTTCGGGGCTCAGGTGTCCAACGCCGCGGTGATCCGCAAGCGGCAGGAGTCCGAGGCGCTGTTCGTCTTG
>Ga0164293_10003263_pt1 | contig 13821 bp, 10 predicted proteins | sample GEODES118metaG_FD_111487 | JGI IMG/M metagenome (GOLD analysis project Ga0164293, IMG submission 111487) | Eutrophic lake water microbial communities from Lake Mendota, Wisconsin, USA - GEODES118 metaG | ecosystem: Environmental > Aquatic > Freshwater > Lake | place: USA: Lake Mendota... | reverse complement strand
CGCTTGCTGCCCTGGCAGCTGGCGCCCGGGTACTGGCACTGGCTTCAGGCAGGCTGGGTGCGGGCCTAAGCCGCCAAGCGCTCAGGCAAGCAACAAGCGTTCGACCTCTAGCCTGCCCTCGGCACCCGTCATGAGCACCAGGCTGGCGCCGGGGCGTACCGGCTGATCTTCACTCGGGTTGAAGTGCCAGCGGCCCTGCTCGTGAAGAGCCAGCAGCATATAGCGCGGGGACCGGGGCAAGAGCAGGCCCAGGGCCTGCACGGGCAAGCCCTCAGGCACCAGCACCTCCTCGATACGGGTGCCTTCCTCGGTGCGCAGCATCTGGTCCATGAAGTTGACGACATGCGGGCGCACCATGGCCGACGCGATCCGCATGCCGCCGGTGAAGTCGGGCGAGACCACCTCGTCGGCACCGGCACGCCGGGCCTTGTCGGCATTGCGGATGTCGTGCAGGCGCACCACCACCCGCACCTGAGGGGCGAGCAACTTGACCGAGAGCGCCACCATCAGGTTGTGGCTGTCATCGGCAGTCACTGCAAAAACTCCGGCGGCGCGCGAGAGGCCGGCGCGGCGAAGGGCCTCATCATCTGCAGCGTCGGCGTGCAGGTAGAGGCAGCCGGGGTGGCGCTCCAGCCAGGCATCCAGCGCCTCCTGGCTCTTCTCGATCGCCACCAAGGGCCGTCGGGTGGCCAGCAACTCCTCGGCGACGTTGCCGCCCACGCGGCCGATGCCGCAGACGATGTAGTGTCCCGACAGGGCTGCAATATGCCGATCCATGCGACGTCTCCTCAGGTTGGCGTTCAGGTCGGACTCGATCAGCAACGCCAGGAAGGTGGAAAACAGGTAGCTCATGGTGGCGATGCCCACCACCGAAATCGCCACCGTGAACAATCGCCCATAGGGTTGGGCGGAGAGGTCCACCACCTCGCTGTAGCCAATCGTGGCCACGGTGATGAAGGTCATGTAGAAGCTGTCGATCCAGCTCGCCTGCGGGCTGCCAATGGCGTGGTAACCCAGCGTGCCGACGACCATCACCGCGCAGATGCCCAGAGCGCCAGAGACAAGGCCCCGGAAGTGGCGGCTGAGTAGGAGGGATTGGCGCGAGGGCAAGTAGGAGGCGCGATCGGTTTTTATCCCGTCGGGCCGGTCGTCAAAATTCTAGGCCAGCTGCCGCTTCAAGTGGTGCCGTCCGAAGTGGCGCAGCGCGGCAGGTAAACTCCCGCCCTCCCCCGTACAGCCTCTGGATCCACACCACGAACCGCTGGAAAGTCATGAACGCAAGCAACACCACCGCGCCCGCCGCCCCCCCTGCGGCTCCGGCCCCCACAGCAGCGGCCCACCGCGCGCCCGCTGAACGCCCTCCCGAAGAGGGCCGCACGCCCAAGATCTTCATCAAGACCTTCGGCTGCCAGATGAACGACTACGACTCGGACAAGATGGCCGACGTCATGAAGGCCGCTGAGGGCTACGAAAAGACCGACGACCCCGAACAGGCCGACCTCATCCTCTTCAACACCTGCTCGGTGCGCGAGAAAGCGCAGGAGAAGGTCTTTTCCGACCTGGGCCGGGTCAAGCACCTCAAGGCCAAGGGCGTGCTCATCGGCGTGGGCGGCTGTGTCGCCAGCCAGGAGGGCGCGGCCATCGTCGAGCGCGCGCCGTATGTGGATGTGGTCTTTGGCCCGCAGACCCTGCACCGCCTGCCCGAGTTGCTCGAGGCCCGTCGGCGCGAAAAGCAGGCCCAGGTGGACATCAGCTTTCCCGAGATCGAGAAGTTCGACCACCTGCCTCCCGCCAGGGTCGAGGGCGCCAGCGCCTTCGTGAGCATCATGGAAGGCTGCTCCAAGTATTGCAGCTACTGCGTGGTGCCCTACACCCGCGGCGAGGAGGTCTCGCGCCCCTTCGAGGACGTGCTCACCGAGGTGGCAGGGCTCGCCGAACAGGGCGTGAAGGAAGTGACCCTGCTGGGGCAGAACGTGAATGCCTACCGCGGCAAGATGGGCGACACCGCCGAGATCGCCGACTTTGCGCTGCTGATTGAATATGTGGCCGAGATCCCCGGCATCGAGCGCATTCGCTACACCACCAGCCACCCCAATGAATTCACCCAGCGCCTGATCGACGTGTATGCCAAGGTGCCGCAGCTGGTGAGCCACCTGCACCTGCCGGTGCAGCATGGCAGCGACCGCATCCTGATGGCGATGAAGCGCGGCTACACCGCGATGGAATACAAGTCGACCATCCGCAAGCTGCGGGCGGTGCGGCCCCAGATTTCCCTCTCGTCGGACTTCATCGTCGGGTTCCCCGGCGAGACCGAGGACGACTTCCAGAAGATGATGAAGCTGATCGAGGACGTGGGTTACGACGCCAGCTTCAGCTTTGTCTTCAGCCCGCGGCCCGGCACGCCGGCGGCCAACCTGCACGACGACACACCGCAGACCCTCAAGCTCAAGCGCCTGCAGCAGTTGCAGGCCAAGCTCGAGGAGAACGTGCGCCGTATCAGCGACAGCCGGGTCGGCACGGTGCAACGCATTCTGGTGGAAGGGCCTTCCCGCAAAGACGCCAACGAGCTCATGGGCCGCACCGAGTGCAACCGCATCGTCAACTTCGCCGGCCCCCAGCGGCTCAAGGGGCAGATGATCGATGTGACCATTACCCAGGCCTACCCGCATTCGCTGCGGGCCGAGGTGCTCACGCGCGAGTGAGGCAATAGAAATCACCGCAATAAAAAGGCGCTCCTCGGAGCGCCTTTTTTCTCGGATGGGCCCTGAGCCTCACATCCCGGGCATTCCCGGCATGCCTTTCATGCCCTTCATGCCGCCCATGCGCTTCATCATTTTCATGAGGCCGCCGCCCTTCATCTTCTTCATCATGCCCTGCATCTGGTCAAACTCATTGAGCAGGCGGTTCACTTCCTGAACATGCACCCCGGCGCCGGCAGCAATGCGGCGCTTGCGGGTCGCCTTGATGAGGTCAGGCTTGCGGCGCTCGAGCGGCGTCATGCTGCAGATGATGCCCTCCTTGCGTCGGATGTCGCGCTCGGCCTTGTCCATGTCGACCTGGCCGGCCTTGGCCTGCATCTGCGCGGGCAGCTTGTCCATCAGCTGCGACAGCCCACCCATTTTCTTCATCTGGCGCAATTGGTCGAGAAAGTCGTTGAGGTCAAAGCCCTCGCCGCTTTTGACCTTGGCGGCCAGCCGCTGCGCGGACTCCATGTCCACGCCAGCCTGCACCTGTTCGACCAGGGCGACGATGTCGCCCATGCCCAAGACACGGCCGGCGTGGCGCTCGGCGTCGAAGACTTCCAGGCCGTCGATCTTTTCAGACACGCCGGCAAACTTGATGGGCGCGCCGGTGATCTGCCGCACCGACAGGGCGGCGCCGCCGCGCGAGTCGCCGTCGAGCTTGGTGAGGACGATGCCGGTGAGCGGCAGTGCCTCACTGAAGGCCTTGGCCGTGTTGACTGCGTCCTGGCCCTGCATCGCGTCAACGACAAAAAGCGTCTCCACGGGCTTGAGCTCGGCGTGCAGGGCACGGATTTCCTGCATCAGCGCCTCGTCGATCGCCAGGCGACCGGCGGTGTCGACCAGCAACACGTCGAAGTAGCCGCGGCGGGCATGGTCCAGCGCGGCGCGGGCAATGTCGACCGGCTTCTGGTCGGGGCTGCTGGGGAACCACTCGGCGCCGGCCTGGGCGGTCACCGTCTTGAGCTGCTCGATGGCGGCCGGGCGGTACACGTCGCCCGAAACGGTGAGCACCTTCTTCTTGCGCTTTTCAATCAGGTGCTTGGCCAGCTTGGCGGTGGTGGTCGTTTTGCCCGCGCCCTGGAGGCCGGCCATCAGGATGACGGCGGGCGGCTGGGTGGCCAGGTTGAGGTCGGCGACGCCCTCGCCCATGGTGGCCACCAATTCGCGGTGAACAATGCCCACCAGCGCCTGCCCCGGGTTGAGCGAGCCCGCCACTTCCTGGCCGAGGGCCTTTTCCTTGACCCGGGCGACGAAGTCGCGCACCACCGGCAGGGCGACGTCGGCCTCGAGCAGGGCCATGCGCACCTCGCGGAGCATGTCTTGGACATTGCTTTCGGTGATGCGGGCCTGGCCACGCATTTCCTTGACCAGGCGCGAGAGTTTGTCAGTGAGTGCGGAGGCCATGGGGGGATGGGAGGGGGGTGGGGAGCCGCTGCCAGGGGTGCCGGCCGGACCGGACAGGCGAACGACTAAACTGTGGTCATGATTCTACCGATCACGGGGGCCTCGGCGTCCCTGGCCATCCTGCTGCTCACGCTGGCAACAGCCGCCGCCTATGCGGTACCGGCTGCACTGGCGCAGCGCCTGTCCAGCAGAGCGACGCGCGGTGCGCTGGTGCTGGCCTGGGTGCTGCACCTCGCGGTTCTGGCGGGTTCGCTCCTCGGCGACGGGCCGCGCTTCGGCTTCGGGCCCGCCCTGTCCGTGACCGCCTGGCTGGTGCTGACCGTGTACGCGATCGAGCAGCAGATGTTCCCCCAGTTGCAAGCGCGCTGGGCAGTGGCTGGCTTGGGTACGGCCACGGTGTTGCTCGCGCTGTTGTTCCCGGGCGCGCAGCTACACGCCTCGGCCTCGCCGATGCTGCCCCTGCACTGGGCGCTGGGGATCTCTTCTTACGGGCTGTTTGCCGCCGCAGTGGTACATGCTTGGTTGATGATGCGGGCCGAGCGCCAGATTCGCCAGGCAGCCGAGCCGCAGCCGGGCCTACCCCTGCTCACCCTGGAGCGCCTCACCTTCCGCTTTGCCACCGGCGGCTTCGTGCTGCTGTCGGCCACCCTGCTGGCAGGCGTGGTGTTCGGGGAGGCCGCTGGCGGACCGGGCTGGCGCTGGGACCACAAAACCTCCTTCTCGGTGCTGGCCTGGCTGGCCTTTGCCACCCTCCTCATCGGCCGGGCCCGCTTCGGCTGGCGCGGTCGCCGGGCGGTGCGCATGCTTTATGTGGGGTCCCTGCTCCTGCTCTTGGCCTACGTAGGCTCACGCTTTGTCCTCGAGGTGGTGCTCAACCGGGGCATGGCGTGAAGTACCTGATCGTCCTGGCCCTGCTGGCCTACCTGTATTTCGCCTGGCGCAAACAGCGGGGGAATCGTCCGGGTAACAGCGCCCGCAGCCCCGGCCCCGAGCGCAGATCCGAGACTGGGGCCGCGCCACAGGAGATGGTCTGCTGCGACCGATGCGGGTTGCACCTGCCACGCAATGAGTCCCTCACCGACGGGCGCGGCGGCACGTTTTGCTGCGCCCAGCACCGCGAGCCAGGCAGCGCCTGAGGCGCTCGGACCCAGCGATGCGCGAGCCGGCTGCCGCCGCACTCTGGGACCGAGGCTGGTACCGGTTCGCCCGCCGGCTTGATTCGCCCAACTTCGGCCCACGTCCCACAGGCGCCTGCGTCGACCTGGTGGTGGTGCATTCCATCAGCCTGCCGCCGGGCCAGTTTGGCGGCGACGAGGTGCAGCGCCTCTTCACCAACACCCTGGATTGGAACGCCCATCCCTACTTTGGGCAGATCCGCGGCATGGAGGTCTCGGCGCATTTTTATATACGCCGGGGCGGCGAGTTGTGGCAGTTCGTGAGCGGCGACCAGCGCGCCTGGCATGCGGGCGCCTCGCACTGGCGCGGCCGCGCCAACTGCAATGACGATTCGGTCGGCATCGAGCTCGAAGGGCTCGAAGGTGATACTTTCGAGCCGGCCCAATATGAGTGCCTGGCCGCGTTGGTGGCAGCCCTCGCCCAGCACTACCCCATCGCCCACATTGCGGGCCACGAGCATGTGGCGGCAGGACGCAAAGCGGACCCTGGTCCTGGCTTCGACTGGGCGCATTTACAACGGCAACTGGGCTGGCCGTCGCTGTGTTTTCCCGAGGTTTTGAGCCTGCCCCGCGGTTCGCTGTAGGCAGACAGCTGAACTTTGGTTTCAAGCGCGGATTCGGGCTTGAACTTGCCCGTGTTTTAGGGACTGTCCAATCGGGGGTGTCAAGGGCGTGAACACTACATCTAGTGCCTTGTCAGCGACCCGCACCCCAGATATAGTGCTTGCGCAGACCAAGTGAAAAATGCCTTTTTGTCCCCCCGCCTCACGCAGGCGCCCGGGCAAAGCGGACACAAAACCAGCCTGAAGACTGAAAAAGAGGACCCATGCAGACAGCCCAGAGCGTTTCTTCCCCCGCCTTTGCCGGCGTCGCCCCGATGATGGGTCCGAGCGCCAACGCTGGCAGCACCGGCCAAGCCCTGGCCAACTACCAGATCATTCGCCGCAACGGCGCCGTCGTTCCCTTCGCCCCTGACAAGATCGCCATCGCCCTGATGAAGGCCTTCCTCGCGGTGCACGGCACCCAAGGCGCAGCCTCGGCCAGCGTGCGCGAGACGGTAGACGGCCTCACCCAGTCCGTGATGCGCGCCCTGATGCGTTCGCGTCCGGGCGGCGGCACCTTCCACATCGAAGACGTGCAGGACCAGGTCGAACTCGGCCTGATGCGCGGCAGTCACCACGAAGTGGCACGCGCTTATGTGCTGTACCGCGAGCGCCGCGCACAAGAGCGCGCCGCCCAGGGCGAGGCCGCCCAGCCTGCCGCTCCCACCATGCACGTCATCGATGGTGGCCAGCGCATCCCGCTGGATATGGCCCACTTGCAGGGCCTGATTGAGAGCGCATGCCGCGGCCTGGGCGCCGACGTCAAGCCCGACCCGATCGTCGCCGAGACCCTGCGCAACCTGTACGACGGCGTGCCGATCGACGAGGTTTACAAGGCTTCCATCCTGGCCGCGCGCACGCTGATCGAAAAAGACCCCGACTACACCTACGCCACCGCGCGCCTGCTGCTGCACACGATCTTCAAGGAGATCCTGGGCCGCGACCTCACCCCGGCCGAGGCCGCCGCCAGCTATGTCGACTACTTCCCGGCCTTCATCAAGAAGGGCGTGGACAACGAGCTGCTCAACCCCGACATGCTGCAGTACAACTTGGCACGTCTGGGCGCTGCGCTCAAGCCCGAGCGCGATCTGCAGTTCGACTACCTGGGCCTGCAGACCCTGTACGACCGCTACTTCCTGCATGTGCGCAAGACCCGCATCGAACTGCCGCAGGCCTTCTTCATGCGCGTGGCCATGGGCCTGGCGCTCAACGAAATCGACCGTGAGGCGCGTGCCATCGAGTTCTATGAAGTGCTCTCGAGCTTTGACTTCATGTCCTCTACCCCGACGCTGTTCAACGCCGGCACCCTGCGCTCGCAGCTGTCCTCGTGCTACCTGACCACCGTCCCCGACGATCTGGACGGCATTTACGAGTCCATCAAAGAAAACGCCCTGCTGTCCAAGTTCGCCGGCGGCCTGGGCAATGACTGGACCCGCGTGCGCGCATTGGGCTCTCACATCAAGGGCACCAACGGCGAGTCCCAGGGCGTGGTCCCCTTCCTGAAGGTGGTCAATGACACCGCGGTGGCCGTCAACCAGGGTGGCAAGCGCAAGGGTGCGGTCTGCGCCTACCTGGAAACTTGGCACCTGGACATCGAGGAATTCCTCGAGCTGCGCAAGAACACCGGCGATGACCGTCGCCGCACCCACGACATGAACACGTCCAACTGGATCCCGGACCTGTTCATGCGCCGGGTGATGGAAAAGGGCGAGTGGACTCTGTTTTCCCCCTCCACCTGCCCCGACCTGCACGATAAGTTCGGCACTGACTTTGAGAAGGCCTATGTGGCCTACGAAGAAAAAGCCAAGCGCGGCGAACTCAAGCCCTTCAAGACGGTTCAGGCCGCCGACATGTGGCGCAAGATGCTCACCATGCTGTTCGAGACCGGGCATCCTTGGATCACCTTCAAGGACGCCTGCAACGTGCGCTCGCCCCAGCAGCACATTGGCGTGGTGCACTCATCCAACCTGTGCACCGAGATCACCCTGAACACCAGCGACACCGAAACCGCGGTCTGCAACCTGGGCTCGATCAATCTGCGCCAGCACCTGAAAGACGGCGGCATGGATCACGACAAGCTCAAGCGCACCATTTCGGTGGCCATGCGCATGCTGGACAACGTGATCGACATCAACTACTACGCGGTCAAGAAGGCGCGCGACTCCAACCTGCGTCACCGCCCGGTCGGCATGGGCATCATGGCCTTCCAGGACGCGCTCTATGAGCTGCGCATTCCCTACGCCTCCCAAGAGGCCGTGGAATTCGCCGACAAGTCCATGGAGGCCGTGTGCTACTACGCCTACTGGGCCTCCACCGAGCTGTCCAAGGAGCGGGGCCGCTACTCCAGCTTCAAGGGTTCGCTATGGGACCGGGGCATCCTGCCCCCCGACACCATCGACCTGCTGGCCCAGGCCCGCGGCGGCTATGTCGAGGTCGACCGCTCGTCGACCCTGGACTGGGACGCCCTGCGCAAGAAGATCAGCGTCGACGGCATGCGTAACTCCAACTGCATTGCCATCGCCCCCACCGCCACCATCTCCAACATCATCGGCGTAGACGCCTGCATCGAGCCCTGCTTCGGCAACCTCTCGGTCAAGTCCAACCTGTCGGGCGAGTTCACCGTCATCAACCACTACCTGGTGCGTGACCTCAAGCGCCTGGGCCTGTGGGACGATGTGATGGTCATGGACCTCAAGCACTTCGACGGCTCGCTGCGCCCGATCGACCGCGTGCCGCAGGAAGTGAAGTCTCTGTACGCCACCGCCTTCGAGGTCGAGCCCCAGTGGCTGGTCGAGGCTGCTGCGCGCCGCCAGAAGTGGATCGACCAGGCCCAGTCGCTCAACATCTATATGGCGGGTGTGTCCGGCAAAAAGCTCGACGACACCTACAAGCTGGCTTGGACCCGCGGCCTCAAGACTACCTATTACCTGCGCACCATCAGCGCCACCCAAACCGAGAAGTCCACCGTGACCTCGGGTCGCCTCAACGCCGTGTCCTCGGGCGCGGCGCAGGGTGGTGGCATGAGCGCAATGGAGGCCGCTGCTGCGGCGGCGCAATCGCAAATCGATGCGACGCCCGCTACCGACATCAAGTTCTGCGCGATCGACGATCCGACGTGCGAAGCCTGCCAGTGAGGCAGGCACGCCGATGATCAAGGCGTGTCGTCTCGCAGCGATCGCCACCTTGTCGAACTTCTCCGACAAAGTGGCGATGTATATGAACAACAAAATCGAGCGGTGATGTGAACGGACACTTTGCTTTTCACGATACCGCTCTCATAATCCGCACATTGGAAAACGTATGTTGACCTGGGACGAAGAAGTCAAACCCGCATCGCAAGCGCTCTCCGCAGCGCCCCTCCCCAGCAGCCTCAATCTTGGCCGCTCGGTGGAATCGTCACCCTCTTTCTCTCCTGCTCCCTCGCTCGCTGCTCCGGTCCCCTCCATGAGCAGCGTCTCCGCCAAGGCAGCCGCAGCCCCCACCCCGTCGCAAGGCGCGCGCCGCGTCAACGCCGCAGACAAGCGCATCATCAACGGCCAGACCGACGTCAACCAACTGGTGCCGTTCAAGTACAAGTGGGCCTGGGAAAAGTACCTCGCCACCTGCGCCAACCACTGGATGCCGCAAGAGGTCAACATGACCCGCGACATCGCCCTGTGGAAAGATCCCAACGGCCTGACCGATGACGAGCGGCGCATCATCAAGCGCAATCTCGGCTTTTTCGTGACCGCCGACTCGCTGGCCGCCAACAACATCGTTCTGGGCACCTACCGCCACATCACCGCGCCCGAGTGCCGCCAGTTTTTGCTGCGCCAAGCCTTTGAAGAGGCGATTCACACCCACGCCTACCAGTACATCGTCGAATCGCTGGGCCTGGACGAATCCGAGATCTTCAACGCCTACAACGAAGTCCAGTCCATCCGCGACAAGGACGAATTCCTGATCCCCTTCATCGCGGCGATCATGGATCCGAACTTCCACACCGGTACGCCGGAGGACGACCAGACGCTTCTCAAGAGCCTGATCGTCTTCGCCTGCCTGATGGAAGGCCTGTTCTTCTACGTCGGCTTTACCCAGATCCTGGCGCTGGGTCGCCAGAACAAGATGACCGGTGCCGCCGAGCAGTACCAGTACATCCTGCGTGACGAGTCGATGCACTGCAACTTCGGCATCGACCTGATCAACCAGCTCAAGCTCGAAAACCCCCATCTGTGGACCGCCGAGTTCAAGGCCGAGATCAAGGGCCTGTTCCAGAAGGCCGTCGAGCTCGAGTACCGCTACGCCGAGGACACCATGCCCCGCGGCGTGCTCGGCATGAATGCCTCGATGTTCAAGGGCTACCTGCGCTACATCGCGAACCGTCGCGCTACGCAGATCGGCCTGGAAGCGCTTTTCCCCAACGAGGAAAACCCCTTCCCCTGGATGAGTGAAATGATTGACCTGAAGAAAGAGCGCAATTTCTTCGAAACCCGCGTGATTGAGTACCAGTCGGGTGGCGCGCTTTCCTGGGATTGAATGGCAACTGCGACTCGTTGGAGTTTGAGTTAGAAGATTTGCCCGCATCGTCGACTGGCCCGTCAGAGGCCGGCGACACGCGGGTTACCGTGTTCATGTCGCTGGGCTCTGGCCCAACGGCATGAATCGCTCTGATGCCCCCGGGGGCTTTTAGAGTGTTTCTTCCGTTGATGTTGATCAACTTGAACAGGAGATAGAAATGGCAACTGCAAAGAAACCGGCCGCCAAGAAGGCCGCCACCAAGAAGCCGGCCGCTAAGAAGGTCGCTGCGAAGAAGCCCGCCGCCAAGAAGCCGGCGGCCAAGAAGGTAGCCGCGAAGAAGCCGGCAGCCAAGAAGGTTGCGGCTAAGAAGCCCGCCGCCAAGAAGGTAGCCGCGAAGAAGCCGGCAGCGAAGAAGGCTGCTGCCAAGAAGCCCGCTGCGAAGAAGGCTGCTGCCAAGAAGCCGGCGGCGAAGAAAGCCGCTGCCAAGAAGCCCGCCGCGAAGAAGGCTGCTGCCAAAAAGCCTGCGAAAAAGGCCGCTGCGAAAAAGGCCGCCAAAAAGCCTGCTGCGAAAAAGCCCGCTGCGAAGAAAGCCGCGAAAAAGCCCGCTGCGAAGAAAGCGAAGCCTGCCGCTGCAGCCCCTGCTGCAGCCCCGGCTCCTGCCGCGCAGACCACGCTGAGCCCCCAGGCCGCCTGGCCTTTCCCGACGGCCAGCAAGCCCTGAGCGACAGCGCGGACCCAGGTTCGCGTCGCCACAAAACCCGGCACCGCAAGGTGTCGGGTTTTTTTATGAGCTCCGACCCGGCACCGCAAGGTGTCGGGTTTTTTTTATGAGCTCCGACCCGGCGCCGGAAGGTATCGGTTTTTTATGAGCTCCGACCCAGCACCGCAAGGTGTCGGGTTTCTTTATGGGCGCTCACCCTGCACCACAAGGTGCGGGCTCTCTCAGGGTGCTGGTGTCTGTGCCGGCCCGCGCTCAGTTCATCGCCGTCCGCCAAGGACGGCCCAGTCCCACAGCCTTGTCGTCCTCAGGAGGCAAATAGACCGTCGTGCGGTCTATCTTGGCGTCAAAGGCCGCCAGTTCCGCGCTGGCGCTGCGGATCACTGCCCGGTCTAGCGGATGGCAGCGGCGCTGACTTAGCTTGCTGAGTTGCTCGGATCGGGCTATCTCCTGCCAAACACCTTCGGGGTCGGTCATGAGGGCGAAGGGGTTGTCTGCCGGGGTGTCAGATCGCATGGGCGAGCGCTCCTCTTTCTATGGGCCAAGGAGAAATCAAGGGCGCCGCCCTGAAGGACGGCGGTCGGACTGTGGCAGATGGGCCGTTTTCTGTAACGTCGGGCATGAGCGTGATGGTCCGTAGGACACAGCCCGACAAAACGGAGCGGACGGCTCTCTGCCGCGCAGTCTGAAGGGCAGGGCGCATCTGGCCCGCGCCACCCCTGTAAAAACTGCCGGGCACAATCAGCCGATGACCGCGACACCTGCCTTCATCGCCCCCACCCACCACGAGGACCCGGCGCAAGCGCTGGCCCAGGTCCGCAAGATCTACAACCAGCAGGTGAGCCACCTGCGCGAGGCGGTTGCGCGCTTTGCCGCCGGCGAGACGCTGGCCAGTCGGGTGCGCGCCTGCTACCCCTATGTGCGCATCGAGGTCGCCAGCAGCCTGCGGCCGCAGGCCATGCAAGGCCAAGCCGAGGGACAGGGCCTGTCCTACGGCTTTGCCACCAGCGCGGGCCGTTACGAAACCACACTGACGCGGCCCGACCTGTACGGCAACTACCTGCTGGAGCAGTTCAGGCTTCTGCGCCAGAACCACGGCGTGCAGTTGGAGGTGGGCACCAGCCATGAGCCGATTCCGGTCCACTTTTCCTTCGCGGAGGGCGACCACGTCGAGGGCCAGCTCGGCGCCGACCGGCGTGCGCTGATGCGGGACCTGTTCGACCTGCCGGACCTGACCGCGATGGACGACGGCATTGCCAACGGCACCCGCGAGCCGCGACCGGGCGAGGCCCGGCCGCTGTCTCTTTTTTCAGCGCCACGCATCGACTACTCGCTGCAGCGGCTGCGGCACTACACCGGTACTGCCCCGGACTGGTTCCAGAACTTTGTCCTGTTCACCAATTACCAGTTCTACATCGACGAGTTCGTCCGCTTGGGCCGTCAGGCCATGGCCGACCCGAGCAGCCCCTATGTCGCCTTTGTCGAGCCGGGCAATGTGGTGACCCACCGCCAGGGCCTGCCCGAGTCCGAGCGGTTGCAGGGCCCGGGCCTGCCGGGCGTAGCGCCGCCCCGGCTGCCGCAAATGCCGGCCTACCACCTGCTGCGGCCCGGCCACGGCGGCATCACCATGATCAACATCGGCGTCGGCCCAGCCAACGCCAAGACCATCACCGACCATGTGGCGGTGCTGCGGCCGCATGCCTGGCTGATGCTGGGGCACTGCGCCGGCCTGCGTCAGAGCCAGCAACTGGGCGACTATGTGCTGGCCCACGCCTATGTGCGCGAGGACCATGTGCTCGACGAAGACCTGCCACCCTGGGTACCGATTCCGGCCCTGTCCGAGATCCAGCTCGCGCTCGAAAGGGCGGTGGCCGACGTGAGCGGCAGCCAGGGCGAAGCGCTCAAGCACATCATGCGCACCGGCACCGTGGCCAGCACCGACAACCGCAACTGGGAACTGCTTGGGGGCAACACCGCCCAACGCCGCTTCAGCCAGAGCCGGGCGGTGGCACTGGACATGGAAAGCGCCACCATCGCCGCCAACGGTTTTCGCTTCCGGGTCCCTTATGGCACCTTGCTGTGCGTGAGCGACAAGCCCCTGCACGGAGAGATCAAGCTGCCTGGCATGGCCGACCACTTCTATCGCGCGCGAGTTGACCAGCACCTGCGCATTGGCATGCGAGCAGTGGAAATCCTGCGCGAAGGCGGCAGCCAGCGCCTGCACAGTCGCAAGCTGCGCGCCTTCGACGAGGTGGCGTTTCAGTAGGCCCCGTGACCTGAGGCATCAAGGCGGCCTGCGCGATGCGCACCCGCATCGGGCGGGGGCGGGTTCAGTCCGTGTCAGTGCGCGACGCAAGGTCCGGGGACGGCGTTGCACTCGAGGCCATGGCCTCGCCCAGACGCACCGGGCGCGCCGGCGCCCAGTCGGGGTGAAAGCTCGCCACGTCCTTCGGGAACAACATCACCACGGTGGATCCGAGCAGGAACCGCCCCATTTCCTGCCCCTGGCGCAGCACCACACTGCCCGGCTCATAGCGCCATTGGCGCACATGCCCGGTACGGGGCGGGTTGACCACCCCGTGCCACACGGTAGCCATACTGCCCACGATGGTGGCGCCGACCAGCACCAGAACCATGGGCCCCTGCGCCGTCTCGAACAGGCAGACCACCCGCTCGTTGCG
>Ga0164293_10003261_pt1 | contig 13823 bp, 12 predicted proteins | sample GEODES118metaG_FD_111487 | JGI IMG/M metagenome (GOLD analysis project Ga0164293, IMG submission 111487) | Eutrophic lake water microbial communities from Lake Mendota, Wisconsin, USA - GEODES118 metaG | ecosystem: Environmental > Aquatic > Freshwater > Lake | place: USA: Lake Mendota... | reverse complement strand
TCATCTCCTGAGAAGTCATAGCCTTCTACATTTGTTTGAATAGATTTAAGATGATTTAACCACATATGAAAATGTTCTTTCTCCATTGTTCTCCAAACAATATCTGCTTGATCAAACAACTCTGTCTTTAATAATTGTTGTTGATTTAAATGTTGACCAGATAATCTAACTGCTTTCTTATCTATTGTTAAAATATATTTAGGTGGTTTAGTATTTATCTTTTGAAAACTATCTACATCAAAACTATAATTGTTTTTACCAATTCCAAATTTACGTCTTAAACAGAGTTCCTTATTGCAAAATCTTTTAGCTGCAGGAGTGCTACATTTATAATTATATTCTTTTTCTTTATTTAAACTGTTAATAACAGTTCCTTTTACTTCTTTTGAATCTAATGCCGTATCTCCCCATTTTTTATTTGCAGAATGTAATTCATCTTCCCATGCACCGTCTTTTCCTAATTTTTTAATTAAACAAACTCCCACATTAAATAATGCATCATTCCTTCCACTTTCCTTTTCCATTTTAACTGTCATAAAGGATTGAACACATGGAGGATATTCGTTAAATAAATCTTCCCCTGTTTTAGATACTTCAATTTTAATATTATAAAAATCTTCTGGTTTAATTAAAAAAGGTTTTACTGCTGTCTCTAGTTCTTCAATAGGTATCGAGTGGCCGGTGTCGTTTATTGCATGTCGTGTAGTAAATTCAGAATTGTAATAAGGTAAGTTTAACCAATTACCTATCGTTCCTAACTCTACATTAATTGTTCTTTGCTTTGGAAATATCTCACAATCTCCTAGACCAAGAACACTTGCTATTTCAGCAAGTTTATCAATCATGTCAGAAGCAGACACATAACCATCTATATGCAAAAATAAATGAACTCCACCAGATTTAGATCTGTATGGAAATAGTGGTAGTTTTAAATTTCTTATTTTTTTAATTAAATCAACTGTATTAAATTCTTTATACTTATCTACATCAATGCATCCCCACTTGCATTTGTTATCATTCTTAATTGGTACTATTCCTAAACTTAATTCACCTTTTAAATGTTTTTGAAATAAGTCTAAAGTAACTTTACCCTTCTTTGTAAAAGCTTTTCCTTCCGCTTTACCATCGGTCCTACGAGCTCCATTGAGCTCGTAGGTTCCGTAAGCAGAATCTAAACCTTCAAATAGTTTACTAAAAAATTCTATTGAATTCATAATAAACTAGAATGGAGATTTTTCTGTTTCTGTAGTTTCGTCTTGAGATAGGTTAACTTTAGCCATACCTTTTCTGCAAGTATCATAAAAACTTTGTGCAGCTTTCATAAGATTTGCATTAGGTATATCTTTCACGTGATCAACTTCCCAGCCGTACCAGCTTCCTAAATTATTTTTTTCTAGGACAGTTCTCAATGTATAAATTTGAGACCATGTTGGTGGTTGGAAGAAACCCTTCTCACCTTTTCTTCTTTGAGACAACATCATGGAGTTCCACTTCTTAGACTTTTTAGCCTGTGTAGACTTCATAACTATTACAGCAGTTTCTCCTGGTTGCTCATCCTCTCCTACAGTTAATATAAAATGATAATGAGTAGGTTCAATATAATTACCATTTGGTAATCTATCTTTTCTATCATCACCTTTTGTAGTTTTTGTCATGATATCTGAATCAGCAGGATAAGAAGCAATCGGTGCTAAAGAATCTTTAGAACCTCTTTCTGCCCACTCTACATATTCAAATTTGTAAAAACATGGAATCGCTAAGAATCCAGTTTTACCATCATACATTTTATTTAGAACGGTATTAATTACCATTCCAGGTCTTGCAGCATCAACAAATTTAGCATCTCCTGGTGTTACATAGGCAGATGTATTTGTGATGATCTTTAAAAACGGAAGAGATACATCTTTAGATGTAATATTTTCCGCCCCAGCCCCAGCAAATTTTTCTAGATTAGATAAATCCATTGGAGCAGGTGCAGCAGTTTTTTTAACTACCGCTTGTGCTTGTGCTTTTACGTTCATAGTTGTTAGTTTTTAGTTGTTAGTTTTTATTTTTGTCCTGTTCGCTACATACAAACCGAATAAATCACTTGGTATTGCATTTCCCTTTTCGACTTGTTCTTTAACAAAGCCTCTAAGAGTTTGCCAGTGTATATCTTCTTTTTGATCTACGACAAGACCTTTTTTTTCAAGTTCAGCTTTTAATTGAACCGCACTTGAATCTTCACCCTTACTAAAAGTAACTGATAAATTATTTTTTATCAGATCCGCAAAATTATTTTTTCTTAGCCAATCAAAAGCATCCGCTTTTTTGTCTTCAGAAATTTTTGCGTAATAGTAAGGCGATACTTCGACAGAAGAACCATCAGTTAAAGTAAGTGATGATATTCCTGCCTCTTGCATCTTAGTAGGTATAACCTCTTCAGATAGATGTCGTTCAGCCGCTTCAGCATTTTTTAATGCCAATTCAGCTAACTCAACAGCTTTTCTTTGGGAGATTAATTTATTACAAAGTTGTGAAATCTCTGTAATAGTTGTTGTGTCTACATTTATAGTTGTTAGTTGTTCTAGGTTCATAATAATGACCTCCTTCGAATCAACATATAAACATTTAATTTGACAAGTCAACAGTTAATTATTATATTATTTTTTATATGTTGAACTTGTTTAACTTTAAAACAAAACCTTACGAACATCAAAAGGATTGTTTATCTAAATCTTGGGATAAAGAAAGTTATGCTTTCTTTATGGAAATGGGAACAGGTAAAACCAAGGTTGCTATTGATAATATAGCATTATTAAGAATTCACAAACAAATTACAGGTTGTTTAATTATTGCACCTAAATCTGTTTATACAGTTTGGGCATATGATGAAATTGCTAAACATATAAGTAATGATATTCAATATAACATTTATAAGTGGAATATTGATAAACCAAAGACATTAGATAAATGTCTTAAAGTAGATAAAGATTTGACTATCCTTGTAATGAATGTTGAAGCTTTATCTACAAAAAAAGGATTTGAATACGCTAAAAAATTCTTGCTTTGTCATAATCCTAAATGTTTAACTGTTATTGATGAATCAACAACAATTAAAAATCATTTAGCTATTAGAACAAGAAACATATTAAAATTAAAACTTTTATCAACTTATAGAAGAATATTAACTGGTTCTCCAGTAACTAAATCTCCACTAGATTTATATACTCAATGTTTATTTTTAGGAGAAAAACACCTTGGTTTTAATAGCTTTTATACATTTAGAAACAGGTATTGTGTCACTCATAGAATAGAAGTTGGCCCTGGAAAATTTGCTGAGATACCGAAGTATTATGTTAATTTAGATGAATTAGAAACTAAGTTAAAAGATTTTTCTTATCGTGTTAAAAAAAGTCAGTGTTTAGATCTTCCAAAAAAATTACGTACAAGAAGATATGTAGATATGAATGAAGATCAATCTAAAGTATATGCATCTTTAAAAGAAATTGCCTTAGCAATAGTAGAAGATAAAACTATTTCTTATAGTAATAAATTAACTGAAATAGTAAAACTTCATCAAGTTGCAAATGGTTTTATTAAAACAAATGACGGTGTCATAAAAGATTTTAAAAATCCTAAACTACATGCATTGTCAGATATTGTAGATGAAGCAGATGGTAAAATAATTATTTGGGCAACTTATATTCATAGTCTTGAATCTATTATTAATTTTTTAAAAGATAAGTATGGAGAAAAATCTGTTGTAGCTATTTATGGTGCTATTGATTCTTCTAAAAGAACAGAAGCGGTAAGAAGATTTCAAACAGATCCGGAATGTATGTTTTTTGTAGGAAATCCCAGCACAGGAGGTTTTGGTTTAACTTTAACTGCAGCAACAAATGTAGTTTATTTTTCTAATAGTTTTAATTTAGAAGTAAGAAGCCAATCAGAAGATAGGGCTCACAGAATAGGACAAACTAAAAATGTTTTATATACAGATATTATTTGTAAAGATACAATTGATGAGAGAATTCTTAGTGTTTTAAACACAAAAGATAAATTAGCCGCTAAAACATTGGGTGATAAAGATCTTAAAGACCTATTGAAATAAATACAACTATACCTATATAATACCTATAGCTGCACCATAGGGGTGGGCTAATTAACTTGCTTAACAATAAGGAGATAATTATGACAAACATTGAAGTTTTCAATAATTTAAGCAAACAATTATTCAACGGATCAACAAAATTTTTTGATGATTCTTTTGAAAGTATTTTTGACACGTGGTCAAAAGCACAATCATTTCCATTCTACAACGTAGTAAAGTACTCAAAAGGTAAATACGGTTTAGAAATCGGTTTAGCTGGATACAATAAAGAAAATATACTTGTAGAAGTTAAAGACGGTATCTTAACAGTAGAAGGAAAAGTAGAAGATAAAAATATAGACTATGTTAAACAAGGTCTAGCATTTAGAAAATTTTTTAAACAGTTTGAATTAGCTAAAGATGTAATAGTTGATGAAGCTGAAATGAAAGATGGATTACTTAAAATTAAATTTGGTTTTAATGAACCTAAAGAAATTGAAGGCGTTAAAATAGATATTAAGTAATGACTACTCTTACAATATTTTTTATTGTTTGTTTTATAGGAGTATTATATTTAATTTATAAGGATAATTATAAATAAAAATTAAACTTGGTTTAAAAGAACCAAAAGAAATTGAAGGTATTAAAGTAGAAGTAAAATAAGCTTTAAATACCAAACAGCACAAGTCTATCTCCCATTTTTTTATTACCGTATAAATCTTGCGGAGGTAGACTTATGGCAAAAAAACCAAAAAACGAAACAATCCAAGACATCATCGATAGAATCGAAGAAGATCTTATAACTTTAAGGGATAAGGCTATTGAATTAGAAGATCACGAATGTGATTCTGATTCAGACGATGACTTTGAAGATGAAGACGATTCTGAAGAATAGTTAGCTAAGGTGGAAAGGTACTTCGTGTACCTTTCCCACCATTTTTCTTGATAATTTTTTAATTCATTTTCATCTAAAAAGAATTCTTGATATTCATAATTTCTAGAACACAAACATACTTTTGCTGTTTCAATTTTTTCATACATTTTACTGTGAGCTAAAGTATATGCTCCTAGTTGTAAAAAATAATCTTCAATCCATTCCTTACGTTTAGGTTTATTTGTTTGTTTCCAGTCTAATATAGCCGTTTTATCATTCCAAATACCTATTAAATCGGTTGCTCCTGCGTATTTACCCTCATAGGCTAGACTGACCTCACTACCCCAAACTTCGCTTAATTTTGACTGGTTTTTAAGGATTGTATGGGCCATTTTACGTGCTTTCTCGCCCTTATCAGTAAGATTTAAATAACCAACACCAGCTATATAGTTTTCAATAACTGTATGCATTTCTGTACCTATTGAAGAAGCTTCATTTTTAATTCTATCAGCTTCTTCTTGACCTACTCTTTTAATCCAATTATCTAGTGTAGATCTATCTTTGGTTGCAGATAATATTGTAGTAACGCTTGGAAGCTTTGTTCCATCAACAGCATACATTCTTTGTCCTGTTGTAGGATCTTCTGCTCTAGAATATTTTTTATATGAATGTTTATTAACTATTTTAAAGTCAGTTAATTGAAATGAATTTTCTGTTTCTATAAGTTTCACTTTAACTTATCTACAAGAACAATGAACAATTGTAAAGCAATTCCTCCAAGAGTAAGTACTAACCACCAGTTGAGTCTATCTACTTTTTCTTTAATTCCTTCAATAGTTTTTTCAATTCTATCTATATCTTCTTTCATATGCTTTAAGTCATTGTTTTTAATGACATCTATTTCTCTTTTTACACCATGAATATGTCCATGTAATATTAGTACTTCTTCATGAGTATTTTTAGCTTTAGGCATTTTGATATTCCTTTACAGCATCTTCTAATATTAAATTAGCAGTTTCATAACTTGTTACTAATTCTACTAAACCACCTTCATTAAATCCTTGCATTTGTTGTCTTTGAGAAATAGCTCCTCCTAATGTATCTTGAGGAAATAATGCAGAATAATCTACAGCAAAACTAGCCCCTGGATATTGTGGTAATTGATATCCTTGAAAACCAGCTTGAGGAGCTCTTGGTTGTCCAGTAGCCTGTGGCATTTGTTGTGTTTGTTGTTTAGGTACAGAGTTAGCAACTTTATCAAAGTTATCTGCACTCATTCTTGCAACATTAAAACCCTCTAACATTCTTTCTCCATTTGCTATCTGATCTGAAGTTAATTTTTTAACAGCTTCATATTCAGGATATACTCTATCTCTAGTAAATTTAGGCATTGATCCAAAATCATATTTACCTGTAATTGGAACGTTAGGATCTAGCGAATTTATTTTTTGTCTTATTTCTTCAAAATCAATTTTATCTGGATCTACTCTAAAGTCATCTCCTGCTGATTCAAATAAACTATTTAAAAATCGTACATAAGTTTGCCTTGCTTTTGGATATAACGATCCTTCTAAACTAATTGCTTTTTTACCTGTAGGTGCTGTTCCTATTCTTAAAAATCTATTCATATCCATTACATCTTCAGCTAGTTTTGGATTAGCTAATATTTCTCCAAGTAATCTACCACCTAAAATTAATTTAAATGTAGAACCAAAACCAATAGCAGCAGCAGTTGCACTTGTAGTAATAGCAGTTCCTGCTCCGGCTTTTAAAGTTAAAGATCTTTGTACGAACTTAGATGGATCAGTATAGTCTACTTCTTTTACAGCACTTGCTACTTTTAAAACTTCTTCAATATTACTAACTGCTTTCTTACCTTTTTCTCCACCACCAAATACTTCAATTAATTTATCTCTTCCTTGTGGTTTATCTAAACCTAAATTTCTAACCATTTTATCAGGAAAGAATGCTCCAAAATCGTGTCCTCTTAAAACACCATCTTTAATATTTGCTATACCATCTTTTTCAAAAAATATTCTTGCATCAATTTCCGCAGGATCAATTAATTCATTCATCCTAGTTTTAGCTCTTATTTTTTGTTCTAAATTTTTATCTAAAGTATATTTAGCAGGTCTTACTAATCCTCTTTTTTGTGCTTGAATAGCTATGTCTTCAGCAGCAATACTTGCAAGATCTCTTAATGGTCTTTCTGTAGATTCATTAAATGCATCCCAAACAAATTGTCTTACATAACGATTATAAACTTCTTTTCCTTCAATACTTTCTGGAATTTTAACAGATCTAACAATTTTTCCAGCATCATCTAATACATCGTAAGTGCTTCTTGTTACACCCATTAAAGATTTTATTTGTCTTATTGCCTCTGGACTATCAGAAGTAAATATTCTTTTTATTGCTTTATCCCAAATTTCATCTGCATTAATAGATGCTTTGCCTACCATATCTATACCTTTATCAGCAAATAAACTTCTATCCACAGCTTTTAATTTTTGAGCAACAGCACCTTTTTCAAAAGGTCTTATAGCCATACTAAAGAAAGCATTAGCTTCTTTTAATCTTTGAAATGCTGCACCAGCTGTTTTAATTTGTGTATCAATAAATTCTTCTGCTTTAGCAGGACCTTGAGCAGACAATAACTCATTATATCTTTCTTTAAATATTTTTTCTTTTAATTCATCTCTTACAGTCGCTTGTTGTAAACTATTTAAATCTCTTTCCATTGCATATCTAACTGCATCAATTTGGTTTGCAACAGTTCTATATTTTGAATTACTATAAGCAACAGTTTGCATTCTAGATAAACCTTGCCAGTCACTTAATCTAATATAATTAGCTGGAACATCAGTTCTGTAAGAATAATTTCCAATTGTATTAAGATATTTCATATATGCCACTAATGGATCATCTGCATCGGTTAATTCTCTTGCACCTTTTTCTATACTATCAAATATATCTCTATCTTGAGGATACATATCTTTTAATTGTTGTAACATTTTTCCTGTTTCTTTTTTAATATTTGTAGTAGGAATAAAAGTAGGATTACCTATCTCTTCATAAAATCTTCTAAAATCTTTATATTCATTTTCAATTACATCATTAACATTTTTAAATTCTTTTTTTAAAGTATTAATCGCAGAATAATTTAATACGTTAATATTAGATAATGGAGCTAAGTTTAAACTATCTACCTTATCCATAAATACTTCTTGTGTTAATTTTCTATCAAACTCTTTATTAAATTTTATAAGGGGACTTCCTACAATTGGATATACTCCGATTGTTGAAAAGAAATTTTTAAAAAACTTTTGAAAAGCATTATCAGTTCCAATTAAAGAAACTAAATTAACATCTTGTCCACTTTCTTGTGCTGCTGTAGCAATTGCTTTTGCTCTATCAGAATTTAAACCTAATGATTCTTTGACTCCGCTTGCTGCAAATCTCCATATTGGAGTTAATGCAGTAGCTGCTCCAGAAAATATTGCATCTGTTTGAGCTTCTTTTAAGGCATTAACAAATATTCTTTGTTCAAAAGGAAGTTGTCTAATTTCATTATCAGTAACATTTGCTAGTTCTTGAGATACGCTTCCAGTAAAATTAGCTCCAAGATTACCAATATCATAAGCTAAAGATCCTCCGGCAGCACCTCCAGCTCCAAGTAATGCAGATTTATAAGTTGTAGCTAAAGCAGGAGAAGCTCCAAACTTTGAAAATTTATTAAAAGTATCTGCATAGTCATCTAACATTGTTGCAGTTCCTTTTAATAATCTAATAGGTAATCCTAATGGTCCTTTTATTGTAGGAAGTTTTTTCATTTGATCAGATAAAACAGTTAATCGTTTATTATAAATATCTGACATATCTGCAAATCTAGTGTCTACTCCATAGTAATCTTTAAAACCATATCTTTGATAAGCATCTAATAAAGTTTTTCTATCACTCATGAAAGGAACCATAGATCCAGTTGCAGCTCCTGCAAATACTAAATCTCCTCTTTCTATTCCTGTAGAAGTTTTTAAAGGTTCTAATTCTTTTTGTTTTGCAATAGCTAATGATTTAGTAGCAACATCAAAAAGACCTCTATATTCGTTAAAATCAGTATATCCTTTTAATTCACCTGATCTAAAAGCTTCATCTAACGCATATCTTTGTTCTTCATTTAAATCTTTAGGATTTACTCTGCGTTCATTTATGGCTTGTTGTAATTCATTTATTTCAGCCATAGGATTACCTTATTGGAATTGTTTTTAATATATTTGTTTGTGCTTGAGGTTGCTCAACAATATTTTGTCTTGTTTGTCTTTGTTTATTTTTTAATGCAGCTTCTTCGTATATTTTTTGAATACCAGGAACATTTCCAGCATTTTTTAAAATCCAATCATCTGTAACTCCACTAGATTTAAGAAGAGAAATATTTTCTCCTAATTTTTTATTAAAAGTAGATTCAATTTGTTTATAATTATTTGAAACTGTTCTTGGAGATTTTAAGAAAGTCATGATTGCTGTTGATTTAGCAGCATCATCAATGTCTCGTTGTGCTAATCTATCTGTATCTCCTTTATTAGCATTAGCTAATACATATTTCATTCTATGTTCTGCAAATGCTAATTTAGTAATAATATCTAGTTCTCTATCAGTTGGTCTTAAATCTTGAAGACGAACTCCTTTTGCTTTTGCATATTCTGCTTTAGCATTTTCAAGTGCTTGTGATCTTCCTTTTTCAAAATCATCAATTGTACCAATTTTATTTCCATTAGCATCTTTTTCTCCTTTATCTTTTGCTAATTTAGCTTTAATAAAATCATCTAATGTTGTGTTATCTGTTGCTGTTAATGAAATATATCTAGGATCATTTAAAAATTGATCGGCTATACCAATAGCATTTTCTGAAAATTGTAATATTTTACCTTTAGCTCCAGCAAATTCGTTTGCAAAATCTTGTGCAAATCTTGCTGTTGCTGCACCTTCAGCATTACTTAATAGTGCTTGTTGATATCTAACAGCTTTTTCCGTATCATATTTTATTTCTGTTCCAGTAAAAGGAAGTTCTACAAAATCTTGTTTACCATTTATAACTGTTCTTCCATAAAATTTACCATCTTTACCTTTAACAGCGTTTACATTTCTTTCTCCTCCAGGAACAGAAGCATCAGGAACTTTTATAGTAATATCAGGAGTAGTTAAGACTTCTGTACCAGCAGCTTTTTCTCCTTTATATTTTAAAAAAGCTTTTGCTAATTCCATATCATTTTCTTTTTGTTTAAGTGCTAATTGAAGCATTGAATCAGATATGTCTTGTAATGCTTGTCCACCTACATCAAGAAAACCTCTAAAGCCTCTTTGTCTTGTTTTAGTAGACATAAGTTTTCCTGCAGCTTTTAGTGCTAATAAATCTCTAATAGAAGAATTATTGTCTCCAATTAAACCTCCTATATCTTGTTTAAATGCTTGAAATTCTTTATTTAAACCACCTGCAGTTCTTGAATCTTTAATTTGATTATTTCTTAATGCAATAGATGCTTGTACTTCAGCTGGATTATAATTTTGAACATCTTCTTTATTTGGTCCAGTGTCCGGTGTTAAATCTTTTTGTAAACTAGCACTTGGTTTAATTGGTTGGCCAGTAGCCGTTGTTGATTGATCTTTGATACCGGCTAATCGTTTAACATCAGCTTCAGTTACATTAGCTTCAGCTGCAATATTTTTAATTGTTTGTGCATTTAAATCAGCAGGACTAAATACTCCAAGTCTAGCTGTAACATCATTAATAGCATTTGCTTTTTTAATATCTTCATTCATAGTTAATTCAGCTTGAGTTTTAGCTCCTTTAATTCCTGTAATTCTTTTTTCAGGTTGCTCTGGAACTATATCTTCTCTAATATCAGGAGCACCTTGTTCGTAGGTTAGTCTTTCTTCAATTGGTTTTTCTGTAGTTGTTTCTTCTTCTCCACCAGCAAGTGTAGGATAAATAGTTGCTCCTAAAGCAGGAATAGCCACTCCAGGTCTCAGTGTTCTTTCAGCAACACCTTTTCCAGTTAAATATGTTGCTTGTTTAAATCCTGGTGTTTTTCTAGATGCTTGTGTTAATGCTTTAAGACCAAGTCCAGTTCCTCCAACTCCTAATGCTGTTTCTCCAACTCCTTGTGCTATTTGTGCATAGTCTCCAGATTTAATTCCTCCATAAATATCTTGCATACCTTCAGCAAATAAAGGAGCTCCAGTTCCTATTTCTATTGCTGCAGCTGTTTTAGGATTTAATGCTTGAAATCTTGCAAGTTTACCTGTTGGTCCAAACACTTGACCAAATCCTCTTGATAAATAAGGAAGACCAGTTTTTACCATTTGTCCAACAAAAAATCCTGGAACTTTTCCGCCATGCTTAGCTTTATAAACTTGCATTGCCTTATCTTTAAACAAAGGTCTCTTTAACACATCATCCATGTTTAACCTCTATGCTCTTGGTGCGTTGGCAACAGCACTTTGAACGGCAGCCGGTTGTCTATTTAATAATGAATAAGTTGCGTATGCACCTAATCCAGCTCCAGCAGCTTGTGCTAATGGATTTGTACCAGGTTGAGTAGTTTGAGTAATTGCAGATTGAGTTGTAGGTCCAGCTGCATATAAATTTTTTAAGAACTCTGCACGTTGATATGGTTCGTATGCTCTTTGCAATTCTGTTTGTCTTGCTGCATCTGCTGTTTGTTGTGCAAGTTGTCTTTGTAATCCACCCGCAGCCATTAATTGATTAATATCTTGCTGTGCCATTCCTTGTTGCATTTGACCAATATTAGCTAATTGAGATCCTGCTTGTAATCCAACTTGTTGCTGTTGTTGTGCAGCACCTAATGCAGTTTGAAAACCTTGTGCTTGTGCTAATCCTAATGCTCTTAATCTTGCTTGTTCTTGTTCAGCAGCTTGAACTCCTTGTCTTCCTCCACCAAATGCTCCTGATTGTACAGCTTGTGCAGCTAATTGATTTTGTTGCATTGCAGATTGTCTATTTAATTCATCTAATACATATGATTGATATGGATTATAGAATTGAGAAATGTTAGGTCCAGCTTGTGCTTGTAATATAGATCCAATTCCTGCTTGAGTAGTTGGTGCTCCAACACCTGTTTGTCCAGCAGCAGTTATTCCTTGTTGTTCTAACGTTGATAAAGGTTGAACATTTAATGCAGGAATGTCAATTGGTTTTTCAGCTAGTGATCTAGCAACATCCATTAAACCAATCTTACGTTCTTCAATACCAGGTGCTTCTCTTACAAATTGAGTAGTAACATCAGGCATTGATTGCCCGCCGCCACCTCCACCGCCGCCACCAAAAATACCCATTAGTTTAACTCCTTTTGAAATTCGTAATGTTTAATTTTATATCCATATTTAGGCATAACTTTTTTATAACCAGGTCTCATTAATGCATTAATTCTTTTACAATCATTTAATTTAGCAAAAGATTCTAATGTTTCAATTAACTTACTTTCCCATAAATGCATTCTAGTTCCAGTACAAATTAATCCTTGTAATTCTTTAAAATTAGGATTGTTAAATAATCTTGTTGTGCAACAGCCAAATACTTTATTTGTTTCTCCATCTTCAGAACCATACATAATAAACAACTGCATATTTCCTTTTATTAACATTTCTTTAACATGATGAGGCTCAGCATATTGACCACTAAATTTTAATGCTTCAGCAATCATAAAATGAACTAAATGCCAAACACTTTCAACTTCTTTAGGTTGAATAGGTAGAACATCTACACCTTTTTTAATGTCTTGTAGCTTTTCTGCTTGCATCTAATAATTCATAAACTCTTTTAAAACGTTTTTGTTGTTCATAAAAGAATTCTGCTCCTTTTTTTCTTTGGTCGTTTTTATCATTAATATTAGCACCAGCTATAATACCGGCTCCTAGTACAGCATGTGCTCTTGAAACAAATTCTCCGTCAGCAAGTTGTGCAAGCATTGTATCTTTTTCATCTTCTCCATTACCACTTCCGTCAATAACAAAACCATTTGCTCTAGCGTAATTGTTCATATCATTTTCATCGTGAGTATATTTAGATGGCAATACTTGTCCACCTTCATTAAATTTTGCAACACTTACTATTCCACCTTGATTTAATTCTATTGCTTTAAATTTTTGTGTAGGCTCATTTCCTAATACATCTTCAACAACTCTATATGATTCTCTATCTTCTAAAGGAACATCTTGTCCTGTTGTATAATCTCTTCTCATAAATGAAGTAGGACCTAAAATACCTTCTCTAACTAATCTAGAATACCCTTGATTTGGTAGAGGTAAATTCATTGTTTGTTTATCATCACCACTAAAAATTCCTTTTACAAGAGGAGCAGCTGTAGACAATAAAGTAAATTTTCCAATATCGCTTCCAGCAAAATCTCTAACTGATTTTGGAATCATATCCGTTATTCCTCCAAACATTCCTTTGTTTTGATTAGCAACTTGTTCGGCTACTGAAGCATCACCCATTTCTTTAATTCCTGGTGTGCTTCCTGGAAACAATTGTTGACCAGCAAATTGCATTCCTGCATATGCTAAAGGATTTCCTCTAGATAATAATTGAGGAAGACCTTGTTGTAATACTTGAGACATACCAATTGGACCTGCACCTTGTGCAAATAAAGATCCTATACCGCCACCGGCACCACCTGAAAGAGCTGAAGTTCCTCCACCTGCACCTGGTAATACAGCTGCTGCAGCAGAGCTTAATAATGCATTCTTTGTAGATGCACCCATAGCCTTTGATATTCCAAAGTTGATTAATGCTGGTAAAAGCCAAACTGGCATATTTATGAGCTCCTGTTTAAATAATGTTAAAATATTAACATTTTA
>Ga0164293_10003260_pt1 | contig 13824 bp, 14 predicted proteins | sample GEODES118metaG_FD_111487 | JGI IMG/M metagenome (GOLD analysis project Ga0164293, IMG submission 111487) | Eutrophic lake water microbial communities from Lake Mendota, Wisconsin, USA - GEODES118 metaG | ecosystem: Environmental > Aquatic > Freshwater > Lake | place: USA: Lake Mendota... | reverse complement strand
ATGGCTTCTATCTCATGCTCCTTGTATCCCTGGTTACGTAAAGCAGCAGGAACACCCTGATTAATGATCTTGAAGTAACCACCACCTGATAATTTTTTGAACTTAACCAGTGCAAAATCAGGTTCGATACCGGTTGTATCACAATCCATTACCAAACCGATTGTACCTGTCGGTGCAATAACTGTGGTCTGGGCATTACGGTAACCGTATTTCTCGCCAAGTTCAACCGCTTTATCCCATGAGTTACAAGCAGCAGACAATAAATAATCAGGGCAGAATTTAGGATCGATTCCTGGAGGCGCAATCTCAAGTCCTTCGTAAGCATCGTTATTATAAGCAGCATAGCGGTGGTTACGCATTACCCTCAGCATATGCTTCTTATTTTCATTAAATTTCTTGAAAGTACCCAATTCCTTAGCCATTTCTGCAGAGGTAGAGTAGGCTGTACCAGTCATGATTGCAGTGATCGCACCCCCAATTGCACGTGCTTTGTCGCTATCATATGGAATTCCTGCTACCATCAACATAGAGCCCAGGTTAGCATAACCCAAACCAAGCGTACGATAATCATAAGATAACTGGGCCACTTCTTTAGATGGGAACTGTGCCATCAATACCGAAATTTCAAGAACCACGGTCCATACACGGCAGGCATGCTCGAAACCTTTCACATCAAAAACTAATGTTTGAGGATCGAAGAAGTGCGCCAGGTTAATTGAAGCCAGGTTACATGCTGTATTATCCAAGAACATGTATTCTGAACATGGGTTTGAGGCATTAATACGTCCGCCTTCAGGGCAGGTATGCCATTCGTTGATTGTTGTATCGTATTGTATTCCCGGATCGGCACAAGCCCATGCAGCAAAAGCAATATCCTGCCATAATTTTTCGGCAGAGATTGATTTTACAGGCTGACCAGTGATTCTTCCAATTAAATCCCAGTTTCCACCATCTTCAAGTGCTTTGAAGAAGGTATTTGGAACACGTACAGAGTTATTTGAATTCTGTCCGGATACGGTGCGGTAGGCTTCACCTTCATAATCTGAAGAATAACCCGCAGCAATTAAAGCAGCAACTTTTTTCTCTTCTTCAACTTTCCAGTTAACAAAACCTTCTATTTCAGGGTGATCTAGGTCAAGACATACCATTTTGGCAGCGCGACGTGTAGTACCACCTGATTTAATTGCACCTGCAGCACGGTCACCTATTTTCAAGAAAGACATCAGTCCTGAAGAATAGCCACCACCTGAAAGTTTTTCACTTTCTCCGCGAATTGCAGAAAAATTTGTTCCTACCCCTGAACCATATTTAAAAATTCTGGCTTCTCTGACCCAAAGGTCCATGATACCACCATCATTCACAAGATCATCGCTTACTGAAAGTATAAAACAAGCATGAGGCTGAGGACGCTCGTAGGCAGAAGTTGATTTTTCTAATTGATCTGTATCCGGATTTACGAAATAGTGTCCCTGAGGCTTACCTGTAATTCCGTATGAGCTGTGTAATCCAGTGTTGAACCACTGTGGTGAATTTGGGGCTGCTAGCTGACCAACGATGGTATATACCAATTCGTCGTAAAAAATACCAGCATCTTCCTTACTGGCGAAATAATTGTAACGCTCACCCCATGATTTCCAGCAATGAGCCATACGATGGGCTACCTGTTTGATACTAATTTCAGACGCAGTAGTTCCATCAGGTTGAGGTACTCCGGCCTTGCGGAAATATTTCTGCGCTAAAATATCTGTTGCAACCTGACTCCAGGTTCCAGGCACTTCTACATTTTTCATTTCGAAAACAGCATCACCCGCGGGGTTGCGAATAACCGAGGTACGTTTTTCGTATTTGAACAGATCATATACATTTACCCCTTGTTTAGTGAAATACCTTTGGAACTGCAGACCCTTTCCTGTTCCTTTTGTTGCCGTGTTTGTAGAAGATTTAGCCATAAAAAATAATTAAATGTTGTAATTGAGCGTGTTACCCTCACTAAAAATATTTGGGGGTTTTTCATCAAATCTATAAGTTGAAAGCAATCTTGTCGAATTAGAGTTTTCCACAGATTGTTAGTGTATCTGCGCTCCAACACTTAATCATATAGTAATAACATGATTTAAAGCTAATTAACTATGTTGAAAACTCTAAAAAATAGCGATTTCAGGAGATTTTTGTTACACCCTCTTACACATTAAAAAAGCCGGCAAATACCGGCTTTTTTAATGAAAATAATTCTTTGATTTTGGCTGAAGCCCGTGGCAATTATCTATGATAACCCTGACAGGAACAATTAGACAGGCGCACCTATAGATTAATCAACAATGGTCACCTTGATCATATTAGTCTTTCCTTTCTTTTCGATTGGAATTGAGGCAGTATTGATTACTATCTGACCCGATTCAACCAGTTTCTCAGCTTTAAGTATCTGATTTACGTCTCTGATTGTCTTATCTGTACTATCAAATTTATCATAATAGAATCCACGAACACCCCATAAAAGGCTGAGTGTATTCAAAAGTTTACGATTACTTGTAAAAATAAATGTTGCTGCTTTAGGGCGGTAACTTGAGATCTCAAATGCAGTATAACCCGATGAGGTCATTGAAATAATACCAACTGCGTTAGTCTTCTCAGCTAAATAAACAGCAGAACCACAGACTGCATCTCCCATATAGGTTGACGAATGTTCATTTAAAACTTTAGCGGTACTATACGGATAATCATTGTCCTCCACATTTCGTATGATTTTGCTCATGGTTTCAATAACAATCAGTGGATATTCACCAACTGATGTCTCACCACTTAGCATCACTGCATCGGCCCCATCTAAAACAGAGTTCGCCACATCATTTACTTCAGCACGGGTAGGCCGGGGCGAAGTGATCATACTTTCGAGCATTTGTGTCGCTACGATTACTGGTTTTGAAGCTGCGCGACACTTTCTGGCAATCATCTTCTGCAATAACGGAACCTGCTCCATTGGCATCTCTACACCAAGGTCACCCCGTGCCACCATAACCCCATCTGTAGCTTCAATAATTTCATCAATATTATCAACGGCTTCCGGCTTCTCAATCTTAGCAATTACCCGAGCAGTTTTATCACTTCTGGCAATAATTCTTTTTAGTTCAATAATATCATCAGCAGAACGGACAAATGAAAGTCCGATCCATTCTACATCATTATTCAATGCAAACTCAAGGTTTGCTAAATCTTCTTCAGTTAAACTAGGTATTGAAACTTTCGTATTCGGGAGATTGACCCCTTTACGGGAAGTAAGAATTCCGCCATAAACCACCTCGCACTGAACAGAATCCTTGTTATTGGTACTTAAAACCCGCATTTGGATCTTTCCATCATCCAATAAAATAATTTCCCCGGAGCGGACATCACTCGGAAAGCTTTGATAAGTTATATAAATCTGCTTATCATCGCCAATCAATTCCTTGGTAGTAATTTCGATTTTATGACCACTATGAAGGTTAATTCCACCTTCCTTCACCAAGCCAATACGAATCTTCGGGCCCTGTAAGTCGGCTAAGATTCCAACATTTGTTTTATATTTCTTATTTATATCACGGATAATGTCAATCACCTTCTGATGATCTTCAGTATTGCCATGAGAAAAATTTAACCTGCAAACGTCTACACCAGCCTTAATCATATTCAATAATACTTCCTTCTGGGAAGAAGCAGGGCCTAGTGTGGCTACAATTTTAGTTCTATTATGAACCGTCTTCATCTGTTCTTATTTAATTTAAAACTTATATGGCGATAAAGTGTACTTAATACACCATCCCGATGGGCTAAAATATGAGATTTTCTTTGGATTTCAATTTTTTGGGATCAACTTCTGCAGCAACGAGTACTTCAGGAATTTTATTCAAACCATAAATTATTCTTTTCAAGTCTTCTGAATCAATATAATTCTGGATTAATAAAAAGAAATCTACTTTTTTCATTTCGGGTACCAGGAAACCTTCCGTACCTTTATTTGCGAGGATATACAATTCTGTTTCTGATTCTGGCAACAGAAAAAAATATCTGCTAAAATAAAATGGATCTTCATCTGTGTTAAAAGGGAGTTCCAGATCGGCTATCTTAGAAAAATTAGTGCCAAGTTGTTTATTAGTTTTAAAACAAAACATATAGTCTTTAAGTTGCGTAGTAATTGCTACCAGCACAAAATCGAGGTCAAGTTCAAATTTTAAAATAGTTTTATTCAAGGGGTATTTTTAATAGATTTTACAAATGTAACACGCTTTATCCTTTAAAATGTGACTTAGTTAAAAAAGGTTAAAACAAAAAGGTTTGAAAATTGCGAGAATTTATTTTTCTTTGCACAGAATTATTAAACAATTAAATCAAAAAACCATGTCTGATATCGCTTCAAGAGTTAAAGCAATTATCGTTGAAAAATTAGGTGTAGATGAAAGTGAAGTTACACCAGAGGCATCTTTCACTAATGATCTTGGTGCCGATTCATTAGACACCGTGGAATTAATCATGGAGTTTGAGAAAGAGTTTAACGTGGCCATCCCTGATGACCAAGCTGAAACTATCGGTACTGTAGGTCAAGCCATCGCATATTTAGAAAAGAACGTAAAGTAATTTACGATATCCTAACTATAAATGGAGCTTAAAAGAGTTGTTGTTACTGGGCTGGGTGCGCTTACTCCAATAGGTAATTCTATTCCCGAATTCTGGGATAGTTTGATCAATGGGGTAAGCGGTGCCGCTCCCATAACGCATTACGATCCTGAAAAATTCCGAACAAAATTCGCCTGTGAAGTTAAAAACTTCAATCCTGAGGATTTCTTGGAAAAAAAAGAAGCTCGTAAACTCGACCCTTTTGTTCACTACGCGATTGCCGCGTCTGACGAAGCAATTAAAGATGCTGGATTAGACTTTCCTAACCTAGATACAAACCGGATAGGTGTAATCTGGGGCTCTGGAATTGGAGGTTTAAAAACCTTCACAGATGAAGTTGTCAACTTCGCTCAGGGAGATGGAACCCCGCGTTTCAATCCTTTTTTCATTCCGAAAATGATTTTGGACATTGCTCCTGGTCACATTTCAATCAGGCATGGCTTACGCGGCCCGAATTTTTCGACTGTTTCTGCCTGTGCTTCTTCAACAAACGCCCTCATTGATGCTTTCAATTATATTCGCCTGAATATGGCTGATATAATCGTTTCTGGTGGTTCTGAAGCCATAATTAACGAAGCAGGTATGGGTGGTTTTAATGCAATGCATGCTCTTTCTACCCGAAATGATGATCCTAAAACAGCATCACGCCCTTTTGATAAAGATCGCGATGGCTTTGTTGCTGGAGAAGGTGCTGGAAGTATCGTTCTTGAAGAACTTGAACATGCAAAAGCCAGAGGAGCAAAAATTTATGCCGAACTGATTGGGGGTGGTATGAGTGCTGATGCTAATCACATTACCGCGCCACATCCTGAAGGCCTCGGAGCTAAACTTGTTATGACCAATGCATTGAGAGATGCAGGTATTTCAACTTCCGACATTGATTACATCAATGTTCATGGAACCTCCACTCCACTTGGAGATATAAGCGAGGTCAAAGCAATACTTGATCTGTTTAAAGAGGATGCATTTAAACTGAATATCAGCTCAACAAAATCAATGACCGGTCATCTTCTTGGTGCCGCAGGTGCTATAGAAGCAATCGCTGTTATTTTGGCTGTCAAAAATGATATTATTCCCCCAACGATCAATCATTTTACAGATGATCCCGGTTTTGATACTCGATTAAACTTCACATTTAATAAGGCTCAAAAACGTACTGTAAATGCTGCCCTGAGCAATACATTTGGCTTTGGAGGGCATAATGCTTCTGTTATCTTCAAAAAATACAACGTCTGATTTTGATATCCAGTATTCGGGTTCCTTTAAAACCAGTATATTTTTTTCTTATCATTAGAACCTTCGGTCATTAATGCCATTTTCCAGAATTTATAAACTTTATTTTTCTCCAAATCGTACTTACGTTCGATCATTAGAGAATCTTTTAGGTTTTATTCCTGGGAATCTAAGGCTTTATCGCATGGCATTCAGGCATCGTTCAGTTGCCATTGAAGTAAAAAATGGTGCTAAAAACAGCAATGAACGCTTAGAATTTCTTGGGGATGCTATCCTAGGCTCGGTAATAGCCGAGATTCTATTCAAAATGTACCCATATAAAGATGAGGGTTTTCTAACTGAAATGCGCTCAAAGATTGTCAGTAGGGCAAATCTCAACCAGCTTGCCAAGAAGCTCGGACTTGATGAGCACATTGAGTATGATAATAGAATAATTGGCCATAATAATAAGCAGGGTTCATTGTTAGGTGATACTTTCGAGGCTATGATTGGGGCTATCTATTTGGATAAAGGTTATAATTTCACTCGCAACTTTCTTATTAGCAGAATTATAAAACCTCATATTGATATCCATACCCTAGAACTTACTGAAACAAATTTTAAGAGTAAATTAATAGAATGGTGCCAGCGACATGGAAAAGACGTTAGTTTTGAAGTGATTGCCAATGATGAAGGTGAGAATTCCAAACTATTTACCATACAAATTAGTGTAGACGGCGAAAGTTGTGCGATTGGCAGAGACTACAACAAAAAAAATGCTGAAAAGCTTGCTGCCGAAAAAGCTTGTGAGCATCTAAAAATCTAATAGCTTAGCATTATTGAAGATTCCTATAAATTATTTTATCCTCCAAAACTCTTTCAGTTGTTTAATAAAATCCATATTACATTTCTAAAAAAAACAGGAATAATTCCCGGACATATTATGTTTCAATAAATTTGATACCTGAATAATGATAAAACTCGTAAAAAAAGTAGCCGGATTCCTGTTCCTTGTTTGGGGCTTATTTGTATTCATTTCGGCAATGATCCTGGTTTTCCCGTTTATTCTGATTTTTTCGTCAATTTTTGAGAAAAAAAAGGCACAAGACATTCTATTCTTTTTTCTGAAAGTTTGGGCCTGGATTTTTTCAGTATTATGCTTTTTCCCAGTTAGAACAATAGGAAAAGAAAAACTTAATCCGAATAAGGCATGTATTTACGTTTGTAATCATAATTCATATTTAGATGCCATAGCTGTAGTATTATCAATACCGGGATCATTTAAACCATTAGGTAAAATTGAAATGGTGAAAACTCCAATTTTTGGAATGATTTATAAACGGGTAGTGGTACTGATTGACAGAAAAAGTCAGGAAAGCCGTGCGAAAAGTGTTGAAGAATTGAAAATTGACCTCAGTAATGGTCAGTCCATTCTAATTTTTCCGGAAGGAACTATGAACAAAACCGAATCAGCACTTTCTGAATTTTATGATGGTGCATTTCGGCTTGCCATTGAAACTCAAACTGACATTGTACCTATGGCAATTTTGAATGCCAGAAAACTGCTTCCACGAAACAGCCCGATGGATGTATGCCCTGGCCTGTTGGAGTGTGTTTTCGCAGATCGGATTGAAGTAAGCAGCCTTATTCCTGACGACCTTGGTAAATTGAAAAAACGAGTATACGACTGTATAGAAAATTTAATATTAGAAAAAGGGATCTAATATTTAAGCCTTTTTTCAGATAAATCAGGAGCCTTTGGTAAAGTTGGTAATGACTTTATCGCTGCTGGCCTGCCGGAATCGTTAAATTTCTTAAGGGAAGTCTTGATGTAATTGATCATTGCATATTCATCAAATATTGCCTCGTTTTGATACTCAGGTCGATATAATATCATAAAATTCTTAAGATCATTCCCATCCAGTCCGGTTAAATTTTTGACTACATACGGACTAAATTTACGGTCAACTTCAGATTCCTGAAGTTCTCTAATATAATATGTATTAAAACGACGAGCCTGTGCGGGAGTTTTGCCTATCAGTTCATACAAGGCAGTAAGTGGTCTGAAGAAATAAGCTAAAAGAGGTGGTTTACCCGCATAAAAAGATCCCTTTTTTCGATATTGATCCCTGATTTCATCCAGCTCCTGTTTCTTGGTCTGACCCAAAACCTTAACTTCAGATAAAGTAATAACAGGTTGAAGCATTAGCACCTTGTCTGATAGCTCAAGTAAAGGAAGAGAAAGTTCTAAGTACCCTGACTTAGAAATAAGCAGTGTATCCCCAACTGAAGCTACAATCCTGAAAAGACCCAGTTCATTAGTATATGTTGACATTCCTGTTTTTTTATTAAACACATAAACACTGCTGATTCTTGAAGCACCCGCTTTTTCCATGATCAAGCCTTGAACACTATTTTGTTGGGCCATTACAGGTTTAGTATCTGCACAAGCAATAATTAACAGAAATATGGTTAATAAAACTTTCATGTAAACTTTGGTTCGATTTCAAAATTACTAAATCGTACTTGTGTTTTAATAATTGAATCATCTATAAGCTGCCCAAACAGTTTCAATGCCTTTCTAATTAAATCTTATCTTTGCGACATGATAAAATCGATGACAGGATATGGCTTTGCAGCCAATGATTATGCCAGTGTAAAATACACAGTAGAGATCAAATCATTGAATAGCAAGTTCTTCGAACTTTCTTTAAAACTTCCAAAATCATTTTCAGATAAAGAATTTTTACTTAGAAACGACTGTAGCAAGCAAATTGAAAGAGGTAAGGTCAACATCAGTATCCAGATTGAATATGCAGAGACCACACTCAAAACCTCAAGTATCAATCAAGCATTACTGAAACATTATTACGATCAGCTCAAAATAGCGGCTGATAATATGGGTTCACAGGGTGATAATCTTTTTCAAATAGCTTTAAATTTCCCTGATGTCATTCAATATAGTTCTGATGAAGCAAGTGAAGATGAATGGAAAGTAGTTTATAAAACCTTTGAAGAGGCATTATTAAATTTTCAGAACTTTCGACAAGACGAAGGAAATGTTTTGAAACAAGACCTGATCCTCAGAATAAATAATATTTTGGAAGGAATGAGACTAGTGTCTATTCAAGAGCCACTCCGCATACCTTCAATCAGAGAAAGACTAAACAACTTCTTAGAAGAAGCTGTTGGTAAAGAAAATGTAGATCATAACCGCTTTGAACAAGAACTTATTTACTTTATTGATAAATTAGATATTACTGAAGAAAAAATTCGTTTGAAAAGCCATTGTGATTATTTCATTGAAGCATTAAAGGACAAAGATGCAAACGGTAAAAAACTTGGCTTTATCTCACAGGAGATTGGCAGGGAGATCAATACTATGGGTTCAAAAGCCAATGATGCGAAAATGCAGCAGATCGTAGTGGGAATGAAAGAAGAACTCGAGAAGATTAAAGAACAATTACTAAATGTACTATAGCTGTTGGCTGTCCATACTGACAACTGGCAACTGACAACTCACAACTAAAATCAGTGAACGGCAAACTCATCATTTTTTCAGCTCCTTCAGGTGCAGGCAAGACTACGATAGTCCACCATCTATTAAAAAAGATTCCTAATCTTTCATTTTCTATTTCTGCAACGACCAGACATCAGCGTGGCGATGAAGTAAATGCCAAAGACTATTATTTTATCAGTAAGGAAAATTTTCTACATAAAATTGCCCAAAAGGAATTCGTAGAATTTGAGGAAGTATATACAGGTACTTTTTATGGAACCTTACGCTCCGAAATTGATAGAATCTGGGCTGATGGAAAGCATGTTATTTTTGATATTGATGTGATTGGCGGATTGCATCTGAAGAAAAAATTTGGCGATAAAGCATTAGCGATTTTCGTTCAGCCACCTTCGCTTGAGGTTTTAATTGAGCGATTGACCAGCCGGGGTACCGATCTTCCTGAAAAACTAGCCGAACGTATCAAAAAAGCGGATAAAGAATTACTCTATGCAGATCAGTTTGATGTGATTTTGAAAAATTATGAGCTAGAAATCGCTTGCAATGAAGCAGAAAAACTAGTTAGAGAATTTCTGGCTCAATAATAAATATAGAATGTCCGGATTACCCTGTCTCATATCTCCAATCTCATATCTCATATCTCCAAAAATATGAAAATAGGATTATTCTTCGGTTCCTTTAATCCCATTCACATAGGTCATTTGATCATAGCTAATTTTATGGCTAATCATACTGATCTTCAACAAGTTTGGCTGGTTGTTTCACCTCATAATCCATTGAAAGAAAAGAGTGATCTGATCAATATGTACGACCGGCTGGAAATGGCAAAACTGGCCACTGAAGATGCAGTCAATATCCGGGTAAGTGATGTGGAACTTAAGCTTCCTCAACCATCTTATACTATTGATACCTTAACTTTTCTTAGCGAGAAATATCCGGAACATGAGTTCAGCCTGATAATGGGTTCGGATAATCTGGTATCATTAAAAAAATGGAAAAATTATGAACTCATCTTGCGTGATTATCATATTCATATTTACCCGCGCCCTGGGTTTGATAACCATGATTTTCAACAACACCCCTCCATTAGTATTACTGAGACCCCATTAATGGAATTGTCGGCTACGTTTATCCGCAAGGCTGTTAAGGAAAGAAAAAATGTGCAATATTTTGTACCCGAAAAGGTATTGAAATTTATTGAAGGAAAAAATCTGTATCGTTAATTCAACCTTGTCAGCGTTTAGAACGCTGACAAGGTTAAAAAGTTAAAACGTGAACAAAGAAAAAACCATTTTAAAATTGAAACTTCCTACCGATCCCCTATGGGTTAAAAATGTGGTTGAAAGTAATATCGAGGAAATTCTAACTGACCATGCTTTTTGTGAGCAAAAAGCTGCCAGTAACGCCATTACCCTCATTGTACAGAATCCTAACTTATCTGATTTGGTTCAGGAAATGGCGATGCTGGTTCAGGAAGAGATGGATCATTTTAAACGGGTTCATGATTTGATTATTGCTAGGGGATATACTCTGGGCCGTGAACGTAAAGACAATTATGTCAATGAGTTAATGCAATTTGTAATTAAAGGAGGCAGTAGGCAGGATCAACTCATCGACCGCCTATTATTCTCGGCAATGATTGAGGCACGCAGCTGTGAACGTTTCAAAGTGATGTCTGAGCACATCAATGATAAAGAACTTTCCGATTTTTATTATGAATTAATGGTTAGCGAAGCCGGACATTATACCATGTTTATTAGTCTTGCGCGAAAGTATGCAGGCAATATTGACGTCGAAAAACGCTGGAAAGAGTTTCTGGAATATGAGGCCAAAGTGATTCAGAATTACGGAAAATCGGAGACGATTCACGGGTAATTAATCGCCTAACAAGCACCTAAATAAAAGCGACTTACTTTTTATATAACAAAAAAATCGCGGGTCTCTTATGCAGATCCGGGACTTTAGTCTTCCAGTCTTTGATACTTTTTGTTTGAATAAATTCATCTTCCGAATTCAGATCACAGGCAATACAAAGTTTTGTTTCAGCCTTACAGCTTCGCAAAATCTCTTCAAGCATTGGATTATTTCGGAATGGGGTTTCGATGAATAACTGGGTCTGGCTATGCCTCTCCGCAAGTGATTCAAGTTCCTTGATCTTATTTGCCCGCTGGACTTTATCTATGGGTAGATAACCATGAAACGTAAAACTTTGTCCGCTAAAACCTGAAGCCATTAGAGCCAATAAAATTGAACTGGGGCCAACCAGCGGGACTACTTTTATTCCTTTTTGATGCGCCAGGGCAACAATTTCAGCACCAGGATCGGCTACACCCGGACAACCTGCCTCACTCATCAGTCCCACATCTTTACCGGCTAGAAGTCCTTTGAAAAAATCATTCAAATTTCCTTCCCGCTGATGTTTTCCATAATCATGAATAATAAGTTCGCTCTGCGGAATTTTTAAGCCTGCTTCTTTTAAAAATCTACGAGCAGTTTTACTATTCTCAACAATATACTCATCGATATGATTAATCGTTTCTACCAAATAGGGTGTGAAACTTTTTGCGGTAGCATTTTCTGCTAAAGGCACAGGAATAAGATAAAGGGAGCCTGGAAGCATGTTTAATTTTTGCTACAAATTAAAACAAATTCCTCTGATATGAGTTATATCTATTAGTTAGTAAATATTCATCCATTCATAAATATCATCCAGAACCATTTTACGTAATAATTTAATTACAATACAACCTTTAGCAAAATTTTATCCTCTTGTCTATAAGATCACACACATTAAATTTTAGGAGCTATGAAAACGCACATTAAATTCCCGGAATATTTGGCTGGACTACTAGTATTCCTGTCATTTTTATTACCAGTACAGGTAAAGGCTCAATATGACGATGTTTCTCTGGAAACTTTTTATGAGGAACTGTCGCCCTATGGAATATGGATAAATGACCCTCAATACGGACAAGTATGGCGCCCAGATGTAGATCAGGAAGAATTCAGGCCCTATTATACGAATGGACATTGGGAAATGACCAAATATGGCAATACCTGGGTGTCCAATTATGAATGGGGATGGGCACCATTTCATTATGGTAGATGGCATCATAGCACTAGAAGAGGTTGGATTTGGGTTCCGGATACCAGATGGGGACCAGCATGGGTGAGCTGGAGAAGTGGTGGTGGACATTATGGTTGGGCACCGCTGGGTCCAGGTATCAACATTAATATTAACATCGGTTCAAGAATTCCTGATTATTACTGGGTATTTGTACCACAACGCTATATTTTTTACGATAGGTATCCGCGTTATGACAGATACAGAAACAGGAATATATTTAACAATACCGTCATTATCAACAATACCTATGTATACAATCGAAACCGATATTTTACTGGCCCAAGGGTAGATGAGATCAGAAGAGTAACCCGTCAACCGGTTCGTATTCATGATGTCAGGGATAACAGACCAACGAATTATGGGAATAGCAGAAGCGACCGACCACAAGTGAACAGGGGAGCAGGCAACCCAAACCAAAATCCGCGCCCTAACCGCCCGAATGATAATTCTGGTGGCAGAGGAGCTGTAACCGGTAGAGGAACTGATCCACTGGTTGATAATTCCCTTGATCGTGGAGCTGTACGACCTGAAAGCAGACAGATTCCGGCTTCATCACAGAGATCTGGCAGAACCTATGATAATCAGGATATCAGAGGCAGCCAAAGTAATCCGGGAGCACAGCGTCCTCCAATAACAGATCGAGAGCAGGAACAGCCACGACAGGCGCCAGTACAGACCAGGCCGGACCGTGTGTCACAAGCTACTCCTGAACGGATTCAAAGAAATGAGCCGCAACAACGTCAGTATCAGGCTCCTGAAAGGGTTCAGAGAAGCGAGCCTCAGCAACGTCAGACACCTGCTCCAGAGAGGATTCAACGAAGTGCGCCACAGGATCGTCAGGCTCCATCACAAAGCAGACAGAGTTCTGAAGGACGGGGTAATTCGTCTTCTGAACAGGAAAATGGAAGAGGTAGCCAGAACAGGCCTTCCAGAGGTAATTAAAGCAAAAAAAGCTGATTAGGCTTCTCATGGTCGGAAGATAAATCTTCCGACCAATACTGCAGTTGCCATCCCTTTTATCTCAAATGGTTGATGAGCCTTTTGCCGGGCTGTAAATCCCAATGAAATACAGCTTCGGGTAAAATAAACCTTGCCGAAGGAGTTCCAGCTTCCGCTGGAATGACAACAATTTTGGAGATTAGGAGGTTCCAGCTGTCGCTGGAATGACAATGATTTATTGGCGGAACTACCACGAAGGAAAGAACTGGACTAACCTATTACACACAGGTATTGCTTTCCAAAACCTAATTATTGTATACCAGAGCCTTATCTGACCAATTATAACAGTAATATTTATCCTTCCTTATATCGAACTCAGCTT
>Ga0164293_10003259_pt1 | contig 13830 bp, 8 predicted proteins | sample GEODES118metaG_FD_111487 | JGI IMG/M metagenome (GOLD analysis project Ga0164293, IMG submission 111487) | Eutrophic lake water microbial communities from Lake Mendota, Wisconsin, USA - GEODES118 metaG | ecosystem: Environmental > Aquatic > Freshwater > Lake | place: USA: Lake Mendota, Wisconsin... | reverse complement strand
GGTCTCCGGGTCATAGGCATCCATGAAGGCGCAGGGGCCATAGTCGATGGTCTCGCCCGAAACGCTCATGTTGTCAGTGTTCATCACGCCATGGATGAAACCGGTCTGTACCCAGCGCGCCACCAGCGCCGCCTGGGCCTCCATCACCGCATCGAGCAGGGCCAGTGGCCGGTTTTCCGCGCCGCTGATTGCGGGATAGTGCCGGTCGATCACATGCCCGATCAGTGCCTGCAGCGCCTCGCGGTCGCGCCGCACCGCGAAAAACTGAAAAGTGCCGACCCGGATGTGGCTGGAGGCCACCCGGGTCAGCACCGCGCCAGGCAGTGCGGCCTCGCGGTAGACAATTTCGCCGGTCGTCGCCGCCATCAGCGCCCGGGTGGTGGGAATGCCCTGTGCATGCATGGCCTCGCTCACCAGAAATTCGCGCAGAACCGGCCCGAGCGCTGCCCGCCCGTCGCCGCGGCGCGAGAATGGCGTGGGGCCCGCGCCCTTGAGCTGGATGTCGCGCCGCCTGCCGCTGCGGTCCACCACCTCGCCCAGCAGGATGGCCCGGCCGTCACCCAGCTGCGGCACGAAATGTCCGAACTGGTGGCCGGCATAGGCCTGGGCGATCGGATCGGCCCCTGGCGGAAGCTCGTTGCCGACGAACACCGCTGCGCCGGCGGCCCGAAGGATCCCGGCATCCATCCCGAGATCAGCTGCCAGCGGCTCATTGAATGCGAGGATCGCAGGCCTTTGAACGGGTACGGGCGGGGTCCGGTCGAACAGCAGTTCCGGCAGCCGGGTATACGAGTTGTCGAACCGCCAACCGGCTTCGCTGATGAGAGGCATGATGGGGGCTGAGGGCGTTCGGGAAAACTACCTGTGAGCGAGACGAGTTGATCGTAGACAATCGTCAGCCCGCCGGTGGCTGAGGCCACACGGAAATGCCATTCGTGGTCGTCGCACCGCGAGCCAGCGAACTCCCGTCTGGCCCGAGAAAACAACCGGTTTGCGGCTATCCCGCGACCCATCTGCCGCCAGACGCGTAAGGATAGGCGGGCTTCGCGCGAGAACCGGCCTTGCCGGTTCGTGGCGACCCGCAACGCCTCGTCTTACGATGGACCCTGGGGCCAAGGAGGTGCGACATGAATGCGCGACAGTTCCTTTTCTCGCTTGCCCGTCCGCTGTCGACCCGGCAGCTGCATCGCTCACATAAGCGGAGCCTCTCGAAGACCCTCCGCCGTGCGGCCGGAGGATTCGCCTCAGAGTCACTCGAACCGCGGACCATGTTTTCCATGAGCGCGCCCGGCGCGACCGATGCGCCCACGCTCAACGGTGTCACCGAGCCACCGATGGCCGTGGCGACAGCCATCACGCCGAGGACGTTCACGGTCACTTGGTCATGGAACCAGAACCTTACAATCCCAGACTTCAATCCCGCGGGCGATATCCTCGCGCTCGACTGGTTCACCGGCAGTGAACTGCGACTCGCAGACGAGTCGGGAAGCGCGGTGCTCCGCATCCCAGGCATGCAGCAGTCATACCGTCTCGAGGGCGTGCCGCTGGCACAGCTCACCACGGCCAACTTCACCTGCAAGGATTCCTCCGCCACCGCCTACATCGCCGGCGTGCTCGCCAACGCCTCGTCGCCGACTCCGTCGCCGACACCGACTCCAACGCCGACACCCACCCCAACGCCCACACCGAACCCCACTCCCACGCTTCCACCCGGCGGGCTCAACTCGGGCAACGCCGGCGACCAGAAATGGGGCGAGGCCTACTTTGCCCCGTACGTGGACATGGGGATGTGGCCGGTGCCGAACCTGCTGGAGATCGCGGGCACGAGGGGCGTGTCGCTGGTCACGCTCGGCTTCATCCAGGCCACTCCCGACGGCACGCCGGGCTGGGCGGGTCTCTCTGCCCTGGCGCTCAACTCCTCCAACGAGCAGGCAGTGGCGATCAATCAGTCGATCAGGTCGTTTCAGGCCGCCGGTGGTGATGTGATGATCTCGCTCGGCGGCGCCGCCGGTACGAGCCTCGCCCAGTGGTATGCGACTCACGGCCGCAGCGCGGCGGACTTGGCCCAGGCCTATGCGGGCATCGTGGACACCTACTCGCTCAACCGCCTCGACTTCGACATCGAAGGCGCGGCGGTGGCCGATCCCGCGGCGATCACGCTCGGCAGCGACGCACTCAAACTGCTCCAGCAGTCGCGGCCCGGCCTGGAGGTGTGGTACACGCTGCCCGTGCTGCCTGACGGCCTCACCGCTGACGGCCTCAACGTGGTGCGTGCCGCCCTCCGAGCCGGCGTGGCACTCGACGGCGTGAACGTCATGGCCATGGACTACGGGGAGTCGGCCGCACCCACGACGGGTGCGAACGCGAAGTCGATGGGTGCCTATGCGGTGCTTGCCGCTACGAACACCCACGCGCAGCTAACCTCGCTGTTTGCAGAGTTTGGCCAGGGTTTTGGCTGGAACCAACTCGGCGTGACGCCAATGATCGGCGTCAATGATGTGCTCTCGGAGGTGTTCACGCTTGCCGACGCCCAGACGCTCGAGGATTTTGCCCGCCAGAAAGGGCTGGGCATGATCGCGATGTGGTCGGTGGCCCGCGATAACCCCGGCACGCTTGGTCAGGCCACCGCAACCGCGTCGGGGCTCAACGTGCCAGCGGGTGGTTTCAGTGGTGTGTTTGCCGACTACGGCACGAGCAACGCGATCACCCCAAACATCCCAAGCCCGACGCCGACACCGACGCCCACGCCGACACCCACCCCTACGCCGACCCCTCAGCCCAATCCCAAGCCGAACCCCGCGGCCCAGGCCGGCGACACCAACGTCGATTGGAGTGTCGATGTCCTCGATGTCGCCAACGTCCTGGCCGGTGGCAAGTTCGACACCAGCCAGACGGCGGTATGGGGCGAGGGCGACTTCAACGGCGACGGGGTCGTCGACCTCCTCGACATGACGGACTTCCTCGCCACGGGCCTCTTCGATAACGGCGACTACGGCCAGCCAACCACCGGTACCAACCAGACGATCGCAACCACCGATAAGTTGCTCACGGCCTACTTTCCCGAGTGGGGCATCTACGGCCGTAACTTCCAGGTGGCCGACGTGCCGGCCGACAAGATCAACCGCCTCATCTACTCGTTCCTCGATCTCAAGAGGAGCGGCGAGGTGGCGCTCTACGACAGCTTTGCGGCGGTGGAGAAGCGGTTCGCGGCCAACGACTCGGTGTCAGGCGAGGCCGACCTCTGGTACTACCCGCCAGGCGATCCTCGCGCCACGCAGACGGTGTGGGGCAACTTCAATCAGCTCGCCCAGCTCAAGGAAAAGTATCCGCACCTCAAGGTCAACATCGCAGTGGGCGGCTGGACGCTCTCTGGCAACTTCAGTAGCGTCTGCTCCACGGCGGCGGGCCGCGAGACATTCGCCACCTCGCTCGCCCGGTTCCTCGACACCTACCGGATGTTTGACGGTATCGATTTCGACTGGGAATACCCGGGGGGCGGCGGGCTGGAAGGCAACTCCGTGAGCCCCAACGACGGGGCCAACTACGCGTTGCTCCTGCAGCTCGTCCGGTCGAAGTTCGACGCCCTCGGCCAGCAGCTTGGGCGGCGGTACGAAATCTCGGTCGCGTCGCCTGCCGGTATCGACAAGATCGCCACCTTCAATCTCGCGGGCCTCGCCCCCTTCGTGGATCACTTCAACCTGATGGCCTACGACTTCCACGGCACGTGGGAGAACACGACCGGCCATCAGTCGGCCTTCACCGGCGATTCGGTGGGCTACGACGTGAAGACGGCCGTGCACGCCTACCTGGCGGCAGGCGTGAATCCGAAGCAGGTCGTGCTCGGCGCGCCGCTCTACACCCGGGGCTGGAGCGGCGTGGCCGACGGTGGCGACGGCGGCTACCTGGAAACGGCCTCGGGCAAAGCTCCAGGCACGTTTGAGCCCGGCGTCTACGACTACAAGGACCTCCTCCGCCAGGTGCAGGATCCCGCGAGCGGCTGGAAACTCTACTGGGACGATACCGCTCAGGCCGCCTACGTCTACAACGCCACGCAGCGGCTTTTCAGCTCGTTCGAGACACCCACCTCGATCGCCCAGAAGTCGCAGTGGGCCGAGGATCTTGGGCTCGGTGGCATGATGTTCTGGGACATCACCAACGACGCCATCGACTCGCCGGAGAGCCTGATCACCGCGGCCTATGCGTCGTGGATCCTCGGTGACGACCTCGCCACGATCCGCAGCCGATCGACGCTCTCTCACGAGCAGATGGTCGGGGGCGACGGGGTGATCGCCGCCCTACCACCGGTGGCGTAGTGGCCTCCGGACAGATCCCGGGAGCCGGCACTACCATATGGCACCGTGGCGAGATTCGATCGCCATCCAACCAGCCATGTGGACTCGAACTTGATGCACATCGTCCGCATCGCTCCGCTGATTCTTCTGGTTGCGCGGGCCGCGAACGCCTTTGCGACCGAGTCGCAGGGTTCCGCCCTCAAGGCCGACGCACTCCTCGACGGGTCGCGGGTGGTGCCAGTTGCCATCGAACTGCCTGCCGATGACTGGGAGGCGCTCCGCCGCGACGCCCGTGGCCCCGCCGGGCTGTTCACCGTCAACCCGCCCAAGAAGTTCGCCTGGCACAGGGGTCACGCCACCGTCGCCGGGATCGCGATTGTCGATGCCGGCATCCGCAAGAAGGGTTTTTTCGGGTCGCTCGATTCCGCCAGGCCCTCGCTGATCATCGACTTCAACCGGTTTGTGCCGCAGGAGCCTGTCGAGGGCCTCGGCAGGCTCACGTTCAACAACAACAAGCAGGACACATCATGCGTGGGACAGTTTCTGGCCTACCGGTTGTTCCGGGCGGCGGGAGTGCCTGCGCCCCGCGTCGGCTTTGCCGCCGTCACCGTCAACGGGGAGTTGCTCGGTGTTTACACAAACGTCGAGTCGATCAAGCGGCCGTTTCTGACGCGGGTGTTCGGCACGGATGGCGGCGGGCTCTATGAGGGAACGGTCGCCGACGTCGTCCCCGACTCGCTCGCAAAACTCGAGGTCGAGACGCACGACCGCTTTCGCCCACGGCTCGAAGAACTCGCGGGGCTGCTGGCCGCTGACGGACCGCTCGACCTCGACGCCGCGGGACGAGTCGTCGATCTCGACGAGTTCTTCTCGTTCCAGGCCGTCGAGGCCCTGATCGGCATGTGGGACGGCTACACCTCGAACCAGAACAACTTCTTCGTGCACGTCCCGGCGGATGACGGCCGGATCACCTTCATCCCCTGGGGGGCCGACTCGGCCTTCACCGCGGTGCCCGCCATGCTGCCCGGCTTCGACCGCGGACCTGCGCCGGCAGTCTACGCGCAGGCCGCCCTCGCCAACCGTCTGGCCTTCGCGCCTGGGATGATCGACCGCTACCGCCGACGGCTCGAGGAGATCCTCGACACCGTCTGGCGTGAGGATGAGCTCCTTGCCGAGGTCGATCGCCTAGAAACGCTGCTCGCGCCGCACCTCGCCCCGGCGCAGTCGGGCGCTCCCAAGTCGCTTGACGCGGTTCGCGACTTCATCCGGCGACGGCGTAAAGAGATTGAAACGGCCCTCACGGCATGGCCACCCGAACTGCCCGGGGCATTCCGCCAGCCGATGACAACGAAGCGGGTCGGCAGCGTGAGTGGCACGTTCGCCACCGTGCAGCGTGCGGCGGCCGACGGCGAGCCGTCGCTGGGCGAGATCGGAATCGCGATGACGCTCAGCGACAAACCAATCGACTATGCAGCCGCAAACGTCGCTGCCTATCCGCTGCCCATCCCGGGGCCGTGGGGAAGGCCTGCGTCGCCGGCCGACGCGCCGCTGGGCGTGACGGTCTCCGGAACGCGCGTCGACGGCAAGCCGATGACGCTGACATTCATGCTCGATCGTCGCCTCGTCCGCGAGTCGGCCGGCGGCTTTGCGGCGGGCGGCATGCTCACGGAGGGGCCTGGCTTTTTCGGCTCTGGCCCGATGCGCATCGTCGGGGGCACGGTGGCCCTCGGCGACCGTGGGCTCGACCCGGGCACGCGGCTCTCGGGCACCTTCACATTTGGGATCGACGAGACGTCCGGTGGCTTCGGCAACCCCGCTCCGAAACGCCGCCCCGGCATGACGGAGAACTGAATCTCACTGACGCGACGAGGGCGAGCCGGCGGCAGTGAACCCACAGGCTGACCTCGCCATCGACCACCCCGCGCACTTTACGGCGTCGCGGTTGGACGGGCTGGGGCCGGGCCGGGATTGAGATCGACCCACACTTCATCGCCGACGGCAATTCGCCGGAGCGGCTCTGGATCGAACTCAACCGTCAGACCGCCGCTCACGCGATCCCAGACCGCCCGGGTGATCGTGCCCACGCGGGTCGTCGTCTCTCCATCGGTCCGGTAGACCCCGTCGCCGAGTGCCACGTTGGGCCGCACCTTGAGACCTCCGTCGCGGCCCATGTGGCCCGGTGTGTCACCAAGATAGACAGCGTCGTGGCTCTCGATCACCTCAAACAGAAACTTCGTGCCGTGCGGCGCGAGGGGAAGCCGCGACTGGGCGTCCTCGGCCCAGGAGACACTCGGCAGATTCATCGCACTCAGGGTGAGGAAAGCCGCGATGGCCACGGCTGCGCGGGAAAATGCCATGCTCACACCTCCAGAACTCGGGATGGTACCGCCCGGCCGACGACGATGCCGACGGGGGTGAATGACGGTAGTGTATGGAATCATCCTCTCCCCGGAGATACCGCATGACCTCACACCCAACCGACGACGTGGCGAGCCTGGCGGCCAGGCTTGAATCAACGAACGCCGACGAACGCGCCGCGGCGGCGGAGAAGCTCTGCCAGACGGGCGAGTCGGCTGCGACTGCGGCGATCCCGCTCGTGAGGGCCTGCGGCGACGCCGACGAACGGGTTCGCGAGTGGGCTGTGGCGGCGCTCGAAGATCTTGGGCCGCCGCCGGCTGATGCGATCGCCACGCTGGCGACCCTCACGACGGAGAGCGTACCGCTCGCGGCGTATTGGGCGGTCACGCTCCTCGGGCGGGCTGGGCAGGCTGCGGCAAACACGGCGGGCGTACTGGCCGACTGCCTCGCATCGGGCGACACCGCGGTGGCCCAGCGGGCCGCTTGGGCCCTCGGCAAACTCGGCCCCGCTGCCGCAGTCGCCCGCGAGCGGCTCCGCACCGCCGCCCAGTCGGCAGACCCGCGGCTGGCGAGCCTGGCCTCGGAGGCTTTGGCGACGATCGGTGGGGCGTGAGAAGACGTGCCGCGACCAGGCCACGCGGGGCATGAGGCCGTGCCGGGGCGACCGATAGGAGAGATGTGGCACCCGCACATCCCCTTCCGCCGGCAGGATCGCGTCTCTCGACGCCCGTGTTCCAGGCGGTGCTCATCGCCGCGATGGTCCTCGTCGCCGCCCCGGGGCAAGGCCAGCAGCCCGCCATGCCCATTTCCAAGCCCTGGGACGCGGTGCTGATCTGCAGTTTCAACATCCAGGTCTTCGGCGAGGCGAAGATGGCCAAGCGCGAAGTCGTCGAGGTGCTCGCCCGCGTGGCGCGGAAGTTCGACATCGTGGCCATTCAGGAGGTGCGGGCGAAGTCGGACGAGGTGGTCCCGTCGTTCGTCAGGGCGGTCAACGCCGACGGGAGCCAGTATCACTACGTCATCGGTCCGCGGGAGGGCCGCACCGTGAGCAAGGAGCAATACACGTTCGTCTACGACACGCGGCGGATCGAGGTTGATGCCTCATCGCTCGGCGTGGTGCCGAATCCCTCGAACGCGCTCCACCGGCCACCGATGCACGTCCGCTTTCGGACGCGGGTCCAACCCGCCGAGATGGCGTTTACCTTCTGGCTCGTCGACATCCACACCGATCCCGACGAGGTGCCGTCCGAACTCCAGGCGCTCTCCACCGTCTTCCAGCAAATGCAGGCGCTTCGGCCCGACGAGGACGACGTGATCGTGCTCGGCGACCTCAACGCCGGCCCGCCTGAGTTCACCGCCTTCAAGCGAATCCCGGGCATCGGCTGGGCGGTGTCGGGCACGACGACCAACACGCGGCGGTCGAAGACCTACGACAACCTGATCTTCTCGCAGCCGCAAACCAGCGAGTATCTCGGCACGTGGGGCGTGTTCGACCTGCAGAACGCGTTTGGCCTGCCGCTCGACAAGGCGCTTGAAGTGTCGGACCACAATCCGGTGTGGGCCGCCTTCTATCCAGCGGAGCACCGCGGCCAGTCGGCCGGCTTCATGGCCGCGCAGCCGGCAACGGTGCGCTGACACCGCCCGGCCCACTTTCCGTAGCACAGGTTGTCAACCTGTGCCGACCCACACACGGTCCCGACGTGCCCAGCCTACGGCAACTCCGCCGGCTGATGCGCCTCCAGATGCCACCGTGCCAGTTTGCCGCCCCCAAAAAGCCCCCGCTACCATAGTCTGCATGGACTCCACCCTGCCAACCGCGCCGACCGTCGATTTCCTGGGAATCGGCGTGCAGAAGGCGGGCACGACCTGGCTCTATCACCAGCTCGCACGACATCCGCAGATCGCATTTCCCCGCGGTAAGGAGATGCACTACTGGGACGCGGCCTCAGCCCCAAACGCTGACGAGTGGGCCGCGATGCTCGAGCCCCCCTCTCGTCGCTCGCGGAGCGGTCGGCCAATCAAGACCGGCGAGATCACGCCCGCCTATGCCACGCTCCCCGTCGAGAAGATCAAGGCGATCCACCGCCGCTGCCCAGGCATCCGGCTGTTCGTCAGCTTCCGCAACCCACTCGAACGAGCGTGGTCGGCGGCGCTGATGGGCCTTGCCCGCGCCCAGATGCTCGTTCCTGAAGCGAGCGATCACTGGTTTCTCGACCATTTCCGCTCCGCCGCCTCGCGGGCTCGGGGCGACTACCTCGGCTGCCTCGACCGTTGGTGGTCGGTGTTCCCCCGCGACCAGCTGCTCGTCCTTTTTCAGGATGACATCGCATCGCGTCCGTCGGCGGTGCTCGACACGCTGGCTGCCCACCTGGGCATCGACGCCACGGAGTTCGCAGCCCTCTCGGAATCGGTGATCGGCGAGGTGGTTGTGCCCGGTCTCGGCGACGGCGTCGTGTCAGCGGCACCACCGCCGCTGCGGCCGACGCTCCTTAAGCCGCTTCTCGACCTCTACGGCCGCGACATTGCGAAGCTCGAACGGCTCACTGGCCGCGATCTGTCGGCCTGGCGCGAGTTGCGATCCACGACTCGACACACCGGACAGAGAACAACCAGCGACGGCGGCGCCACGCAGGCTGCCGACGCCGAGGGCTGAGAAACGGCCTGTCAACCGTCGCGCGCAGTGGCATTCCTCATGAACCCCACGCTCGTCCGTGCTGTTCGACTCCGCTGCCCCCGCTGCGGCGAGGGCCGGCTGTTTCGCGGCCTGTTCCAGATGAACGAGTCCTGCTCCGCCTGCGGCGCGAGTTTCAAGCGGGAGCAGGGTTTCTATCTCGGCTCGATCTACATCAACTATGGCGCCACCGTGATCGGCACGGGTGCGCTCTACGCCCTGCTCGTGCTGGGAATCGGCTGGTCGCACAAGGCCGCGCTCGCCGCCTGCCTCGTGGCAGCCGTTGTGTTTCCAATCTGGTTCTTCCGCTGGGCCCGGAGCCTGCTGCTCGCCCTCGACGGATCGGTCAACCAACAGCAGGCCGTGGGTAGCGACGCGCCAGGCGGGGCCAAGGCCCTCGCCGGCGACGACGCCCGCGCGGGCTGCGCCATGGGTATGGCCCTCGCGCTGATCCTGCTCTTCGGCCTCGGCATGGCGGTGGTCACGATCCTGTTCGCGCTGAACGCCGAGGGGGCGGAGGTGGTGCCCACGGTCGGCTCGATCGAGCGGCTCGATCCGCGGTTCGACCAGCTGGTGCCACGGGACGCCACGATCGAGGTGCTGGCGATGGGATTCGACTGGTCGGAAGGCCCGGTCTGGATGCCCGCCTCCGGGGATCGCGAGTCCTGCCTGCTCTTCTCCGACGTGCCTCGGAACCGGATCCACCGCTGGCGACCGGGCAAGGGCGTGGACGTGTTTCTCGAACCTTCCGGCTTCAGTGGCACCGGCGGATACGACAGCGAGCCGGGATCCAACGGCCTGACGCTCGACCGCGAGGGCCGCCTCGTCATCTGCGAACACGGCGACCGTCGTGTGTCGCGACTCGAACAGGGCGGCGGCCGCAAGACACTGGCCGATTCCTTCGCCGGGAAACGACTCAACAGCCCGAACGACGTCGTCGTCCACTCGTCGGGGGCGATCTACTTCACCGACCCACCCTATGGCCTGCCGAAGCAATGGAATGATCCCCGCCGGGAACTCGACTGCTGCGGTGTCTACCGGATCGGCACGGGCGGCGACGTGTCGCTCCTCTGCCGGACCATGACGCGGCCCAATGGGATCGCCTTGTCGCCTGACGAGAAAACGCTCTACGTGGCGCAGTCTGATCCCAGCGAGCCGATCGTGAGAGCCTTCGCCGTCCAGGACGACGGCACACTCGATGAGGGACGAATCTTTTTCGACGCGGCGCCACTCGCCAAAGACCGGCGTGGCCTGCCGGACGGCCTGAAGGTCGACGTCCGCGGGAATCTCTTCGCCACCGGCCCAGGTGGCGTGCTGGTGATCGCCCCCGACGGTACGCACCTGGGCACGCTGCTCACGGGACAGGCCACGGCCAACTGTGCGCTCGGCGACGATGGAGCATCGCTCTTCATCACGGCCGACTCGCTCCTCTGCCGCGTGAGGCTCGCGACGCCGTAAGCCGGTGATCGTGCGGGTGCCGGATCAGACGATCCCGCGACTCTCGAGCAGCGCGATCACCGCATCGACGCACTTTGTCACCGGCCACTCGTGTGTCGGGAGCACGAGGTCGGGATTCGCGGGCGGCTCGTAGGCCGCCGACACACCGGGGAAGTTCGCGATCTCCCCCTTGTCGGCCTGGGCATAGTGGCCGTCGGTGTCGCGCGTGCGGCAGACCTCGACCGGCGCCGAGAGATGCACCACGAGGAACCGATCCTTGCCGATCCGCTCGGCTGCCTTGCGGCGGACGTCGTCATCCGGAGCGACGAAGGCCGCCAGGCAGATCACGCCGGCATCGTTGAAGAGGTGGGCCACCTCGACGGAGCGGCGGAGATTCTCGCTCCGTTCGCGGGCCGAGAAACCGAGGTCCTTGCTGATGCCGTGCCGCATGGCGGTGCCGTCGAGCACCACGACCGCGCGGCCCGAGTCGAAGAGCCGCCGCTCGACCGCCCGGGCGATCGTGGTCTTACCCGCACCGGTGAGCCCCGTGAGCAGCACCGTGGCCGGCTTCTGTCCGAAGCGGGCCTCGCGTTCCGCCGCCGTCACCTCGCTCGTCCGATCGGCCGCCGTCTCGGCACCACCCCACTCCACGTCGCCCTGCTCGTCGGCCTCTCGGTCGAGGATCATGCCGGCCGCCACCGTGGCGCTGGTCAGCCGGTCGATCATGATAAACGATCCGGTCGAGCGGTTCTTGCGGTAAGCGTCGTAGGCGATCGGGCTCGTGAGCGTGATCCCGCAGCGGCCGATCTCGTTAAGCGCCAGGGTGGGCGCGGGCTGCCGGTGGAGCGTGTTGATATCCACGCGGTAACGGAGGCTCGTCACCACCCCGGGCACGAGCTTGCTCGTCTGCTTGAAGAGGTACTGCTTCCCGGGAACCAAGGCCTCCTCACTCATCCAGACGACCATCGCCTCGAACTTGTGATCGACCTTCGGCACGTTGCCCGGCCGCACGAGCATGTCGCCACGGCTCGAGTCGATCTCGTCCTCGAGCGTGAGCGTGACCGACTGTGGCGCGAACGCCTCCTTCAGCTCACCGTCGAAGGTGACGATGCTCTTCACGCGACTCTTTTTCCGTGATGGGAGCGAGACGACCTCATCGCCCGTCCGGACGATCCCCGACGCGATCGTGCCGGCAAAGCCCCGAAAGTCGAGGTTTGGCCGCACCACCAGCTGCACCGGAAACCGGAAGTCCTCGAGGTTCCTGTCGGAGCCGATGTAGACCGTCTCCAGGAGCGGCATCAGCGGCGAACCGGTGTACCACGGCATGTTCGGGCTCGGCGAGACGACGTTGTCGCCCTTGAGCGCCGAGATCGGCATGAAGTGAACGTCAGGCAGTTCCAGACGACTCGCGAAGTCGACGTAGTCGCCCTTGATCTTCTCGAACACCGCCTGGTCGTAGCCGACGATGTCCATCTTGTTGATGGCGACGACAATGTGCTTGATGCCCAGCAGCGACACGATGAACGAATGCCGCTTGGTCTGGGTGAGCACGCCGTGCCGGGCGTCGACGAGAATGATCGCGAGGTCGGCCGTCGAGGCCCCCGTGGCCATGTTCCGCGTGTACTGCTCGTGACCGGGGGTATCGGCGATGATGAACTTCCGCTTGTCGGTCGAGAAGTAACGGTAGGCGACGTCGATCGTGATCCCCTGCTGCCGCTCGTCCTCCAGGCCGTCCGTGAACAGCGCGAGATCGACCTCCTCGCCAGTCGTGCCGTATCGTGAGGTGTCCTTCTTGATTGCCGCGAGCTGGTCCTCGTAGATCATCTTCGACTCGTAGAAGAGCCGGCCGATGAGGGTGCTCTTGCCGTCGTCGACGCTCCCGCAGGTGATGAAGCGGAGGAGTTCCTTCCGCTCGTGCTGCGCAAGGTACTCATCGATATTCGTGGCGATCAGGGACGACTGGTGAGACATGGGTGGTGATTACGATTCGGGGTTCGTCGTGTCAGTTGGGAACGCGGGGCGTCTGCGTGGGCTGCCGGCCGGCCGAAACCCTCCTCGCGGGGATATTTCGCACGACCTCGGTTCAGGGTTGTGTCTCCAGCGGGCGAAATCTCCAACGCTCGTCGTGGTTCCGGCCGGCCGGCAGCCTGTCGTGCACACAGCCGGAAGGAATCCACGTTTGGCTCTGAATCATGACCTGCCGCAAGCAGCGTTCAGCGGCCGCGGGCTCTGCCGCGGTCCGCTGCAACGCGGGCACGGCTCAGAAATACCCTTCCTTCTTTTTCTTCTCCATCGAGCCTGCCTCGTCCGAATCGATCAGGCGGCCCTGCCGCTCGGAGAACGTCGTGAGCAGCATCTCCTGGATGATCTCGGGAAGCGTGGTGGCATTCGAATCGACCGCGCCGGAGAGCGGGTAGCAGCCGAGCGTGCGGAACCGCACGCGGCGCATCTCGGGCTTCTCGCCCGGCTTCAGCGGGAGGCGGTCGTCGTCGACCATGATCATCACGCCGTCCCGCCAGACGATCGGCCGCTCGGCGGCGAAGTAGAGCGGCACGATTGGGATGTTCTCGAGGTGGATGTACTGCCACACATCGAGCTCGGTCCAGTTGGAGAGGGGGAAGACGCGGATGCTCTCCCCCTTTCGGACCTTCGTGTTGTAGAGATTCCAGAGTTCGGGACGCTGGTTCTTCGGGTCCCAGCGGTGGAACTCGTCGCGAAAGGAAAACACCCGCTCCTTCGCCCGACTCTTCTCCTCGTCGCGGCGGGCCCCGCCGAAGGCGGCGTCGAACCGGTATTTATCAAGTGCCTGCCGCAGGGCCTGCGTCTTCATCACATCGGTGTGCACCTTGCTGCCGTGGGTGATCGGATTGATCCCCTGGGCCCGGCCTTCCTCGTTGACATGCACGAGCAGTTTGAAGCCGAGTTCTTTTGCGACGTACTCGTCGCGGAGCCGGTACATCTCCCGGAACTTCCACGTCGTGTCGATGTGCATCAACGGGAACGGCGGCTTCGCGGGATAGAAGGCCTTCTCCGCGAGGCGGACCATCACCGCCGAGTCCTTCCCTATGGAAT
>Ga0164293_10003257_pt1 | contig 13835 bp, 18 predicted proteins | sample GEODES118metaG_FD_111487 | JGI IMG/M metagenome (GOLD analysis project Ga0164293, IMG submission 111487) | Eutrophic lake water microbial communities from Lake Mendota, Wisconsin, USA - GEODES118 metaG | ecosystem: Environmental > Aquatic > Freshwater > Lake | place: USA: Lake Mendota... | reverse complement strand
TATATATCAAAGAATGTACTGAAGAAGACGATGATACTGAAGCAGGTACCGATGAGACTACTAAGGATACTAAAAAAAGCGGTAATGTTATCAAGAATGTTGAAAATATCAAGGAAGAAGACGATGATGAAGAAGACGAAGAAGACGATGATGAAGAAGACGATGATGAAGAAGATGATGAAGAAGACGAAGAAGACGATGATGAAGAAGATGAAGACGAAGAAGATGAAGAAGACGAAGAAGACGATGATGAAGATGATGAAAATGATGCTTGTGAGACTGGAATGAACTCAGAAGATTTGTATAATATTTTCAATAATTTCTTCACAGATGAATATGGAGTTTCGATTGCTACATCATTATCAAATATCGCATTCGAACTTAATAAACTAAATAAAAATCTCAAATCTAAAAAATAAATATATAAAATATAATTATATTATCTATTTAGATTAGTATGGAAAACAATCTAAAATGGCTTTGTAAAAAATGTAATAGGATGATTGATAATTGTATTGATATGGATTATCATTATGATACAGAACACCCCGACTTCACAAACAAATATATATTATCATGGTACAATAATGGTAAGAAGGGATTGTCGGCATATGACTAGCTAGACTAGGCTAAGCCTAGCTAAAGCAATATGTGTCCCACAGTTTCTTATCAAGTTTGTGATTATTATTTTTATTATCTTTTAGGTAAATTCCATATTTACCTAAATTTATATTATATTTTTTCCCTAAATATTCGATGGGTTTTGGAAGAGAACTTATAAATGTAATATCTCTATCTGTCAAACCTTCCTTTGTAATTTGTTTCCATTTAAGATAGGGTTCTATATTAGTATATTTATCCAATTCTTTATTATAATAGCAAACACCATATCGTGTTGTAATGATTCCTGTCTTCTTTTCCTTTGCGCTTCCGACGCTACTACCATTAACTGAATCATTAATATCTGAAGGGCTTATTGTGTTTATCGAGTTTATAATTTTTTTATAAATGTCTTTCAATATTACCTCCTTAGTAATACTAGCATTTATAATTTTATCTAATTCATCTTCCATCTTTGAAGTAAATTTTAAATCGCATAAATAAGGAAATATTTCAAATATGTATTTTATAACCTCTATGCCTAGTTCAGTAGGAACAAGAAGGTCTTTCTGTTTACCCCCAAGATTAATTTTCTTAGTTGATATAGTTAGTTCATTAAGATCTTTCTTATTCTTTTTCTTCTTGAAACATTCTATCTCATATTCTTGTTGTGGGTTTGTGCCAATATCAACATATTTTTTACTTAAAAGTTTATCAATAATTGATGAATATGTTGAAGGTCTTCCAATTCCTTCTTTTTCTAATTCTTTAATTAATTGAACCTCATTATAAAGAGATGGTATATTATCTATTGTTCCTTCTGAAGAATATTCTTTTGAGATTGCTATCAGATTGTTTTCTTTCATAATATTTATAAAATCTTTTAAATTCTCATTATCTAGTTTTTCATTATATAATATATGAAAACCCAACTCTTTTAAAAACGACTTCTTTGAGCAAAATATATATTCGTTGCTACTGTTATCTAATCTTAAATATAAATCGTTATATACAGCATCTGTCATTAAAGAAGCAATCGTTCTATTCCATATAAGCTCATATAGTTTTTCATGATTTTTTGTAGAACCTTCAAATGAAACTGTTTTATATTTTGGATTTGTTATCCTAACAGCTTCATGTGCTTCCTGAGCATTTGCTATTTTAGTTTTATAAGTTCTATATTTTGAATACACAATATCTGGAGTATTAGGATTATCATAAGTTTCTTTAATATATGACAAAATCATTTTCTTGGCATCTTCAGCTATACTTGTTGAATCTGTACGCATATAAGTAATATACCCATGTTCATATAAATCTTGTGCTAATTTCATAGTAGTTTTTGAATTGAAGCGACATTTATTATAAGCATCTTGTTGAAGTGTAGTAGTTGTATATGGCGGTGGAGGACTAACATTCCTTATATGCGTTTCATAACTTATCTTGTATTTTGTATTAATTTTTAAATTATTTAAAATTTCTTTAACAATATCAACATCCCTTATTTTATATTCTATTAATTTGTGTTTAGTATCCTTCGTATCCTTGTCATCATATATATTTAATGTTCCTTGAATTAACAGGTCTTTGCTAATAATAAAGGTACCTTCAATAGTCCAGTATGGTATTATTTCCTTGTTAATAATACGATTCCTTTGATTAATACATATTATAAGACCAGCTATTTGAACTCTTCCAGCACTTAGATAATTTTTATTAAACTTATTCCATAATACAGGCGATACCTTATATCCAATAAGTCTGTCTACAATCCTTCGTGTTTCTTGAGCATTCACTTTGTCCATGTCTATCTTTCTTGGATTTTCTAAAGCATTTATAACAGCATTCTTTGTAATCTCATTAAATGTTATGCGATGACATACTTTGTCTTTTGTAATACTCTGAAGACATTTATAGAGACTATGTGCTATTGCTTCACCTTCTAAATCAGGATCAGCAGCCAAATATATAATATCAGCATTTCTAGCCAACTCTTTGATATTTTTAATAATACTAGGATTTGTTGGAATATAATTTATCTCCCATGTCTCTGTATCAAATCCTAAAGTATCTTTTGGTAGATTGTAAATATGCCCTCCAGAAAATGTAACAGCAACGTCACGATCTCCTAAATATTTTTTAATAGTCTTAGTCTTTGTAAAACTTTCAACAATAATAAGAGATTTCATTATCGAGATTATGCACGTCCTTATATAACATACATAATTATATCATTTTTTATATATATAAATATTTGGATATATATATTACTTAGCAAGTCAGACAATACTCAAAGTATATGTCTAGTTATTTAAATATCATTACTGATGATCTAAGAGAGCGTGTAATTAAAGAACATACTAACAACAAAAATAATACAAAAAAGTATAATGAAATATTTGAAGATTACAATAATTATATAGCATGTTATGAATATGAAAAATCTCTAAATATTGAAAGTATCTGCGAAGAGATCGAAGTTTATACAAAGGCACATGGCGATTATTATGAATTAATTCTCTTTCATTCGCAAATTTTTATAGAGGCTTTAAATTACAAAAAATATATGTATTTAAGATTTCATAATAATATTAGAAGCGATCCATATTACTCTAATGATGCTGGTGAAATAAATATTAAGAACCTTGTATCTGTTGTGAATGACGACGAGTATCAAACTATTTTTACAAATAACTATAGATCAAAAGAAACACATGAGATGTTCGCTAAATTGGTATCCAAGCGTATTAAAGACGTCTTTGTAATATACGATTATTATCGCCATAATATAAAGCATCCCTATATAAATAAATCAAATATATATAATTATTTGATAAAAGATATGGTTTATGATTATCTTAATATATTAAACAATTATATAATATTATCTCCTTGCGAAGATGATAGCATATTTCTAAATAATATTGACATTTACAATAATATCACATCAGATACTTATATTATCGATAATATAAGTCGTGATATATATAGCATAGATTTTGAAACATTCATAGATTTATCCTTTATTATAAAATATTATACTCATAATTTTTCAAGAGATGGAATCAATACTCTAAATACATTTTATAGCAACAAGATGCCTTTTATGGTAATCCCTGAATTATATAAAATTTTCTTAGACAACATTAAAAATTCAAAAATAATTTATGATATGTACGAGAGAACTAAATATTTATATAGCGTAGATATCAAAGAAGAACTCTGTAATATAAATAAAGGCATATGTCCTAATATATCAGGATTGATATTTATATGTAAGTGTAATTATGTTGATAAGTTATGGCGAAAAATATTTAGCAACAATCATTTTTGTCATTACTATCCTGAAAAAAGAATTGTTACTAAGATACATGAGTATATTATATCATCAGAAAATCGTAATATAGCAATAAAAAATGATAAACAATAATAATGATTATGAATAACGCATTTTATAACTGTAAAAACATAGAATGAGGCGTTGCCACGGATCATTAACATCATTAACATCTCTGTCTTCGCAAATTTCGCATAATTCCAATACATCTATAAACTCTCGAACAAAGATATTTAATAATACAAATATCCAACAACAAATCGCAAATATAGAAGATGATATTATTAAAATTTGTAATGATTATCACTATTTTACTGACAAGTTTGATAAAAAAATAAACAATATTGTAAATAGATATGAGGGGCGAACAAATAAACTATTTATTGATTTGAGACATAGAGAGACAGAATGTAAAAAATTAAATATTAAAATTGAACATATATGGAAAGAACTAAAGAATATTAATAATACTAATAATACTACAAATATCAAGGATATCAAAGATACTAATAATACTAAATATATGCACTATCAATCTTATCAACCAAATCTTAAAGAAGTAGACCGCTTAAGCAACAACATATTATTTGTGCTCTGTCTTTATACATTATTTGTTATTTCTATGGTAATTACATATTAGTATTCTGTTACAATATAATTTTCAGTATGAACTTGAGTTTCACAAGACTCACTATTATTTGTTAGGTTTCTAAGTACTGATTTGCGTTCCTCTATTATTGCGTTGATTTCTCCAAGTTCTTTTTTTCTATTATCTATTTTAGATTCTAAATCATCGCATTTCTTGAAAAGACAATCAAGCATTCTCTCTTCAATTACTTTGGCAGCCTTAGCAGCATCATTAATTTCTACTTCTCTTTTCTCAATTTTTTCATTAAGTATATCCAACTCTTTCTTTTTTTTTTCTATTGTATTATCTGTTGTATCTATAGTATCTGCTGGAATATCATGGATATCATTATCATCTGTACAATTGTTCATATCACTATTAACCCAATAATCTCCATCCATTAAGTCAAATAATGTTCGGACTTCTTCTATAGAAACACAAAAGAACCTTTGTTTAGGATTAACTCTAAATTGTGAAAGTAGTTTATATATTGTATTCCTCTTATTTTCAATATTAAGAACCTTTTTAGCAAATTCTAATGTATATGGTGTAGGTGGTTTCCATATTCCAAATAACCCATTTATATCATATATTTTTTGCTCTGGTGTCATCCATGTTATACCGATATTAAGGATATTTGGCATCGATACATTAGATATACAATATATGTATCCATAATCATCTTTTATTATATCATCGACATTTACGTTGATCTCTTCATTAGTGTTTTCAGTCATTATAAATATTATTTGAATGTCCTCTATAATATATATATATTCGTGAGATATACGTAAATCAATTTTTGCTAAGTTTTCCTTCAAAAACAGGAATTATCTTGTTATTATATATATTATATCCTTCTAGTATATTATTCATCTCAATCCATCTAAATAACTCAGCAAACTTATTAAACATTACTATATTTTCCTCGCTATATATAATATTACTTAAGGAATTATATAAAACATTATAACTCACCATCACATTATAATAAATATCAGCATTACACTTGAAATTATGTTCAAATACTATATCAACCCTATCATCAACAACTATAATATACTTTATCATTTCCTTGTCATGATATTTAAGGAAAAAGTTAAAGCGAATTGATAAGTATTTTCTCAAATTTCTACTAGCAGTAAAAAGCGGATATATATATACACTTATAATATTACATCGTAATAGTGAAGTATTTTGTATCAAATGCTTCCGGTCTAAATATATCAAGGATTTCAGATTATTTTTATTAAACCCTTCTATCAAGGCTACGCGTTCATATTTATATTTATGAGCATATTCATATTCAATATAATCATTAAACATTCCCTTGGGTTTAATAGAATAAATACATGTGTTATTAGGATTATTAGTAGCTCTATATAATCTGGAAAGATATTTAATATTTTTGTCATTATCTATATAAGCAATACAACTAGCAAAAACATTTTTATATATTGCGGTTTGTATATCATCTGGTAATTCATATAAATAATTCTTTATAAATATCATATTATCTATATTAGTATCTGTAATGACAAAGTAATTATATAAATAAAAATAGTCTTATGTAATTTGTAATATACTAAAAATAAAAACTGATATAGGAAAGTAAACCATATAATATATGGTAATGAATACTTTAACAGTATCACGCATTATAACTTCCTGGATGATAATCATATTAACAATATTGCTGAGTTATATTTTCGCAAATACAGAACAATTTACTGGCGATACCTCATTTTACCGTTTTGGTCCAAATCCTGAATTGGTTATTCTTGGTATTACAATAGATACTCCTGAGAAATATGCGTTGATCGTATTATATGCGATTATTAATACGATTATAAGGAACCTTGATCATAATGTTATAGCTCCTTGGATTACTCTATATGTCCAAAATATTAAGGCTCTTCCAACAGAGGATACAGAAAAAAAAGATACAAATAAACAATATGAAATTTCGATAGTTAATACAATTTATTCGTGGTTTGACTGGCTCATATATATTCACATGCTCCTCGCACAAGTTGACATGTTTTTACTAGAATTAACAACAGATACTATAGCAATCTATTTTGTGACACGCTGGTATATAAAAAATAGGGAAATAGTCAATCTAAATATTACTAATGACTAATATAAAAAATATATACTAAACTCTAAACTAACTATCTACAACATATATGTTCTATATCTTAGCTTACATGTTATTCACGAGTGCCGTGTAGATTGCCTTTGTCTCTTCAAAGTTTTCTTCCTCAAAACCATATTTCTTATTATATTTCTCGAAAAACTCCTCGATTTCAGAATCTGACGAAACCTTCATTTTCCTCAATATTTTAAGATTAAGCGATTGATGGGTATTGCCTTTCTTTGCTACCTTGACATTCGTTGACGCATCTTCTACAATATAGATAGTATCTACAAACATTTCATTATTTTTTTCATACTTTTTAGGGACATAGTTAGGATTTACTTTACAATAATATTCCTCGTCAATATTTGGCTTTCCAATAGCGGCGAGTGATAATTCATAGTAGGTCTTCAAATACTCATTTTTCATAAGATCATCATATTTAATAATGACAGACCATGATACGCAGTTGAAAACCTGAATATATACTTTGTCATCAAACTTGGCAAATACCATGTTCTTATAATAAGTAGACCTTTTGTTCTCAAAATCTTTGCACAGGACAAGGAAACCAGAAACTTCCATCTTTATTCTTGAAGTCTATGAAGATACGAAAGAAGTCGAAAGTGAGAAGCTGAGCAGAAAGCTTGAGCAGAAAGCTGAACAAGAACTGTTTTTGTAGTACTACCTTGTATACACAAGGTTTGCCTCTGATAGTTTAATTTATCTTAACCAATCATTTTTTATTGAATTAAATTATAAATAGAACATATTTATTATTATATTATATTACGACTTACTACAGCTTTTTTTAATTCTATAATATCATTCTTAATATTATTTATATCTAGCATGTTTTGTATTTGTTTTTTGAGGTCTTCTATTTCATCTCTCTTGTTTTTACTATCTATATCCATTATATTTTTAACAATAGCCTTTAGTTCCCTTAATTCCTTTATTTCTTCATGACATTTTTGTAGGTCTTTTTTCATATTTTCTACATCATCTTTAGTAATATTTATATTACTAATATTATTCTTGGATTCATAGTTATTTCTATTTTTATTTTTTTTATATATTGCTTCCTGTATAGTTTTCTCATTCAACTTTGTTAATTCTTCAATATACTCAGCATCATAGCGATTTTCTTCGTACATTCGTATAGCAATTACTTCAAGTCTTGCACTAATTGCCCCTTGTGTCCTTCCGTGTTTCTTTGCTATTTCTTCAATATCTATATTATTTCTAATATTATCTAACAAAGACATCTCTTCTTTATCAGTCCATTTGCTCCCCATATTACAAGGTATATCCTTATCCGGATTGGCAATCTTATATTTTTCTATACATCTGCTTTTATAGCTTGATAATGACATATTTGAATATATTTGTTTTTTAATATATTTTGTTATTATATTTGATTGTTAATCTTATATAAATAAGATAATTATAAAAATAATATGCCCTTTTTTATTGAAATATTAATAAATATTGATTAAAGAATATCTTAATTATCTAAGATAAAGAAATGCCTACAATCAACGTCTTTCTATTTATGTTCTTCCTTATTGTCTTTACAGCACATATGATGGCGTGGATATTATCCTTCTGTTATAAAGAACCTGAAGACTATGTCAACCCATATAGACTTATTCCTCATGAAGAAGCCGAAAGTTATAAACGCTATATAAAGCGGGAGTACGAAGATAGTTTGAAGAATAAAAGGCGCTCTAAATAAATATATAGGACTGTATAATTTATATTTGTATGTATTTTTATGAAAATTATATCATTATGTCGACGTCCCTTCAGGTAGCAAATCATATATAAAGTTATTTAGTTCAGAAAAAGCACTCATAGGCCTATAACAGTGGTAATCTACAAAATAACCTGACGCTAATGCGTCTCGTATCTCAGGTGTCATTCTGAAAGTATCCCTTGACAATCTATTGAATCTTGTTTTTTCTTCATCAAGACATATTAAATTATTTGTTTTTTTCTGCCATTCCATTACTCTCTCATATAAATACAGTTGGTCAATAAACCAACCTGCTTTTCCAACACCCTCTTCAATTACATTATTTCGCGATATATTCACAAGCATATGTCGAATATCTTCAATACTATGTACATCAAAAATGTCCCTCCATATTTCAGGCGTTGCCGCATTATAACACATAGCTATTGATTTATAAATAAAACAATGGTCGCCTCGATAATATATGAACTTGCTATTGTCATATTCCTTTATATGCTCGGAATAATAAGTTTTATTTGTAGGTAAAATATCCATGTCTGTAATCAATACCCCATTTTTGTAATTCAGTATACAAGGATATAACAGGCGGATAAATTGCGAAGTAAAACTTGTTAATACATTCTCTACAGGTTCAAATAAAATTATATTATTCGCATATTCCTTGTATTCATCTGGAATTGCCTTTGCTATTAAAACAATTTTGACATCAATAGACGGATATAATTTATTCCATGTTTTGATAAAAATAGGAATAAACTCTAAGTATAGCGGATTTTCATTCACAGCTGTTAAAACACAGTCTAATTTCATTATATTTATTGATTTAATCTTTAGTATCCTTAATATCTTATTGTTTTATATGTGTTTTCTACATTATATATGTTCAAAATCATCATTTACACAAAGAATATCACCGTTAATATCAATCAAACTCATATTCTGCTTTTGCTTATTTATTAAATTATTATATTTAGTCTCGAGTTTTTTATAATATTCACGATTATAATGGGTATTCAATAAAAGTTCGTTGTATTTCCATTCAAGACTATTATAGCGACGACATAAATTTTCATATTTATTTTTAACATATATTAATTCTTTCTCTTTGCTATCACTCAATATTTTTAACTTATTGATTTTGTCTTTCATATATAGTACGCTATTACTATAATCATCGTTGTAATCCTTCGTAAATATGTAGTATAAACTATTATACATATTATTATTTTGATATATATATAATATATTTATATATAAATAAAAAAGAAAAATAACTACAAAAAAATTCTTATTTGCTGCTAAAATGATTCATCCATTCAATTTCACCTTCTTGTCTTCTTTGTTCACCTTCATTACCACTATTTATCCCATATACAGCAATATTCCTATGATAATTACTAGATCTTGCTGCTCGTTGTTTTGCTGCTTCTCTTGTGGTTCTTTCTAAAGAGGCTTCTTTTTCTGCTTTATATACTGCTTTAATCCTTTCTCTTTCTTTTTCTCTTGCTATTTCTTCCTTTTTTCTTGCTTCTCTTGCTATTTGAGCATTTCTCTTATCTATTTCTGTTTGTCTTTCATATTCTTCTCTGATCTTTTTAAATTCTTCTTTTATTCTTTCTGCTTCCTTCTCTCTTGCTTCCTTCTCTCTTGCTTCAGCAAAATCTTCATATAATCTACCATTGTCCAATAAGTCTTCAGCTATTTGAAAACCACTTTTAGCTTCTTGACTTACAAAATGTTCAGGTTCTATAGTAGTAATTTCTTTTAATCTTTTACGTTCTTCAAATGCTTTGTTAATATTTTCTATCATATAATGTGGTAATGGTTTAAGTGTTGTTTTTTTTGATTTATTACTCAAACTAGCAAAAGACATATTTACTTTATAATATACTGTATATTTTTATTTACAGATTGTCAAAAACTATATATATTCCTCAAAGAAAGGAACTATAACTACATAACCATTCTCTATAATTGTCTCAAATTTATATAATGGAAAAAAGTTAACATTAAACACAAGATTATTTATCAATAAATATTCATTCAATAGTTTATTAGTATAGTAAATCAATTCAAGCCATGTTGTTAGAAAGTCTTTAAATAAATAATATAATGGTGGATATATAGTATCATCAAGATCGTCAAAACCTAATAATATATCAATATTAGATAGTTTAATTCGAATACAAGTCGCCTCTTTAAAATTATCAGGAAGGTCGTTAATAAGAATATTGTAATGATACTTTCTGAAATTATACTCAGTTATTTTTGACAGATAATATATTTCTTCATCTAACAAATCTGTATCATTTTCCATATTTTCGTAATTGTTAATAATACCAAAAGATATAGGATTGAATATATCGAGATATGTATAACATATCCTATTATTATCATTAATAATATTTTGAAAAAACTTATCTTTGTATTTATTATTTCTTTTATCATTATAAGAAGAAACAACTTCTTTCATACAATCATTATACACATATTTATATATTTGCGTATATATATCATGTGGTATAATATTTAAATAATTCATTTATAATATTATATCTATATCTAATATGTTCATATATATACGAAAATATAAAAAATATATAACACATATAATCTTACATCTAATTTACATCTAGCAATTACTTGCGTCCTTAAACTTGATTATTGAAATCCTTCCAGTCCTTGTTGATACTGCGTCGATTCTTATAGGATAGGCGTGCGTCCCTATGCTTTAGGGCAATCTTCTTACAATTATCAGCATTATTATCAGTTCTCTTTAGGTTGCGTGGAATCTTGCTAACATTCTCAAAATCTTCACTCTTACTACTATAGGAGTTGAAAATGCGATAGCTAATCTTGTTTGCGTTGTTAAAGTTTACCTGGTTCATTTTGATTTACTTATATAATAACATAAAGTATATAAGGATAATCAATTTTTATTATTTTATTCATAAATTATTACATTTTTATTCTAAAAAATAAAAAATGATATAATTTAGTAAGTTTATTATACTAAAAACTATTATGAAAGACTTGCCTAACGATATGAAAGACTTGCTAAGAAATATTAACGAATGTTGTATGAAAATTAATGAACAAAAAAATCTAAATTGTACTTTCAATAAGTTAGATTTTCTTGAACAAGAACAATTCTATGCTAAGTTTCCTAATACAAAGTTTAATGAAAAATAATATAAAATGTATGTTGTTGTAAATTCTTAAGTATTATATATTATTTTTTATATTATACCCCTTCTCCCTTTAACAGCACAACCGCATACAATATCAAAATAAAAAATGATATTGTTTGAATATATATAAAGAATTCAAATATGGCTTCGTATACTTCAGATAATGTATTAAATACAAAGCCTTTACTATTAAATCCAATAAATAATAGATTACCTGAAGATATTGTTATTAAAATCAATAATCTAATATGCGACGAATATATCAAAAGAATATATGAAAGTTTGGAAAAAAATCTAATTAAAAACACCATAAAGATTTTCTTGAATGATAAAAAACTTTCTAAATTCCTTTATTATTATGGATATCAAACATATTACTTCAATAATCAGATGTATTACTATAATAATATTGGAGCACCAAACCTTGGTATTTATGGAGAAACTCTTGACAATTTAGAATGGGGTGATTTTGAATGCGATACATTACTAGAAGATTACGAAGGTATCAAAATAGATACTAAGGAACCATATATATTAAATATACCAAATGATGTAATATTCGAACATGACAACATCGATACAAATAATACCCAAATGGACTACTACAAGTTTGATGTGAATATATATTCTAAGAACCTAACTCTTAATGAAACTTTGTGGATACTCAAGAACTATTCAGATTATGATGCCAAGATTTTACATGATATTAACGAATGTGATTATGATACAGGTGTAAGTGATGAACGCAGAATAGATAGCAGTACAACCATCGCAAATTTTGAGATAGACAATAACAACTGCTACAACAATATCTATGACTATGACAAGGAAGAGTTTGCGAATGTTTGGAATTTATTTAATAGAGGATTTATTAAATTAAATATCTTTAAAATAATCTATATATTTTGCTATCACACAGAAATAGATAAAACTCTTCAACAATACTATAATATTATTGGCGGTACAGGAAATGTTAATATAAATGTTGATAATGCTAAATTATTTAATAAGACATGCTTTAATGTTATTAAGTATTTCAATAAAAAAATAAAGAAAGCTGCTAATGACAGTATTATAATCAGTTATTTATATGCTATATATGCCGACGACGAAGGAATCGAGTTTAATGAAGAACATGAAGAATATGAAAATAAAGCATATGATATCCTTTATGATAATGGATTGCTAAATAAAAAATCTGATAATACTACTGATATTTTGGATTTATTATATGTATTATATTTACAATAAATGCTTAGCAGTTATCATAGCTATCACAAGTTTAATAGTCAATATCATTTAGTATTTTTATTATAAAGTCGGAAGTTCCATAATTTAGATAATATCCCATTATTTTTAGCATTATTCGAAATATCTTTATCAAGATCCCTTGTATAACCTTTCTCAATATCCTCCACAATATTCTTTGTAAAACCCGTCTCAATATCCTTCGCAGTATTCTGAAATTTATTATATGTTTTGGCATAAACTCCAGAATAAGCAAAACGACCTTGGCTGAAATAATATGTATCCTCCATTTAATATTATTAGAATAAAAATAATAATAAACCTATCAATTTTTATTTAATATCCTCCACGAAGTCGTAATACAAGGTGAAGCGTGCTTTCCTTTTGGATATTGTAATCAGCTAATGTACGCCCATCTTCTAATTGTTTTCCAGCAAAGATTAGACGCTGTTGATCAGGAGGAATCCCCTCTTTGTCTTGAATTTTAGATTTAATCATATCAATAGTATCTGAAGATTCTACTTCGAGTGTTATAGTTTTTCCTGTCAAAGTTTTAACAAAGATCTGCATATTAATTCTGCGTTTGTTCTTTACTATATATTCACATATATTTTTTATATATATTTTTAGTGTAATTCCATTTGTTCTACTTCGACTGCTTTTAGCAGTTTCTTATATATAAAATCCTCTTTCATCTCTGGTGTGTATATCTTAGTCGCAGTATCTGGAGGGAACCCAAAAATATCTAATTGATTAAAACATGTATGTGCTTCAGGTAAATTATTTACATTTATACCTGCTCCATATTTATAAAATATTCTATAGTGCGCTGCTTTATTATAATAATTTAAGGCAGTCCAATATTGTAGTAATTTTTTTACAAACTCTAAATGAGTCTTCACACTATCTCCATTTCTCTTTTTTGTAATAAT
>Ga0164293_10003256_pt1 | contig 13835 bp, 8 predicted proteins | sample GEODES118metaG_FD_111487 | JGI IMG/M metagenome (GOLD analysis project Ga0164293, IMG submission 111487) | Eutrophic lake water microbial communities from Lake Mendota, Wisconsin, USA - GEODES118 metaG | ecosystem: Environmental > Aquatic > Freshwater > Lake | place: USA: Lake Mendota, Wisconsin... | reverse complement strand
TCCGCCACGGCGACATGATCGCCGTTGGCCGCTCCCTCCTTCTCGTCGGGTCGCACAGCGACATCGACCGCCGCATCGCCGAGGTCTCAGCCCGGCAACAGCCGGCGGCCAACGGGCATGCCCGTCAGCTCCGCGATCGCATGAAGCAGATCTCCGGCCAACAGCCCGACGCCGTCGAAGACATGTCGAGTGTGCGGTCGCCGCTGCTGCCCTCAGGGCCTCCGCCCCTGCCGGAGCGACTCAGCCCAGCGCAGTCGGCGGAACTCGCCGAACTGCTCGACTACGTGCAGGCGGTGCTCCGCGATGCCAGCGAGGCCGCCGTGATTCGCGCCGGCGCCGAAAAGGTGGAACTCGACTTCCCGCAGTGGCAGGCGCTGCTCGATCTCCAGGCCCGGCTGGCGGAGTTGCTGCGGATGATCGGCGAGCCGCAGACGGACTGACGGTCCCAGAGGCGTGTGGTGTGCAGGTTACCAACCTGCACCTACGGTTTTGGCCACGTAGCCGCAGGTTGGTAACCTGCACCCACGGTTTCTCCGAACGTAGCCGCAGGTTGGTAACCTGCACCCGCGGTTTCTCCGAACGTAGCCGCAGGTTGGTAACCTGCGGAGCAACGGTTTTCGGAGCAACGGTTTTCGCATCCTGCGGGCCGCTTCCCGCGTGCTCAAAGCCCCCAGGCCCGTCTGGTAGACTGCGGCCTTTTCGCGCGAGGCCCACGGATGAGCACGCAGTCGTTCGCCCACCTCCACTGCCACAGCCACTACAGCCTCCTCGACGGGGCTAGTTCCATCGACCGGCTGGTGGCACGCACGGTCGAACTGGGGATGAACTCCCTGGCGATCACCGACCACGGCAACCTTCACGGGGCGCTGGAGTTCTACGAGGCCGCCAAGGCGGCGAAGATCAACCCGATCATCGGCTACGAGGCCTACATCGCTCCGGGCAGTCGGTTTGAGAAGGATGCCGGCAACCAGCGGGATTCGAGCTACCACCTCACGCTCCTCGCCCGCGACCGCGTCGGCTTCGCCAACCTGCTGAAGCTGGCCACGAAGGCCTACCTCGAGGGCTTCTACTTCAAGCCCCGCATCGACCGCGAACTCCTCCAGGAATACGGCGAGGGGCTGATCTGCCTGTCGGGCTGCCTCTCGGGCGAGTTCAGCCGGGCACTCGTGGGGTCGTCCCGCGCGCAGCGGGAGTCGCTCGCGCAGGCCCGCGAGGTGGCCGGCTGGTTCCAGAAGACCTTCGGCGACCGTTACTTCATCGAGATCCAGGACAACGGCCTCGACGTTCAGCGGCAGGTGACGGAGGTGGCCCTGGAGATCTCCCGGGAACTCGGCATCCCGCCGGTGGCAACGTGCGACTGTCACTACGTCAACCGCGAGGACGCCGAGGCGCAGGACATCCTCCTCTGCGTCAACACCGGCCGGTTCCGCAACGACACGTCACGGATGCGGATGGACTCCAGCGAGTTCTATCTCAAGAGTCCGCAGGAAATGCATCTGGCATTCTCCGGCATCGACCGCGAACTCGTGAGCGGTGCGGTCAACCGTAGCCAGGAGATCGCCGACTCCGTGTCGATCGACCTCGACCTCGGTAAGCGACACTTTCCCGGATTCGAGGTGCCGGGCGGCCTCACCGCCTCCGAAGAGCTTCGCCGGCTCTGCCTGGAGGGGCTCCGCGAGCGGTATGCCACCGTGGCGAAGCGCTGGGCCGACGGCGGCGTGCCTGCCGACCCGGCGACGGCCGCGCTCCACACGCAGGTGATGGAGCGGCTCGACCGGGAACTGTCGGTGATCGACACGCTCGGGTTCGCCAGCTACTTCCTGATCGTCTGGGACTTCGTCCGCCACGCCCGCGAGCGGAGCATTCCGGCGGCCGCGCGAGGCTCGGGCGTGGGCGCCCTCGTTGCCTACTCGCTCTACCTCTCGCACGTCTGCCCGCTGGAATACGACCTGCTCTTCGAGCGCTTTCTCGATATCAACCGCCGGGAGGCGCCCGATATCGACATCGACTTCTGCAAGGAACGGCGGGGCGAGGTCATCGAGTATGTGAAGAAGAAGTACGGCGAAGCCAACGTGGCCCAGATCGGCACCTTCGGCACGCTTGCCGCGCGGGCCGCGATCCGCGACGTGGGCCGTGCGCTCGGGATGCCGGTTCCCCGCGTCGATCAGATCGTAGCGCTTGTTCCCGACCAACTTGGCATCTCGCTGGAAGACGCCGCCGCCGTGGGCTCGCAGCTCGCCGCCGCCTGCGAGGCCGACGCCGAAATCCGCGAACTGGTGCACCTCGCCAAGCAGATCGAGGGCCTGGCCCGCAACGTGGGCACCCACGCCGCCGCGGTGGTGATCGCCGACCGTCCGCTCGATGAATATGTGCCGCTCCAGCGGGTGACGGGCAAGGAGGAAGTGATCACCCAGTGGGCGATGGGCGACGTCGAACGGGCGGGCCTGATGAAGATGGACTTCCTCGGCCTTCGCTACCTCACGGTCGTCGCCAAGACACTCGACATCATCTTCAGCACGCAGCAACGGCGGATGGATCCATTCGCCTTCCCGCTCGACGACAAGGCCACGTTCGCCACGCTCTGCCGTGGCGAGACCAAGGGCATCTTCCAGCTCGAGAGTGGCGGCATTCGCGACCTGCTCCAGCGGATGAAGCCGGACCACTTCCTCGACATCGTTGCCGTCAACGCCCTCTACCGGCCGGGCCCGCTCGAAGGCGGCATGGTCGACGAGTACGTCAACGTCAAGCACGGCCGAAAGCGGGCCGAGTTTCTCCATCCCGTGATGAGGGACGTGCTCGGGGAAACGCACGGGGTGATGGTCTATCAGGAGCAGGTGATGCGGATCCTGCAGCGGCTCGGGGGCATCGAGCTCTCCTCCGCCTACACCTGCATCAAGGCCATCAGCAAGAAAAAGCTCGAGACCATCGCCGCCTTCCGCGAGCAGTTCGTGAACGGTGCCCAGGAGCAGGGCATCACGAAGCAGCAGGCGGAGGAGGTCTTCGCGCTGATCGAGAAGTTCGCGGGCTACGGCTTCAACAAGAGCCACTCCACGGCCTACGCCCTGCTCGCCTTTCAGACGGCCTACCTCAAGACCCACTTCCCTACCGAGTTCATGGCCGCCCTGCTGTCGGGCGATATCACGGGTCGCAACTTCAAGAAGAAGGACTCGCTCGTCGAGCACATCGAAGACTGCCGGCGGATGGGGATCGATGTGGCTCCGCCTGATGTCAACGCCTCGGACGCCGACTTCAGCGTCGCCGGTGGGAAGATCCTCTTCGGACTTGCGGCCGTGAAGGGCTGCGGCCAGCAGGCATCGGAGGCGATCAGCGAGGAGCGGGCAAAGCGGGGGCGATTCCAAGACCTCCACGACTTCTGCGGCCGGCTCGACTCGTCGGTGGTCAACAAGACCGCGATCGAAAATCTCGCGAAGGCCGGTGCTCTCGACTCACTCGGCAGTCACCGCGGCGCCCTGCTCGCCGGCATCGAGAAAGCGATGGCGGCGGGTGCCGCTCAACTCGCCGACCGCAGGAGCGGCCAGAAGAACTTGTTTGCTGCCTTCGACGACCCGCAGCCGGCCGCCGCCGCCGCTCCGGCCGGCCTACCCGACGTGCCCACCCTCTCCGACCTCGAGATGAGGTCGAACGAGAAAGAGGTGCTCGGCTACTACATCCACAGCCACCCGCTCGCGGAGTTCCAGGGGTTGATCGAGTCGATCTGCACCCACGGCACCGGCGACCTCGGAAGCACGAAGGCGAAAGACGCGGTCGTGATCGGCGGCCTCGTGTCGGCGCTCAAGCTCTCCAACACCAAGCAGGCGAGGCCGGGATCGACGCACACCCGCTATGGCATGTTCGACCTCGAGGACATGAACGGCCTCGTGCGGAGCATCTGCTGGCCGGAAGACTACGCCCGCCTCGGCGAGCACCTGCAGCCCGATGCCGTGGTGCTCGTGGCCGGCTCGATCGACCGCCGCGCCGGCAGCGAGGAGACCAATCTGATTGTCAACGAGATCGTGCCGATCGCCGAGGCTTGGAAGTTGCAGCCGCGGGGCATCACGGTGAAGGTGGTGGAGGGCCAGCACGACTCCGCCACGCTCGACCGCCTCGCCGACCTCGTCCGCCGCCATCCGGGCAAGGCGCCCCTCCGGCTGGTGATCGATCTCGCTGACGGGTCGCGGGTGCTCCTCGACGCCGATCGCGACAAGGTGGCGTGGAGCCAGGAGTTGCACCGCGACCTCGGGGCCCTGCTCGGCCCGGGATGCGTGCGAGCCCCGGTGTCACTCGGTGGCCGCCGCGAGGAGTCGACCCGTCGCGGCCCTCCCGGCCGAACCAAGGCCAGCGTGGGCTGAAAACAGGGCAGAATGGGCTGTTTTTCGGAGAAACCTCGCATTGCCTGAGGGTTCCCGTGCAACTACTCTCCGCCCCGTGCGTCGGTCAGACTCCGGAATCCCGCCACGGGTGAATCCATGCGTGCCCCTGCCAGCGGCCTCATTTGGCGACTCGGTCGTGCGTTTGCCGTGCTGCTTCTTGCCACTGCCTGCCTGACCGGGGAAAGAATTGTCCACGGTCAGCTGGGTGGCGGTGGCCAGCAGGGTGGTGGTCTAGGCGGACAGCAGGGTGGGCAACAGGGCGGCCAGCAGGGCGGCCTCGGTGGCCAACAAGGCGGCCAGCAGGGCGGCCAGCAAGGTGGCGGTGGAAACAACACGACCATCGTGGACAACGGTAACCAGCCCGCTGGTGTCTTGATCGATGCGCAGGGCGTCCTTCGGGCGCAGGCATTCACCAGCCAACCCCTTTCGATCGCGCAGCGAAAGGCCGCCGTCGAGGGCCTGCCGGGCGATCTACGAAAGAAGGTGCCGCTCCGGAAGGTGGCGCTTTCGCGGCTTGAAAAGTCGCTGGCGAAGCACGCCGCCGACGGTCGCGGTATTCCCGACGAGATCGAGAAACTCGCTGGCCTCACCCGCGTGCAGTATGTGTTTGTCTATCCGGCCGAGGGCGACACACCGGGCGAGATCGTGCTCGCCGGCCCCGCCGAGCCCTGGCTCACCGATCCATCGTCCGGCCGGGTTGTTGGCGCCGAGAGCGGCAGCCCGACCGTGCTCCTCGAAGATCTCGCCACCGCCCTCCGTGCATTCGCCCCGGGCCACCCGCAGGACCGTCTCGTCGGCTGCTCCATCGACCCGACCAAGGAAGGCCTCGCCGCGATGCAGGCGTTCCTGGCCAAGACCGGCCGCGTGAACCCTCAGGGCGGCACCGATAACCTCGTCGCCGGCATGAAAGAGGCGCTCGGCGAGCAGAAGGTCACCATCCAGGGCGTGTCGCCGGCAACTCACTTCGCCAACGTGATGGTCGAGGCCGACTATCGCATGAAGCTCATGGGCATCGGCCTCGAGCAGCCACCGGTGAGGATGCCGACCTGGATCGAACTGGCGAGTGCGGGAGCCGTGGCGGCCAACGCCATGCAGCGGTGGTACTTCGTGCCCGACTACGAGTGCGTGAAGATCGCCGAGGACGACCTGGCGATCGAACTGGTCGGCCGCGGCGTGAAACTCTGCGGTGCCGACGAGGTGGTCCGGGCCGATGGCAGCCGGCTTTCGGCCACGAAGCCTGACCAGGCGAGCGCGACGTTCACCCAGGCTTTCACCCGCAACTACGCGGCCATCGCGGCCCGAAGCCCCGTCTACGCCCAACTCCGAAACATGATCGATCTCGTGGTTGCGGCCGCCTACATGCAGGAGCACGACGCCTACGGGAAGGCCGGCTGGGCCGCCGAGACGCTGTGCAGCGAACAGGCCTATCCGGTCGAGCGGCTCACGCCCCCCACCCGCGCCGAAACGGCGATCCATGCCGTCTGGCGGGGCAACCGGCTGCTGACGCCGGTTGGCGGCGGCGTGACCGTCCACCCGCGAATGGCGATCGATGCCCCGAACCTGATCATGGACGAGAAGGGCCAGGTGAAGTCGGCCCACGCCGCCGCGAAGGATCTCCCCGGCGACGCCTGGTATTGGGACTGACGCGTCGCACCTGCCGAAACGTAGAACAGGTTTTCAACCTGTTGCCACCGTAGAACAGGTTGTCAACCTGTTCCGTAAAAGTAGAACAGGTTTTTAACCTGTTCTCTGATATGCCGCAGGTTGAAAACCTACGCTACTTCCGCAGCTTGAAAACCTGCGCTCCGGCCGGCGGCTCAGGCCTTCACCCGCTCGAGATAGTCGCCCGTTCGGGTGTCGACCTTGATCGAGTCGCCCTGTTCGATGAACGCCGGCACGATCACGTCGGCACCCGTCTCGAGCTTCACGGGCTTGGTGAGGTTGGTCGCCGTGTTGCCGCGCATCGCCGGTTCCGCGTACTCGACCTTGAGCACCATGTGGTTCGGCGGCTCCATCGAGATCGGATTGCCGTTGTAGAGCAGCATCGAGCAGACGGTGCCCTCCTTGATCCACTTCCAGGCGTCGTCGACCTGCTCCTTGGAGAGCTCGTACTGCTCGTAGCTGGCGTTGTCCATGAACACGAACGCCTCGCCCTGCTTGTAGAGGAACTGGGCTTCGATCGTGGTGATGTCGGCCGCGTCGAGCGAGTCGCCGCTCTTGTACGTCCGGTCAAGCACCGTGTTCCGCAGCAGGTTGCGGAGCTTGCACTTGTAGAGTGCCTGCCCCTTGCCCGGCTTCACGAAGTTGCACTCGATCATGATGTACGGGTCGCCATCGATCTGGACCTTGAGGCCCTTCTTGAACTCACTCGTGTTGTAGGCTGGCACTGCTGCTCGACGCTCCTGTGGATGGCCGCTTTCTCTTCGGGGGCCGACACCCGTATCCTTGTAGAGGGTCAAGCGTCGCTGCGACGCCCGAACCTGTCAACTTCCACCGGCCGTTCCCGATGCCGACCGCCACCCTCGTCCGCACCACGCCACCGGCCCAGTCCGAATGGCAGCGGGAACTCGCCGATGCGATCCGCGACCCGATCGAGCTTGGCCGCATGCTCGGCCTCGACACCGAGATCGCAGAAGCGGCCCGGTCCGCGACCGGATCGTTTCCACTTCTCGTGCCACGGGCGTTCGCGGAGCGGATGCGGCCGGGCGACCCGCGCGACCCGCTGCTGCTCCAGGTGCTGCCCCAGACGGCGGAGACGGCAGACGTCGCCGGCTGGTCCGCCGACCCGCTCCGTGAGGCCGACGTGTTGGCCGCGCCGGGGCTGGTGAAGAAGTACGACGGCCGCGCGCTGCTCCTCCTCACGGCTGGCTGCGCCGTGAACTGCCGCTACTGCTTCCGCCGCGAGTTTCCCTACGCCGCCAGCGGAGCCTCTCGCCGGGGCGTGGCGGAGGGGCTCGAGGCGATCGCTGCCGACGACTCGCTCACCGAGGTGATCCTCTCTGGCGGCGATCCGCTCCTGGCCGACGACGCCTTTCTCGGGGAGGTGATCGAGCGTCTCGATGGCATCTCGCACCTCCGCAGAATTCGGATCCACACGCGGCTTCCGGTGGTGCTACCGTCCCGCGTCACGCCGGGGCTCGTCGACGTGCTGACGGCCTCTCGGCTCGCCCGCGTGGTGGTGCTTCACGCCAATCATCCCGCGGAACTCGACGCCTCGGTGGCCGGCGCCGTGCGTGCCCTCGCCGCCACGCCGGCGATCATCCTGAATCAGGCGGTCCTGCTCGCCGGCGTCAACGACTCCGCTGCCGTGCTCGCGGCCTTGTCGGAGAGGCTCGTCGAGATCGGCGTCGTGCCCTACTATCTCCATCTGCTCGATCGGGTCCGCGGCGCCACCCACTTCGACGTTCCGCAGGCCCGCGCGGAGGAACTCCACGGCCGACTCCGAGACACGCTCCCGGGCTACGCCGTTCCCCGTCTTGTTCGCGAGGTGCCGGGAGAGCCCTCGAAGGTCTGGATCGCATGAGTCCGCATCACACACCGGCCACACGCCACGAGGAGCACCTGTCATGAGAGTCCTGATCGCCGTCGATGGTTCGAAGCCCGCACTCGATGCGGTGCGGATGGCCGGGAGGCTCCTCGATCCCGCGTCCGACCTCGTCGCCCTCTACTACTCTCCCCGCGACCTCGAAAAGCGTGTCCCGCAGGCGTCACGGTCGATCATCGGCGGGGCAGCAGCAGCCGTGTTTGACGACGCCCGCGGCGCGCTGCCCGCCGACGTCGCGGCGCGGGCCGAGTTTATCCAAAGCGATGCGGCCGCCGCGGTCGGCATCCTTGCGTCCGCCGCACAGTGGCAGGCCGACATGGTGGTGGTGGGGGCCCGCGGCCATGGTGGCCTGCAGAACCTCATGCTTGGCAGCGTGTCGAGGGCCGTGGTGCATGGCGGCGATCGGCCGGTGCTTGTCGTCCGCGAGGCGGCGGCCGACGACCGCGGCCTGAAGGTGCTCGCCTGCCACCATCCGGCGAGCGCGGCGTCGGTCGCCAAAGCCCTCGGCCACATCCACTGGCCCGCCGGCACCGAGGGGCTGGTGATCGGCGTGGCCGAGTCACTCCTCGCCGGGCCGCTGCCCACGTGGCTCGAAAACCGCGTCCGCGATCCCGACACCGCCTCGGTCGCAAAGGCCTGGCAGCAGGAGCACGATGACGAGGTGACGGCGCTCGGCGGCACGCTCGACGCGTTTGTCGGGACGCTGCCGCCCGTGTTTCGATCGGCGAAGCCGATCATCGCCCAGGGCAATCCGGGGGATAAGATTGTTGCGACCGCGAAGGACCGGGGCATCGACCTGATCGTGCTCGGACGGACTCCGACCGACCCGCTGTCGCGGTGGCTGATCGGCAGCACCTCCGAAGCGGTGCTTGGCCGTGCCACTGGAAGCGTGCTGATCGTCCCGGTGGAGAAGTAGCACGGGGTTCCCCGTAGCACAGGTTGGCAACCTGTGGTAGCAACGAAGCCGGCTATGAGTTCACCGCAGGTTGCCAACCTGCGGCTACATGGGTCAGGGTTGCCTACTTATCCGCTACGTAGGTGCAGGTTGTTAACCTGCACCAGCAGCGCAGACCGCCCTGGAATTCATCGCAGTCGCGATCTTCAGATGTAATACATCGAATCGCCGGTCGGCTTGCAGCGGGCGGCGAGGCTCGCGAGGGTGATTTCGGCAAGCGCCTCCGCCTCGGCGTCGGCGGCCTTCTCCCAGGCGACAGCGAGCACGGCGGCGGTCCGAGACTTTTTCCCCATATCGACCGACAAGGGTGCCACGGCGTCCGCCGGCCCCTCGACGGCATCACGGATGTCGTGAAGCGTCACCTCTTCCGCAGGCTTCGCCAACCGGTAGCCACCAGCCGCCCCGCGAATGCTCGCCACGATGCCGGCGGCCTTCAGTTGCAGCAGGATGTGGACGAGAAACCGTGGCGGCACGCCCTGCGCCGCACAGATCTCGCGGATCCGCACTGGGGCAGGGGCATCAGTTCGCCTCGCCAACTCGACGGCCGCAAGGGCTGCATACTCGGTCTTGGCGGAGAGGCGCATCGCCGAGTCCCTTTCGTCAGCGTGAATGCAGGCCGCACTCGGTCTTGGCTGAGCCGCTCCAGCGGCCAGCCCGCTCGTCTTCATCCATCGTGACGGCGCGGGTGCAGGGCGCGCAGCCGATGCTCACGTAGCCTTTGTCGTGCAGTGGGTTGTAGGGAACGTTCTCCTTGATGATCGCGTCCCAGACCTTGGCCTTGGTCCAGTTGGCCAGCGGCGACACCTTCACAACGCCGAACTTGTGATCCCAGCCCACAATCGGCGTCACGGCACGGTCGGCGCTCTGGTCACGGCGGATCCCGCTCATCCAGGCGTCGTAGTTCGCCAGCACGCGGGTGACGATCGAGAGCTTCCGGTCGCCGCAGCAGCGGTCGGGGTCAGTGCGATAGATGGGCCCGCCGTGAATGCGCTCGTACTCCTCGACGGTGGTCGATGGCTTCTCGAGCACCACCTCGACCCCATACCGCTTGGCGATTCGGTCTCGAAGTTCGATCGTCTCCGGGAACTGGTAGCCGGTGTCGAGATTGAAGACGTACGTCGACGGCGACATCGCTGCGAGCCAGTGGATGATCAAGCACCCCTCAGGGCCGAAGGCTGTGGCCATCGTGAGCTTGCCGCCGAAGCGATCCACCGCCCAGCGGATGATCTCTTGGGGCGTCGCCGACTCGAGCGACCGGCTTGCCCGCGCAAGCTCCTCGCGGAGTTGGGGCGTCACCTGGCGGACCTCGGGCTGGTCAACAACGGCTGCCGGCACTGTGCCCATACCTTACCTTGTTGCTCAACTATTGTCAGAATTTTAGCGTAGCCTTTTGAATCGGCCAAGAGCAGGGGCGGTGTCGCGTTTCATTTCATGCAAGCCGCAGGGTTTGACGGCGTTTCCCGGCTTCCGCCATGGCCCCTCGCCAACCCCTCCCAAAACCGCACAATCGCCACCAAGCCGGTCAGGTATCCACACAGTCAAAGAGGTCACATGACACGCAACGTGGCTCTGGCGGTCGATCTGGGGGCCTCCAGCGGCCGCATCGTCTCCGGCACCTTCGACGGCAGGATCCTCGAGCTTGAGGAACTCCACCGGTTCGAGAACGGCCCCGTGGCCATGGCCGGCCAACTCATCTGGGACCTTCCCCGACTCTGGCACGAAGTTGTCAGCGGCCTACGGGCGGCGGCATCCCGCCACGGCAAGGCGATCACCACCGTCGGCGTCGATACCTGGGGCGTCGACTTCTCATTTCTCGGGCCTGACGACACCCTGCTGGCCAACCCGGTCTGCTACCGCGACACCCGCACCCGCGGGATGCTCGCCGCCGCCGAGAAGGTGGTGTCGCGAGGCGACATCTTCGCTGCCACCGGCCTGCAGTTCATGGAGATCAACTCGCTCTACCAGTTCCTCGCGCTCAAGGCTTCGAACTCGAGCGTGCTGGCGGCGGCCGACCGCATGCTGATGATCCCCGACCTCGTCCACTGGCTCCTTACCGGCGAGCGATCCAACGAACGGACCAACGCCTCAACGAGCCAGTGCTACGACCCGCAGACCGGCGACTGGGCCTTTCCGATGCTCGATCGCTTTGGCCTGCCGCGGCGGGTGTTCGGGCCGCTCGCCGACCCCGGCACCGATCTGGGCGTTCTTCGTGCCGACGTCGCGGCGGAGACGGGGCTCGCTGGCGTTCGGGTGATCCTGCCGGGCACCCACGACACCGCCAGCGCCGTGGCCGCCGTACCCGCCCAGGAGCCGCCAAGCAGCCGTCCCGACTGGTGCTATGTGAGCCTCGGCACCTGGGCCCTCGTCGGAGCCGAACTCGACCGGCCGCTCGTCACGCCGGAGTGCCTCGCTCGTAACTTCACCAACGAAGGCGGCGTGGGCGGCACCACCCGGTTGCTCAAGAACGTCTGCGGTCTCTGGCTCGTGCAGCAGTGTCGCGCAGCCTGGCAGCGGGCCGGCAAGGACTGGTCGTGGGATCAGCTCACCGCCCTGGCCGCGGAGGCTCCGCCGCTGGTCACGCTCGTCGATCCCAACGACCCGTCGCTCGTCGCTCCGTCCGATATGCCTGACGCGATCCGCCGCCTGGCGCGAGCCGCAGGCGAGCCGGTGCCCGAGTCGACCGGGGCCATGGTACGGGCGGCGTTGGAGAGCGTGGCTGCCGCGGTCCGGCGGACGCTCAGTGAACTCGACACGCTGCTCGGCCGCCGCGTCTCCCGCGTGCACGTCGTGGGCGGAGGCGTGAAGAACCGCCTGCTCTGCCAGATGGTCGCCGACGCCACCGCGCGGCCGGTGGTCGCGGGCCCGGTCGAGGCCACGGCGATCGGCAACCTGCTCGTGCAGCTGGCGGGCCGCGAGGGATCGGTCGACCTCCGAACGGTGCGGGCGATCGTCCGCGACAGCTTCGAGCCGGAGCGATACGAACCCCGCGACGCGGCCCGCTGGAATGACCGCCTGGGAACGTAGCACGGATCACGCATGCCCCACGCCTCACGGCGTTGGGCTTGGACGAACGACGACTCAGGCCGCCTGCTGCTGGCGGGCGGGCCGCTTCGTGACCACGCCGTGATCAACCTCGATGATCGCGTCCGCCAGAGCGAGGGTGCTCGCCCGGTGCGTGATCATGATCACCGTCCGGTTCTCCACGTACGTCGCGAGGGCCTCGTGGATCAACCGCTCGCTCTCCACGTCGATCTGGCTGGTGGCCTCGTCGAGCACGAGGATCTCCGCGTTTCGCAGGAAGGCCCGGGCCAGCGAAATCCGCTGCCGCTGCCCGCCGGAGAGCCGGAAACCGTTGGGCCCGACCATCGTCCGGTAACCCTCGGGAAACTCCGAGATGAACTCGTGCGCGTGGGCCTTGCGGGCGGCCTCCTCGATCTCTTCCTCGGTGGCGTCCCAGCGGCCGTAGCGGATGTTGTAGTGGATCGACTCGTTGAAGAGTTCGGTCTGCTGCGTGACCATCGCGATCCGCCGCCGCAGGTCGTGCAGTGCGAGGTCCTTGATGGGCACGTCGTCGAGAAGCACGCGGCCCGAGGTGGGGTCGTAGAAGCGGCAGATCACGTTGACGAGCGTGCTCTTGCCACCGCCGTTGGGACCGACAATCGCCACTCGCTCGCCGAAGCGGATCGTGAGGTCGACATCCTTGAGCACGGTGTCGATGCCGTCGTAGGAGAACGACACCTTATCGAGGCGGATCTCGCGATGGGGCGAGGGCAGGGTCTTCGGATGAATCGCCTCGGCGAGCTTCGACGGCGTGTCGAGCAGCGGATAGAGCCCCTGGGCCCCCACCATCCCGATGTTCAGGCCGGTGATCACGCCCGAGAGCTTTCGCACCGGATCGCTGGCCCCGATCAAGAAGCCGAAGAAGATCATGATGCCCGGCACCGTCATCGGCTGATCCGTCATCGTGATGCCGAAGATTTGCGTCTCCTGGTGGATCACGAGCCAGGCCCCGACGGCGATCGAGGTGGCCACCATCCCGATGCCGAGGATCTCGGTGATCGGGTTGGCCAGCGCGTGGTAGAAGGAATGCCACATGCCGGTCTTCATCATGTCGCCCGTGCACGTGCGAAACCGCTGTCGCTCGAACTCCTCCATCGTGTAGGCCTGCACGGTGAGCACGTTATTCAGCGCCTCGAGCAGCACGTGGTGGAAGCCCTTGGATCGGGCGAGGATGTTTTTCGACACGTTGCGGATCCGGCGGTTGAGCCAGACCATCAGGAAGCCCACGAGCGGGGCGAGCGTCAGGCAGGCAAGCGTGAGCCGCCATGACACCATGAAGGCGAAGCCGAGGCAGGTGGCGATCTTGAGCGGCTCGGTGATCGCGCCGCCATAGACCGCCGTGATGCCACTGGCGAGCATGTCGGAGGTGCTCGTCACCTGGGCCATGAAGCCGGCCGAACCCCACCTCATGAACTGGGCCCGGTCGAGTTCGAGCGCCTTGTCGAAGACCTTCAGCCGAATGTTCCGGCTGATCGTCATCGCCACCCAGCTGACGAGGAGCGTTGAGCCCATCAGAAGCACGTGCTTCACGAACGTGCTGACAACGACGAACACCACCACGAGGAGCACCGTGTTGAAAGGGTCTCGTGGGAGGAAGCGGTCGAGCCACGGCCCGAGCCGCTCGCCCGAGTAGACGATCGCCTCGTCACCCCGCTTCGAGAGCTTCAGGGTGTCGAGGAGATTGCGGTTCTTCTTCGCCTGATCGGCGCCGACCTCGGGATCGGCGAGCGACGCTTCGAGGGCCGCGGTCTGCTCGGTCGCGGACGTGATTCGCCCCTTGGCTTCCTCGATCCGCCGTTCGTTCCACGACTGGAGCGAATCGCCCTTGAGCGTCACCTCGATGATCGGGAACAGGGCGGCGATATTGGCGCCCCAGAGGGCGGCCACGCCGGCGGAGCAGAGCAGC
>Ga0164293_10003254_pt1 | contig 13836 bp, 19 predicted proteins | sample GEODES118metaG_FD_111487 | JGI IMG/M metagenome (GOLD analysis project Ga0164293, IMG submission 111487) | Eutrophic lake water microbial communities from Lake Mendota, Wisconsin, USA - GEODES118 metaG | ecosystem: Environmental > Aquatic > Freshwater > Lake | place: USA: Lake Mendota... | reverse complement strand
AGAAGTCTACTAAGTATTATAAATACAGAAACGAACTTCGTGCAAAATCACTTGATCCTAAGTTGAGTGATGAGCAGAAAGCCGAGGCTTTCTTGAAGCTTCAAAAGCTCCCTAGAGATACGAACCCAAACCGTGTTATCACGAGGTGTCAAATTTCTGGCAGACCACGTGGTAACTATAAGAAGTTTGGCCTATCTAGAATTGCGTTTAGACAGATGGCTTTAATTGGAAAATTACCTGGCGTTACTAAGGCCAGTTGGTAAGGAATATAAATGGATAAAGTAGGTCAATTTTTAACTCAAATTCGAAATGCTTCTTTAGCAAAGCATGACAAAGTTGATATCCCGGCTTCAAAACTGAGAGCAGGTCTTGCCCATATTCTGCAAGAGTCTGGCTACATCAGATCTTTTAAAGTAGCTAAAGACTCGAAGCAAGGCATTATGAGGGTTTACCTCAAGTACGATGACAAAGGTGTCAGTGCTATCACTGCTCTCAATAGTGTGAGCACTCCAGGTCGCAGAGTCTATGTTCATTCAACTAAAATTCCTAACGTTCGATCTGGCACTGGCATGTGTGTCTTGAGCACTAGCAAGGGTATCTTGACTGGTTCTGAAGCAACTCAGAAAAATGTCGGTGGCGAACTTTTATGTACGGTTTGGTAGGTAAAATATGTCTCGCGTAGGTAAAGCTCCAATAAATTTTGACGATAAAGTACAAGTTTCAGTTTCTTCTTCAAATGAAGTGATTGTTAAGGGTGCTAAAACATCACTTAATATTCAGTTGAAACCAGAGGTTTCAGCTAAAATTGAAGGTAAGAAAATAACTCTTGTCTGCAATAAAGATACAAAACAAGCTCACTCTCTTCACGGACTCTATAGAGCACTTATCCAAAATGCCGTCACAGGTGTTGGCAAGGGCTTTACTCGAGGTCTTGAGTTGCATGGAGTTGGATATCGGGCTTCAGTAGCAGGGAAAAAGTTGGAACTTGCTTTGGGCTTTAGTCATCCAGTTATTTTTGATATTCCAGATGGAATCGAAATAAAAGTTGAAAAGCAAACTTCGATTTCCATCACTGGAGCAAGTCGAGACCTCGTCGGTCAGGTTGCTTCAAAAATCAGATCATTTAGACCACCTGAACCTTATTTAGGTAAAGGTGTTCGTTATGTTGGCGAAAACATTAGAAGAAAAGCTGGAAAGTCAGCTGGTAAGTAAAGGTTGTTTTTATGATGAAAATTAAAGTTAGAAAGCATACAGCTGAAAGAAAAGCAAATCGACTTAAGAAGAAGATTCGTATTCGTAAGACTGTCAAGGGAACGGATGAAAGACCAAGATTGGTCGTCTTCAGAAGTTCGGGTCACATGTACGCTCAGGTTGTGAACGACACAAAAGGTGTCACCCTCGCCTCTGCCTCTTCACTCGGAAGCAAGGCTGAAGCTAAAGGAATTGAGCTAGCAAAAGTTGTTGGATTAGAGGTTGCAAAAGTTGCGCTCTCCAAAAACATTAAAAATGTAGTTTTTGATAGAAATGGTTTCATCTACCATGGCCGGGTTAAGGCTCTTGCAGATGCAGCTCGTGAAGGTGGATTGAACTTCTAAGGAGAATTTTTGTGGAAAATAAGTCAGTGAGTGAATTTGAAGAGCGGGTGGTTGCGATTAATCGTGTAACTAAAGTTGTGAAGGGTGGTCGTAGATTTTCCTTTGCAGCACTTGTTGTTATCGGTGATAAAAATGGTCAGATTGGTTTTGGAACAGGTAAAGCTGGTGAGGTTCCCGAAGCGATTGGAAAAGCATCACGTGCAGCTAAGAAAAGCTCTCGAGCTGTTGATCTCAAAGAAGGTCGAACAATCGCTCACGAAGTAATAGGTAAATTTGGGGCTGCCAAAGTGATAATGAAGCCAGCTGCTGCTGGTACTGGAGTTATTGCTGGTGGAGCTGTTCGTGCAGTTCTCGAATCTGTTGGTGTGAAAGATATTTTAACTAAATGTGTTGGTACTCGTAACCCGCACAATGCTGTTCGAGCCACCCTTGATGGCTTGAGGCAACTAAAGAACCAAAAGTAGGCGGAAGTTATGTCTAAAAAGTTTGTTATAACATTAAAAAGGTCCCTAATTGGGTGTACTGCCAGCCAGCGTGAAACAATCCGTTGTTTAGGTTTAAAAAAGAGACAGCAGACTGTGGAAGTAACAGACACTGCAGCCAATCGTGGACAAATCCTCAAAGTGCAACACATGCTTGATGTTGTAGTTTCTAAATAGTTTTTATTATTAGGAGTTTTTTATGAGTCTTCTTGCAAATTTATCTCCAGGCGAAGGTGCTACTCATTACAGAAAAAGAGTAGGGCGTGGCATTGGTTCTGGTCTCGGTGGTTATTCTGGTAAGGGTGGCAAGGGTCAAACCCAGCGATCTGGTGGAAGCATTCGAAGAGGCTTCGAAGGTGGTCAAACTCCCTTGCATCGTCGTTTGCCAAAATTTGGTTTCAGTAACGTAGCATTCGAAACTCGATATGAAATCATAAATATTGGTCAGTTGGCAGCACTCGGAACCCACATTGATCCAGCTTTGCTAGTTAGTAAGGGGCTTGTTAAAAAGACTTCATTGATTAAAATTTTAGGTCACGGCGAATTGAAGTCTGCAGTGACTGTAAAAGCTCATAAATTCAGCGAAAAAGCTAAGCAAGCGATCGAAAAAGCCGGTGGTAAAACAGAACTGTTAAAGGTCTAGTTAATTCTTCTTCAAGGACAACATGATGGCAGCAAATGATAATGGAACGAAAAATTCTGATCTTATAAAAAGAGTCCTATTTACTCTAGGAATGCTTGCGATTTACAGGATAGGTGTTCATGTCCCAACACCTGGTGTCGATGCAAATGCTGTCATGGGATTCTTCAGAGCTCAAAGCCAAGGCATTTTCGGACTTTTTAATACTTTTACTGGTGGAGCTCTAGAGCAATTTAGTATCTTTGCCCTAGGCATCATGCCCTACATTTCTGCATCTATCATTTTCCAACTTCTTACCTCTGCTGTGCCTTCGCTCGAAGCGTTAAAAAAAGAAGGACCTTCTGGGCAAAAGAAAATTCAGCAGTACACACGTTATGCTACTATTCTGCTCGCGATTGTTCAGGGTTACGGAATGAGCTCATGGTTAATGGGTTCCAATTTCGAAGGTGCTAAATTAGTGCTGTCGCCGATAGTTGGTTTTCTTCCATTCAAGGTTGTCACAATTCTAACTCTGACCGCAGGCACTTGCTTTGTGATGTGGATTGGCGAACAGATCACTGATAGGGGAATTGGTAACGGGACCTCACTGGTTATTTTTACAGGCATTGCAGCATCAATTCCCTCTGGAGCACGGCAGTTGTTTGAACTCATTTCAAGTAATGAAATGAAACCGATTGTAGCTATCTTACTAATCGCATTTATGGTGATTATCATCGCCGCAGTCATCTTTATGGAAGTGGCACAGAGAAGAGTAGCTATTCAGTACTCTCAACGGGGACAAATGGGTCCTCAATCTATGGCCGCTCCAACAAGTCACTTACCAATAAAAATTAATTTTTCCGGTGTAATTCCTCCAATCTTTGCAAGCTCTCTGCTTATGTTTCCAGCGACTATGGCACAGTTTACTGAAACCCCATGGCTCAAGGCTCTCCAGGATTCATTGAATCCAAGTGGAGTAATTTTTAACATTTTATTCGTCTCTCTAATTGTCTTTTTTAGTTTTTTCTACACTGAAATTGTCTTCAACTCTAAAGAAGTGGCTGAAAATTTAAAAAAGTACGGTGGATTTATTCCCGGTGTTCGGGCTGGCACTAGTACCGCTGATTACATTCAAAAAGTTCTCGAGAGAGTCAATGTAGCTGGCTGTACCTATCTAAGTCTTGTTTGTGTGATGCCAGTAGTTTTTCAAAGTTACTTTAAATTGCCATTTTATTTCGGCGGAACTAGCTTGCTGATCCTGGTCGGAGTAGCGCTAGATACAGCTCAGCAAATCCAATCTCATTTATTAACATCGAAGTACGAAGGCTTTTTAAAGGGAGCTAAGATCCGCAGTCGGAGGGTTCAGTTTTGAACTTGATTCTCTTTGGTGCTCCCGGTGCTGGTAAAGGTACTCAGTCTAATTTATTGGTCAAGCGTGATCAGTTGCATCAAATTAGTACCGGAGATTTATTAAGGTCGGCAATTAAGAACGAATCCCAATTAGGTCTAAAGGCAAAAGGCTTTATTGATAAAGGTGAGCTCGTTCCTGATGAGTTAGTAATTGGAATGGTCAAAGAGGTTTTTGCACTACATGGAAATGGTTTTATTCTAGATGGATTTCCTAGAACTGTGAATCAAGCAGCAGCTCTGGAGGTTCTTTTGAAAGAATTTCACTTAGTAGTTAATAAAGCTATTTTTTTAGAAGTTCCTTACAAAACACTGCTGACTCGTTTATCGGGTCGTAGGGTTTGTAAAAGTTGCGGCACGGTGTACCATATAAGTTCTAAACCAACTTCAATAGAGTCGGTTTGTGATGAGTGTGGTGGGAATGTAGTTCAAAGAAATGATGATAAAGAAGAAGTTATTGCAAACAGACTCAAAACGTATGAGGAGTTTACAATACCGTTAAAAAAGTATTTTAAACAAACAGGACAATATGCCGAGGTAAACGGAGACCAAGACGAAGAGAGTGTTTATATGTCAATCAAAAGTTCAATGAATTTGTAGACAGAACCTTTTAACGATGATAGTTTCCGACCCTCCCAGTTTCCATGAAGGTGAAAGATGAAAGTCAGGCCATCTGTAAAAAAAATTTGTAACAAGTGTAAAGTAATTAAGCGCAAAGGCGTTATCCGAGTCATTTGCGAGAACTCTAAACATAAGCAAAGGCAGGGTTAAAAAATGGCTCGTATTGCTGGAGTAGATTTACCCCGAAATAAGCGCATTGAAATCGCACTCACTTATATCTTTGGAATCGGTCGTCCAAGAGCGAAAGAAATTTGCAAGTTTGCGAATATCGATGAGGCTTTGCGTACCGATAATTTGACTGATGATATGGTTGCTAAAATCAGAGCTTACATCGAGCAAAACTTCAAGATAGAAGGGGATTTGCGTCGAGAAGTTGGTCTTTCTATCAAAAGACTTATGGATTTGAATTGTTTTCGTGGAATTAGACATAGAAAAGGTTTACCTGTTCGTGGCCAAAATACACGATCTAATGCTCGTACACGCAAAGGTCCTAAGAAGACAGTTGCTAACAAGAAAAAAGCTGTCTAATTGACTGAGTAAGGATCATTTATGAACATGGAAAAAAAAGCTGTAGTTAAGAAAAAGGTTAAGCGTAACGTTCCACAAGGTAACTGCTACATTCAAGCTGGATTTGGAAACGTTATTGTAACGATGACTGATCCAAAAGGTGATACTGTATCCTGGTCCTCTGCAGGGCACTTAGGCTTCAAAGGAAGTCGAAAAGGTACACCTTTCGCTGCTCAGATGGCTGCTGAGGATGCTGCGAAGAAAGCGATGGAAGCTGGCATGAGAGCTGTGGATGTCTACTTAACTGGTCCTGGTGCTGGTCGTGAGCCTGCAATTCGTGCGCTTGCCGGAGTTGGTCTTAAAGTTCTTTCTATGAAAGATATCACCCCAATTCCACATAATGGCTGCCGCCCACCTAAAAGACGTCGCATCTAATTTTATTTAACAGGAGTCTATCGTGAGTTGTATTAATGAAAGTGTGTGCAAACTTTGCCGCCGTGAAAACACAAAGTTGTTTTTAAAAGGTGATCGTTGTTACACTGATAAGTGTTCGTTTGAACGCCGCCCTTATCCCCCTGGGCAGCACGGTCAACAAAGAATTAAATTTTCAGACTTTGCTTTGCAATTAAGAGAAAAGCAAAAAACAAAAAGATGGTACGGTCTTTCTGAAAAGCAATTTCGTGGCTATTTCTACGTGGCTACAAGATCTAAAGATCTTACTGGATTGGCATTGCTCAGAAATTTAGAGATGCGCCTCGATAATGTTATGTATACTCTTGGGTATGCTAACAGTCGCAGAGAAGCTCGCCAGCTTGTTAAGCACAATCACGTACTTCTCAATGGAAAAAAAGCGAACATTCCTAGTTTGCTAGTTAAAAAAGGCGATCAAATTGAACTCAGTCAAAAATCAAGGCAACACACTCGCGTACTATCAGCTATTCAAGCTGTTAGCCGCAGAACTTTGCCGTCTTGGTTAGAAGCTGATCACGGTCAATTTAAAGGCCTTGTAAAAGATCTTCCTACTCGAGAAGAAGTCACAGTTCCATCAGAAGAAAACATGATCGTAGAGTACTACTCTCGCTAGTCATTCACAACCGGGGGCCATAGATATGCAAGAACACTATTATAAATTCTGGAGAGATCTCATTAAACCTAAGGGTTTTGAGGTCGACAAAGAAACATTGCGCGACGATTACGGTCGGTTTGTTATCAGACCTCTCGAGCGCGGTTTCGGAGTTACTCTGGGAAATTCTTTAAGAAGAATTCTTTTGAGTTCTATGATGGGATCAGCAATTTCTGCTGTACGCTTTGAAGGGGTGTTGCATGAATTCACTACCATCCCAGATGTTTTAGAAGACGTAACAGACATCATATTAAATTTAAAAGAAGTAAGATTTAAGCAGTATACTTCTGAACCTGTGACCCTGAAAATCTCTAAAAAAGGTCCTGGCAAAGTCACTGCCGGAGATATTCTTGTAAATGATAAAATTGAGATTCTTAATAAAGACCAGCACATTGCTACTTTGGGTTCTAATGCCAACTTCAGTGCTGAGATTATCGTCGCCTATGGTCGTGGTTACGTACCTGTAGAAAATAAAGAATCTGATCTGCCAGTTGGTTTCATTGGTGTTGATTCATTGTTTAGCCCCATCAGGAAAGTTAACTACAGTGTCTCTAATGCTCGTGTTGGTCAAAGAACAGATTACGATGCATTAGCGTTAGAGGTTTGGACTGATGGCTCTCTAAAGCCAGAAGAGTCTATCTCATTGGCATCAAAAATCATGAAAGAGCAACTGCAGATATTCTTAACTTTTGATGAAGCTATGGAGCCTCAAGAGGAAAAGCGAGATCCTTCATCTCCACAGTTGAATGACAATTTATTCAGATCTGTTGACGATCTAGAATTGTCTGTTCGATCTGCAAATTGTTTAAAGAACGCAAATATTCGTTTCATCGGTGAACTTGTTGTTCGCTCTGAAGCAGAGATGTTAAAGACAAAAAATTTCGGTCGAAAATCTTTGAATGAAATCAAAGAAATTCTTTCTGAAATGGGTCTTGGATTAGGTATGAAGATTGACGGATGGCCACCAGTAGGTTGGGATCCAAACACGGCTCCACAAGTCTCTAAAAGAGAACAACAGCCACAATAATTTGAGGTATTAAATGTCGTCCCATAAAAGAAGAGTTAAACATTTCGGTAGAACTTCTAAACCAAGAAGAGCTTTGTTGAGAGGTCTTATGACTTCTTTAGTTGAGCATGGTCGTATCAAAACGACTGTCGATAAAGCTAAAGAGCTCAGAAGGCACATTGAGAAACTTATTACTCTTGGCAAAAAGGGTGATGTTGCAACTCGAAGAGTGATTTTATCAAAGATTGCTAACAAAGATGCAATGACAACTATTGTTGATGATCTATCAAAGAGATTTCAAACTCGTCCAGGTGGTTACACTCGAATCATTAAGATTGGTCGCAGACCAGGTGACCAAACAGAGATGGCGTTTATCGAGTTTGTAGATTTTGATTGGAAATCAAAATTAGCTGGTAAAGAAGAGAAGGCAGGCAAAGCGGTTGATGCTAAATCCACTGATAAATCAAAAGCTAAAGCAAAAAAGAAAGTAACTGGTAAAAAAGTTCTTAACTCATTAGTTGCTGATAAGAAAAAGAAGGCACTAAAAGCTAAGAAAAAAGCAAGATCTGTATCAAGAGCATAATTGCTTTTTGTAGATTAAGTTAACCTAGTTGAATCAGAGTTCTAATTTAAACCCAAAGACAGCAAGTCTTTGGGTTTTTTCTTTTGTTTTATGCAATGTTTGATTAATCTTAATTAAATGAAAAATATCTATTTAAGACCGCTGATCTACCTAGTGCCTATCATATTGATTATCACTTTTGGTGTTAATTATATTTTCAATTCTGAAAATTCTGATGGTGATTCCAAGGTCACAAATTTTGATATCAATCAGCTTAGTGTCGATTCTTTTGAGGATTTAAATGGAATAAGGCGAGAGGTATCAGCCTCTAGCAAAGTGATTATTATCCATTTCTGGGCCTCTTGGTGTGGGCCATGTGTCGAGGAGTTTCCGCAGCTGATTGAAATGGTAAAAACTATGAATGGAGATGTCGTTGTTTATGCGATTTCAGGTGACTCGGTAAAAAGCGAAATTGACGTTTTTTTAAAATCCTTTCCTGCAGCCAAAGAACTAAAACACATGCACATTGTTTGGGACTCTGAAAAAAAATATATTCAAGGCTGGCAAGTGAATAAACTTCCAGAGAGCTATATTTACGATTCGAATAAAAAATTAGCGAAAAGAATATCAGGAGCTGTGGATTGGTCGAGTGCAGATGCCAAAGAATTTATCAGCTCAATCATTAAAAAATAGAATTCAATACTTTTGATTTTTAACACTTGTTAAAAGAATTATCGACCGAAGAGTTTCTTGAGGGCTTTCTCGGCCTCTTTGCCAATCTGTTCCTTTGCCTTCTTTTCTGATGATCCTTTTGAACTTTTGAGTTGGTTCTCGGCCTGCTTTTTTTGTTCCTCGGCTTGGGCCTTTAATTTGTCTATCTCACCTTGGAGTTTATTTTTAAATTCATTAACCTGCTTTTCGAGAGCCTCTTTGTTTTTCGAAATTTCCTGCTCTACTTTTTCTTGAAGTACTTTTTTAGCCTTATCAACTTGAGCTTTAAGCTCTTTTTCAAAAGCTTGTCCGATTTCCCGGCCAAGATTTGAGTCGATATTAAGATGAAAGTTTGGAAACTCAGACTCTGCGTTAGCTGTAAGTGTAATTTCGGGTAAATTTCCTAGAGCATTATCAAATATCTCTTTAACAATTTTCTGTGGAGCTGCCACGGTAAACTGATTAGAGGTCAGATAATTTTTGAGGCTAAGTGTATACTTTTTAAGTCCTAGAATTTGACTATTGAGCTCGAGTCTTCCATTGGATTTATCTAATGTAAGATCGATATCTTTTGATTCAATTAAAACCTTAGGAGCTTGAACAGGATACGAGTTTACCAACAATTTAAAATCGATAATGCTATCAGCTTTTCGGTTGTCAAAAGAGACAACGGTTTGAAAGCCCTCTATTTTAGAGGCTGGAAAGTTCCCCTTTAGATCCATTACAATCGGTTGATTTGTTAGGAGCTGATTCGTTGAGATATGTCTGATTTCACCAATGATATTACCTGAAAAAGGAGAGGTCCCTGCTTGGGATGAGACTTTTGTTTTTTTAATCCAAACGGCTGGGTAAGACTGTGGTTTGCCAAATTCGTAAGACTGTCCATTCGCTCTTGGGCGAGGCTGCATAGAGAGATCGGGTTCCTGTGAGTTTTTCTTTTTTAAATTAGGGGGCATGTACTTATCAGCCAGTTTTTTGTATTTAAAAAATTGAGCCTTGTAGGGATCTAGATAGGACATGAATATTGCTGTTGCAAGTGACTGCGTATCGAGCTTGGGAAGCTTGATGCGATTTTCTAAATCCCGAATGTCATTTTTTACGAGTGCCTCGATCGACTTGATTTCAGACTCGATTTTTTTAATATCGCCCGAAAGATCTTTGTTTGCTCCGTCTAGTGTCTTGTATTTTTTGTCGGCTTCTTTGATGACCTTGTCGATCTCTTGTAAGGAGGAGGCGAGCTCTGTAGGATTTTTGAAGTTAGATGTTTTTACTTTTCCAAGCCGGTCACCAAGTGCTTTGAACTCTTCGGCCTTGGGCAATTCTTTAAATCTTTTCTCCCATTGCTTCTTTTTATTTTCGATCTCCTTCTGGAAGGCTTCAATAATTGCTTTTGATTTTACATCTGCTTTTATTCCATCCAATGGATCTTTTTTGGTATCGCCTAACCAGCTGGCAGCATCACCCAAAACATTATTATCAAATTTGCTTTGAGCGACTCCTAAGGCCTTATCTTTCACTTGTTCCAGAGCTCCTGGAGCGTTGGGGTCTTCGTCTGGAGCAGGTGGAGCCACGTAACCAGGGGATTTGCGAGGCACGGCAAATTCTATTTGCTCAATGGCGGCCTCATTGACGACCAATTTAGCACGCAAAATGGCATCCCAAAGAGCAGAGAAACGAATCTCGCCGATTTGAATAGCGTTTTGCTTCGGGACTTGAGCGTCTGTGATTTCAATTTTTTCAACTTTAAGAGAAAGATCTGAAATTTTGGTTTGGAAAGACTGAATGTTGACTTCAACTCCCATTGCTTTTGTTAAACCCCATTCCAGGGCTGACTTCATGTGTGAATCAAAAAAGAATTTTGTGTAAAGTGTAACGATTAAAACAATGATTGCAAAAGGGATGATCGCTTCAAGTCTGATGAATCGATTGAGGCCTTTTTTTTCTTTCATACTCTATTTCTCTCTTTAACTTTTAGTGTTTTGATTTTTTTTATTCAGTTAACTTCTAGATTCCAATCGACATTGCTTTTCTAACTTTTAGGTTCCAATCAACATTGCTTTTCTAACTTTTAGGTTCCAATCAACATTGCTTTTCTAACTTTTGAATCTTGCTTCAATACCTTTTGTTGGTTCCCTAGCCTGTTAGGTTCCATAGAGATTGTCGTAACTTGTGTACCAGTTATAAAACTTAGTCGCAGTGATGGCTTTCCAGACTTTAGTTTCTTTAATTCGAGCCACAACAGTAGCTCTATATTTAAAAATGAGGGCTTTAAAGCCAAAGTAAGTGGGAACGCAAAGAACGAGAGCTGTCAAAAATGAACCCATGACGACCGAGTTATTGAATCGAGTCATCGGGATAATTGGCATATTGTAGAGTGTCACCCAAAGGTCTCTGAGAGGTGTTGCCTCGAGAACAATTCGACCCAAAAAGTCTGAAAGTGGATCGAATATAAAGGCGATAAATTTAAAGAAAAAAGAAGAAAGAAAAGCAGCTCCAATTTGAATTCTGAAAAAGAAAAGCACGAAAATGAACAATAGTGTTTGCAAGGAAAGGAATGGTGAAAATCCTAAAAAAAGTCCCATCGTCAGACCTGCTGCCAATTGGTTTGTTCCGGTGTCTGAATTGAGTAACCTTAAAAATGCAAAAATCTGTTTCAATAAAAGTGTCATTTTGACCTCTCGTAGTTCAGTGAAATCTTAAAAGATTGAGTTGAAAACAAGTGAATGATAGTAAAATAGAGTTGTAAATTCACTTCTAAATTAAAGGAATTGAACTGGTTTGTGTGGCGAGTCACATGGTACATTTTAATCTGAAAAAAAGCCTATATCATTTTTTGTTGGTTAATTTAAAAAACTGAAGATTGATCAACAATTGGAGTCATAAATGGATCTAAAATCATTCATTCAAAATAGTTTTAAACAGTCTTTTGAAACCTACCGACAACTGGCAGAAAATGACTCTATTCAGTTGCAAGTCCAAAAAGCAGCTGAGCTGATGATCGATTCCTACAGGGCAAAGGGAACTTTATTTGTTGCAGGAAATGGGGGCTCTGCAGCCGATGCTCAACATATAGCTGCAGAAATGGTTGGTAAACTTGCCCAGGATCGTACTCCTCTTCCTGCTTTTGCAATGACTGTGGATTCCTCTTTATTGACAGCCGTTGGAAATGATTATGGCTATAATGAGATCTTCTCCAGACAGGTTGAGGGACTTATGAAGTCTCAGGATCTATTTCTGGGCATCTCGACCTCCGGAAACTCTGGTAATCTTGTCCAAGCTTTTGAAATGTGTCGCTCTCAGGGTATCAAGAGTGTTTTGCTTTCGGGGAAAGACGGCGGAGAAATAGCGAAAAGAGAATTAGCAGATGTTGTTATCTTAGCTCCGGGCCCCAATACTGCTCGAATTCAGGAATGCCATATCGCAATTTATCATTGCCTTTGTTTTATGGTGGAAAACTCATTGATAGAGTCTGGACACATTCAGTACCGAAATAAAAAATAAATTTAAATTCGATTAAAATCAATTTCAGCTATAAGACCTGGGCCTGATAGGAATCAGCCTCAAGAGGCGATTGATTTTTTCTGGTCAGGTAGTAACAAGCACCAACAAGTCCCCAAGCAAAAAGTAACAGTTGAAAGGCCGTAATGACAGCTGAACCTGATTGAATCGTTTTATTAGAAAAAGTGTGAAATAAAAAATAAAAAGCAGCTTGGCCAACGCCCACCCCAGCTGGGGTCAGCGGAATAGCCATCAATATAAAACCTAAGGGAACAATGAAGAAAAGAGTTGGCCAAGATACTGGCTCAGACATGATGTCATTTAAAAACCAACTGAAAAAATAAAGAGTGATCAACTGAGCAGCAAGCGTATACCCGATGGATTTGATAAGAGTTGTTGGCTGTTTTACGTACAAACTGCAGGCGTCTGAGAAGCGAAAAATTTTACCCTTGATCCCTAAATCATCTTTGAAGCGAAGTGGGATCTGAAACTTAGCAATAAAGATGAGGCCTGCAGATAGGGCTAAAAAGACAAGGACAACCCAAAGTAGAAGGCTATTTAGAATTGGAATTTTCAGGGTCAGATATTGCATTTCAATGAGTATCCCGATGAGCGCTAAAATCACAAGTGTGTAAAGACCAAAGACTCGATCAATAAGAACACTTGAGTAGGCGACAGCGCGACTGGCGGAATGATCTTTTTGCAAATAAAAAGCTTTCATGACATCACCACCGACACCCCCAGGGACTGCAAAATTAAAAAAAAGCCCCTTGAGTGTCAGTCTCCAGGATTGAATTCTTTTTAAGGCTTGGCCCTGCGTCGATAGTAAAAATCGCCACCTTTCGCTTACGATAAAAAGATGGACCCCTAAAAGTGAAAATCCGATGATGATATTCTTAGGTTTTAAAAAGGATTTTAATTCTGAAAGGCGAAATCGATCTGTTAAAACAAGCCAAGACACAAGACCAACTGCAAAGCTGAACTTAAGAAATGTCATGCCGTGTTTTTTTAGAATCACGGAAAGTGAACTTTCCAAATATTCATGAGCTGTTTTAAAAGTGGTTCAAGATCCTTGAGGGGAAGTGAAGTTGGACCATCACAAAGGGCTGCGGCTGGATTTGGATGGGTTTCTAAGAATAAACCATCTACGCCAACTGCCATTGCTGCGCGTGCAAGTGGAGCCACCATTTCGGATCGGCCTCCGCTACTTTCGCCAGTGGATCCTGGAAGTTGAGTTGAGTGAGTAGCATCCATGATCACGGGAAATCCAAGATTTCGCATTTCCACTAAGCCAGTCATGTCGTTGACCAGTCGGTTATATCCAAAAGTGGTTCCACGCTCACACAGGAGAAGCTTGTCATTCCCGGCCTCAACGGCTTTTTGGGCAATGGCTTTCATGTCCCAAGGGGCTAAAAACTGACCCTTTTTGATATGAATGACTTTACCAGTTTTCGCGGCAGCCACCATCAGATCAGTTTGTCGGCTGAGAAAAGCAGGGATTTGAAGGACATCTGCCACTTCAGCAGTGGGGGCGACCTGAATTGTTTCGTGAATATCTGTCAGAAGTAGGCAGTCGAGTTCAGATTTAATTTTATCTAAGGATTTAAGTGCAGAGCCTGAGCCTGGTCCACGAAAGCTTTTTGAACTTTGGCGGTTCGCTTTATCAAATGAGCATTTCAAAATCCAGGGAATACCGAGTGCTTTT
>Ga0164293_10003253_pt1 | contig 13837 bp, 16 predicted proteins | sample GEODES118metaG_FD_111487 | JGI IMG/M metagenome (GOLD analysis project Ga0164293, IMG submission 111487) | Eutrophic lake water microbial communities from Lake Mendota, Wisconsin, USA - GEODES118 metaG | ecosystem: Environmental > Aquatic > Freshwater > Lake | place: USA: Lake Mendota... | reverse complement strand
TGTATCAACTTGACAGCGTATCCACTCGGTTTCCGAACGATGTAACAAATTGACTTCTTCTACTTCTATACCGTTTTTATATTCTGTGAACCATTGTGGCATATTTCTATAAACATTAATTATTTGCCCTCCATAGTTCCGTATCAAATTTATTTCATTTTCAAATCTACAATCTGTTATTATTACATTTTCTTTTTCATTCATCATACTTATTAATTTATTTTCAACAACCTTTACCCATATATCTGGGTGCCAATGGTTTCGAAATAGTTCTGTTCCGAAATACTGTAACGCATATCTCGGTGTTAGTTGTGGCATATCTAATGTTTTTGACCACCATATGTCTATTTGTTCCCGCCATTCTCTATCCTCTTTTGTTAATCCTTCTAGCTTTTCTCTTGACCATCCAAATATAACAGATAAAACATCTTTTAATGCACCTGCAAAACTCAGTTTTTTGAAACCATATTCATTTATTAATAGTTCTGCAATGGTATCTTTACCTGACGATTGAAAGCCACAAATTCCGATTATCATTTGCTATAAATATATGAGAAATATGTTTTTATGTAATTAGTTTATTGTATAATAAAAAAATTGATTTAAATACTATGAAGGACAGTAATATTACAATTAATATAACAGAAGAAATGGATTTTACCAAATTATCTAAACTTGAACTTTTAACAAAATGTGAACAATTAGGAATAACTAAATGTAAATCAAAAACTAAACCTGAATTAATAACATTAATACAAAATAACATTGTAATTCCTAAAGTTGAATTTGTTATTGATGGCGACTTTCTAATTGTTGAAGGCGATTATGAAGTTGATGGTGACGAAAATGTGGTTATATCACAACACATTCCACTTATTAAGTCTAGCACCCATTTAAAACCAATAATAAAATGGAGTGGAGGAAAAAGCGATGAAATAAAAATGTTCGAAAAATATTTCCCAGTAAACTACAATAAATATATTGAACCATTTATTGGAGGAGGTTCTGTCTACTTTTATCTAAACCCAACTAATGCGGTTATAAGTGATGTACATTCTGAATTAATCGATTTGTATAATAATATCGGCGAAGGAAAAATGAATGACATCTATGAGTTTATGGAACAAACTCCTAATGATGAAGAAACGTATTATAAAGTTAGAGACAATATGCCAATAAATAATTCATTAGACAGTGCAAAAAGATTTTATTATCAAAGGAAAACCTGTTTTAGAGGTATGTTAAGATACAATAAAAACGGAAAATTTAATATTCCATTTGGAAAATACAAAACAATCAATTATAGCGACTTAAAAAACAAATCTTATGAAGACCTGTTAAATAGAACCGAAATATTAAATAAAGGTTTTGAACACATCTTTGAAAATTATAACGATGAACGTAATTTTATGTTTTTAGATCCCCCTTATGACAGTGAATTCACTGATTATGGTTATTGTAAGTTCGGTAAAGAAGAACAAAAAAAACTTGCTGAATTATTTAAAACAACAAAAATTAAATGTCTTATGGTAATCGGTAAAACAAAGTTTATAGAAGAATTATATAAAGATTATATCGTAGACGAATACGAAAAAAAATACAAATTTAAATTATACGCTGGACGCGTTGGCGACGAAATCAATACAAAACACTTAGTTATCAAAAATTATTAATTTATTACACTATTAATTTATTCAAAATGAGTTCTTATTTTAGTTCCTATTTCTCTAAAATATGAATAAAAGTCATTTTCTGACCATACTACATCAATTATTGTTAAAAAGTCACACATATGATCTATTTTTATTCCTCCATTTTCGAAAGATTTTATGTTGGATAAGCCTGCTGTTAAAATGGCTCTATTATATACACTCCAATTTAGTATTCCACAATTTATAGTATAATCTGGATATGATATTTTTAATGAAGTTTCTATTTCTTTACATTTATTTATGGTTGCAGGTAACTTTTCGGTATCGAGCTCAATGTTTCCCTTCAATTCACGATAGTAAATAGTTTTTGTCTCTTCATTTTTAAATATCAAATCTACATCCTTCTTTTTATCATTGATTTTTTGCACTCCACAAACTAACAGTTCAATTTTGTTGTTCGTTTTTATTAATTCCTTTGAAAGATACTCTCCAAGACGACCTAACTTAATGTTAATAGATTGTTCACTAGGTTTTTCCCCATATAATAAATGTGATATTGAACCTGGTTTAGTATATGTCAGTTCTCCTTCCAAAATTTTCTCAATCCATACATTACCTTTTACTTTTATTTCATTAATACACTCATCATTCCCTAAAACAAACTCTGGTTTTAATTCCATTTCTATATTGTGCTATTATAAGTATTTTTATTTTCTGTAAACAGAATTTCAATTTTTTTATATTTTTGACAAGGTTAATAAATTAAATACCGGTTTCTCTCTTTTTTTTCTTTAAGTTAAAAATAAACTAAAAATATATTAAAAGAGAACTTAAAGACCGAGGTTGTCCCTCCTTTTTTCTTTAAGTTAAAAATAGGATAATATATATAAAAGTGAGAAAGTGAATACAAAAGTCCCAGGGGTTTTGGAAAATGGACATTTATAAATGTCCAAAATTGGAAACCTGAGAAAAGTCTTGAAAAAGGTCACTTTTTTTGGACTTTATGACCATAATGCTCTCATTTTCGTTTTTTGGTTGGAAAATGTTGTGATGCTAATTTTTTCATATTTTTTGCGGAAAACTACTTAAGCAACTTTTCTGTTAACTATATATTAACAAATGGAAACAAAAAGTTGCCAAAAAGTTGCTCCACAATTTTGTTGTAAAACTTGTGACTATGTTACGAGTAAGAAAAGTAGTTACGAAAAACACTTGGACACACTGAAACACTACAAGTTAACAGAATTAACAAAAAAAGTCGCTGAAAGTTGCTCAACCAATAATGAAGCCAAATTTGTTTGTGAATTCTGCGATAAAAAATTTAGGTCTCGTGTAGGTCTATGGAAACATAAAAAAGGTTGCAAAGAAATAAAAAAAGAACCAGAAAAAGAAAAAGAACCAGAAAAAGAACCTACAGATAAGGAACTCATTATGATGCTAATTAAAGAAAATTCTGATTTCAAAAATATGGTCATCAAGGTTTTAGAAAATGGCACCCATAATACGACAAATAATAATACAAATAATACCAATACTAACTGCAACAACAGTTTTAATCTTAACTTTTATCTCAATGAAACATGTAAAAATGCTATGAATATTACCGATTTTGTTAGTCAACTAAAGATTGGCAACAAAGACCTCGAAGAAACTGGCAGACTAGGTTTCTCCGAAGGCATTTCTAAAATATTCCTCAATGGACTTAAAGAAATTGATGTTACTGACAGACCAATTCATTGCTCCGACGTTAAAAGAGAAACTTTATATATTAAAGATGACGATGAATGGGTTAAAGATAATGAAAACAAAACTATTTTAACAAATGCTATAAAAAATGTAGCTCATAAAAATATTAAACAAATCAAAGAATGGCAAAAGTTGAACCCTGAATTCAATGACCCCGATTCCAAACAAAACGACAAATACCTTAAAATTGTTTGCGAATCTATGTCCGGTTCATCTCAAGAAGAAACTAACAAAAATTATAACAAAATTATTAAAAATATCGTCAAAGAAACTATTATCGATAAAGAACCCGTTTAAAATATTTTATGTTAGAACATAGCATATTTTTATCTTTCTGCTGCTTATATAATATATTTTAAAAGTAACTTAAAGACCTTTAAGTAGCTTATAATATAATATATATTACCCGGTAGTGCCATTCAAAAACACTTGTCTAAATACTTGCCCTTGTAAATCTGGACTTACCTTTCTTATTTGCGCTAACAATTGGTCCCTTAATGTCGTCTTTGAACCATCTGCTTTTAATATTGCCGCCCCTGTATACCAATCTGGTGGGGTTAATACTGTGTTCGATGTATTACACGCGTTCGCAACATTGTCAACATTAATACCACCTCTAAGAACACCTGTTCCTGTTTGAACTGCATAGGGGAATGGCTTTTGGAACCCCACTGGATTTTGACACTTTCTTTGAATTCTTAATGTGTAATCGCTTGCGTCTTTTGGCTGATGTAGTGTTTTTGTGTAAGCCGCATTTGACATTTGGAGATTCATCGTGTAACCACGCGCTGGGGTTGTTTGACACCCTGTAGAACCTCCTGTCTTCAAATAATTTACATAAATTGCAGGATCATTAACGTCATACCAACAATAGTTTGCTGCCGCTTTATTTTGAACATATAGACCTTGACTTGCTGTATCCGTTTGATTTCCTGTATAAACCGGCTGAACCCAATTATTCGGATATTGACCTGAATTTATCCATCTAAAACGACGTGCTAACATTCCTTTTGTGCTTAGGACCGGTGGCTTGACTATCGAATTCTGTATTGCTACTCCTGTTGTAACTGGCGTTATATTTAACGAATAATTATCTGGACCATCTGGATAACGACCTCTAGTTCCTCCCCACCCCTTTGGATACTGACCACGAAAAGGGGTTGCGCTTTTACTAAATCGCATACTAGTCCCTACACCTCCAACATTTCTATTTGGCCCTGTTATCGAAAAACCCGCATTTGATGCGTTATAATAATTTCCTCCTACCATTCCATCTGGCCCTACTAAACTGGCCTTGAAAATTGTAGACGGCAAATTACCTTTTCTTCCATATGGTCCTTGATATATCCAGTAATTATTTGTTGCTTTACCTGAAATTTTTGTAGCACTTGACGCACTGTTTATTGATTTTTTTTTGAATGTTGCTAATGACATATATCATAAATATAGATAATTAATTTGGTCCTTTCTTTATTATATTAACAATAATACTCTTTTATCTATTTTTTCTTCCAAACATCTTTTTATAAACCAATATATCTTTGTATTATTCAAATGTCCTATTATATTTTCTATCTCTTCACTACTTTTTATTTCATTAACAACTAACAAATATTCTTTTAAAAAACAAAACACTACTAATGTTCCTAAACTATAATATGCACATTTGTAATTTACTGTGCCCGGTAATGTTGTTAGTTTAAGTATCTCTGGATTGGAAAAATATGGCTTATTTATTGGAGCATAGAATTTTAGCTCGTTTTCTATAATAGGCATCACATTTTTACAACTGCAAAATATAAAAGTATCGTCTATCACCATTATATCACTTATGTCTATTCCATAAAATCCATATCCTAGCTTATTTAAATGAACCATCTGTTTTGTTAGTTCATCTATCATTTTTATACAAATATTGTATGATAAACTTTTTTTACTACTATTCAATATATATTCCTTTAACGGTTTCACTTCTTCAGCAGAAAAAAATATAGATACTGTTTCATAATCATATTGCACTGATTTTACCATTTTTTTTATCGTTTTATACATTGGATTTACAGTGTCTCCATCTCCATCTCCATATATCTTTAAACTATGCGTAAATTCATTTATTTGACTTATTTCGTAATTTTTATTCATATTTTGAAATTTACAACATTCATATATTTATATTTTTTTAATTAAACGAAAATTATTTTTACAATGGAAATACCATTTCCACTTTATAATCTTTTAACTTATTTATATCTATTTTATCTTTAATCACGAATGAGAAATTATAGTGCTTGTCTCTTTCTTCCAATGGACTAGATAAGTAGTTTACTATTTCCATAAATGACACATAATTTTCTAAAATCTGAAACCCTCCTTTTAACATTATACCATTTTTTTCATATATTTCTACTTTTGAACCTAATCCTAATTCTAAATCTACATACCTTTCTTTTACATTTTTAGTTACATTTATATTTATATTCTCTTTTTTTTCGAAAAATCTTGAGATTATTAATTCATACATTTTTTTCAACGCCATTTCAGGTATCCTATCTTATTAAGTTATTTAATTTACTGTTGCAACCTTTGACATTGTTAAATCAATTTTAATTATTATATTTCACTAATATATGACTAGACAACATAAAAGACACACTAATAAAAGACGCACTAATAAAAGACGCACTAATAAAAGACACACTTATAAAAGACACACTTATAAAAGACACACTTATAAAAGACACACTTATAAAAGACACACTTATAAAAGACGCACTAATAGATTTCGTCGTCTTATACCCAATTCAACTGTTTACATATTTAATGAACCTGAAAAAATTCTCGTAGATACTGAACATAATAAGTCTGGCAATATTATACCTGGTTTGAGAAAATATTTAGGCAACATATAAAAAAAAGAGGTTTTACCCCCTATTTTTATATTTATTTTTTGATTTTTTTACCTTTTTACTTTTTACTTTTGTTAGTTACTTACCAATCAGAATCATATCCATTAACCATTTTATTTTTACTGTTTATAGGACTGTTATATAGCTCTTCTTCCTCTTCTTCGTCATCTGATGAATCGGATTCCTCATCTGCCCAACTTAGCATGGTAGTTTTTTTTATTATATTGGGAAACTCTATTTTTTTTGCAGGCACTGGAATTGTAGCTGGAACTGTAGTCTTAGGAAGAGGAACAGGAGCCAGTTTAATAACCTTTGGCTCTGGAATAGCTGTGGCCAACGCAGCGGCGTAATTGCTAGTTTTATTGTTATTGTTATTGTTATTGTTTACTGTAATATTCGCATTGACTAGCTCTGGAAACTCCTCAGTCAATTGATTATTGTTTTCATCATCCGAGTCACAATTCAAGCACGTAAACACATTTCTTGGTGCTTGTTTTGGCTTCTCAATAGGTTTTGATGCTTTTTTATCCATTTCATATTGACGATACGACGCTTCCTCTCTTCTATGCATTTTCTCCCTTTCCTTGATGATTGGACAATACTTGACAGTGTGCCCGTTCTTATAGCAGTAGCGACATTCCAGAGCCAAGAGTATGGGACAAGTGACCTTTGAATTAGGGTCACGTGACTCTCGGGTAAAATGCGAACGAAATTCTGCTTCAGATTTTCCGGCATCCTGACATACTTTGCAGTACTTCTGGTCAGAGACGGTATTCTTTTTATTGTTATTGTTATTGCGAGACATTATTTAATACTTAAGATTGGTTTGTGTTAATAGCTTTTACCTACATTTTATAACCGAAAAGTATTTCAATTTTTTTTTTAAACTATTGTTTTTTTTATTCACTGAAATTTTTTACTGGGTAAAATAAAAAATTGAAATACTTTATTCTTTATTTTTGAAACATAAAATACTATAATAAAAGCAACCTTAAGTTTTATAAAATGACTGACACAATTGATCTTAGATACCTTGTTGAATCTCAACCATCCCTTTGCATTCCCCGTGTTTTCAATAACATTAATGAAATTCGAATTCGTCAAGTGTTTGATGAACTTAAACTCGGCAGCATTAATCACATTGATATTGTTGAGCGCAAAAGTGAAAAGGGCGACTCATTTAAACGTGTGTATGTCCACTTTAATAAGTGGTTTTGGAACGAAGATGCCCAGGCAGCGCGTAGAAAACTTATCTCTGGGAAAGAAATAAAAATTGTTTACGATAACCCTTGGTTTTGGAAAGTGGCTGCTAATAAGTGGGCCCCTGCCAATACAAATAATACGAATAACAAGGAAAAACGAGAAGAAGGGAATAACAGACCTAAACCTCATATTGAATTCGATGACGACGATGTAACGCCTAGACAGAAGCGTGTGAATGAAGCAGATGAACTCAATAATTATATTAAAAAGAGGCCTGAACAAAAGAGACCTGACAGTTATAGAAAACCTACTGATAACTCAAGAGAAGAACCTGTTGTAATAAAGCAAGAGCATGTTGTAATAAAGCAAGAGCCTGTAGTATACCAATCAACATTTCAACAAATGCCACAACTTCCTCCTCCTAAGAAAATAATTCTTTTGAAGAAGAAGGCTCCAGTTATAAAGGCAGAAAAGAGTATAGTTTTGGAAGAAATTGTTGAAACTGTTTAATATGTGTTGTTTTACAAATTTGGTTGAACATTTTATAATTAAAAAAATTGAATTGCTTATATTATTTACTTATAATTCAAATAATATAAATAATACAAACAGTTCAAACAATAGAAAATGAGCCTACTACTTCTTAATATGAGCCAGGGAACATTCATTCGCGTTGATGGAATAAAAACACCCGAATATAATAAAAAAATAAAAGAGTTAATAACCCCTTTTGGAAAAGACACGTTAAGTCATTGGGACAAAGAAGATAAAATGGTGATTGTCCCAGAACACTTGAATACTTATGTAGAAAAAAATTATGGTGAACTTTATGTTTATGTTAAAGTCCCATATTGTCCTATAATTACGTAATAAAAATCCAGAAAAAAAAGAAAATTATAAAAAAAAGAAAATTATAAAAAAAAGGGTCCCTTTTTTTTCATAAAATATAAAAAAATTGAAACTTATTATTACTCAATTACTTATTTAAACAATAAAGAAATAAAATATATTTTTAAAATTTAGAAAATGCCTATTCATTGCTCTTACTGTCGTAACCAAGGCCACAACATTACTCGTTGCGATAGTCCCAATATTGAGACCCATTATAATCGAATTAAACAGGACTATAACGATATTTTAAGGCAAGGAATAACCAATGATAGAACTAGAAAAAATCTGTTTATGTATACTTTATGCCATAATTACGACTTAACTTTATTAAAAGCTGTGTTTTGTCGTTATGCAACGAAATCAGTAAGTGGAAATTCTAAAAAACTTATAACCGAGCATATTTGGGTTCATTTACAAGATATCAGTTTAGAAAATATCTCTGAAAGTTCTGAATGGTTGGAAGCAAGAAGTTTACCGACCAGTGCCGACGTGGTCCCTCATTATGCACAAGATATTCTTGAAGAACCTGAATCAGAAGAAGAAGAAAAAGAAGAAGAAGATGATGAAAATTATAACGTTTTATGGTCCATTGATAGAAATCCAAACATACAAGAACTAACACCACCAGCCACTCTTCATAGGGAACATACTGCTAGTGATTTAAGAACAAGAAGAGGAGTAACAGAATTATTTATACCATTTGCATTAACTCCAAGAAATTTGAATGACGAATTTGACAACGCAATTAATTATATGGCACCCCAAACACAAACACAATCATATGTTAAAAAATATAATATTGCGCCTACTTTATCTGTTATTGAACCAAATAGTGTTTTAGAACAATGCCAAGATTGTGCTATTTGCTATGAAAATACAAAAGTTGTTGATACTGTAACTCTTAACTGTGGCCACAGCTTTTGCGGACCTTGCGTAAAAGGAACTTTGAATGCTCATAATAATATGTATGCTGAACCAGCATGTGCTTTATGTAGAGCCCCTATGACCCACTTTATAACTAAGTCTACAGATATTTATAACTTAGTGTCTGAACATTGTTATGTGTAATTGTATTGCGTTGTATTGCGTTGTTTTGTTGTTTTGTTAGTTGCTAATCTAATTATAATCTATTTTTTCTTAGGTTTATATATATGGGAAGATCTAGTATTTATAATAGATTATTTGGTTCTGGTTCTGGTTCTTTTTTAAAAGGCGGTTCTAAAATTAATTTACTAAGTCTAATGCACGAAAAAAAGGTATTTTTAATATTGGTTTTTTCCAATTTAATAGCACAATTGGGCATCACATATTATGTTATGCAAAAAACTAACAACCCTAATATTAGTTTTTGGCCTTTGTTTTTCGCCCAGCTAATTATTATTTTTGTGATAACATTGGTTCCGATGCCAGAATTTGTGAAGTTTCTCATTTTTTGTCTCTTTTCCTACATTTTCGGTCTTATGCTCTCACCCTTAAACAGCAAGTATAGTTCTGACACGCTAAATGTAGCGGTTACTGGAGCGTTAAGTGTATTCGGTGTATTTTTGGCGGCCGGTGTAGCCATGTTGGCCGGAGGCATTAATCTCGGCTACAAATTTGGTGCCATTTTATTCTGGTCGCTTTTGGCATTAATTGTCGCACGCTTAGTCTTTGTATTAGGAACCAATATGAATCAAGCCAATAAAATATTGTCCTTCATAGGAATCATTCTTTTTGCTGTTTATGTTGCATATGATACTAACATAATTCTACAAAGAAACTACTCTGGTGATTTCATTACCGCATCTATGGACTATTATTTGGACATACTTAATCTATTTACAAGTTTTCTTGGCTCTAAAAATAATTAAACACTTTTGAATTACGTAAAACAATTTAAAGATATTCCATTATATATTTCATATAATGGAATTTATAAACGCTTATGATCTTATATCCTTTTCTAATAAAATAATGACTGAAACTTCTATTGATAAGGTTATGTCGTTATCTATCTTTATTGACTCTAATGACGATAAATTAAAAAATATGTATTTGGAATACGCATCAAAACATAACGACAAAATTATGAACGACCCTCACTTTTATGATGCCGGATTTGACCTATTTTTACCAAAAGATGAACTTAATCAAGGTTATACTAATTTTTTCTGCGCTATTCCTAACATATCATGTAATATCAATAAAGTCGATTTTAAGGTAAAATGCTGTGCTAAAATTATTACCAAAAATAACAGCTATTTTACTCCTTTTTATACATATGCTCGCTCCAGTATGTCAAAGACACCTTTACGCCTTGCGAATAATCAAGGCATTATTGATGCTGGATACCGTGGTTCTTTAATCGGAATGTTTGATTGCATTTATTCTGATAGAAAAACTATAAATAGTAACTGGAAAATGGATGACTGGAAAATGGATGACTATTCGCGTATGCTACAAATATGCGCTCCTGGTTTAATTCCTATTCATGTCCAAATCGTTGACAAATTTGAAGACCTTGGGGCTAGCACTTCTAGAGGTGATGGTGGGTTCGGTTCCACTGGAAAGTAATTTAATAATTGGTTTTATATTCGGTTTTTTAATGAAAGAAAATTCATTAAAAAATATTCATAAATTATAATTTGTAATCTTTTTCTATTTTCCTTTTTCTATTTTCCTTTTTCTATTTTCCTTTTTCTATTTTCCTTTTTCTATTTTTTCTTTTTTCTAATTATTTTTATACATACTCGGAATAATGAGCAAATTGGATGATAAACATTAGACCTACCTTTTTATTTCTCCACGTATTTGTTATCTGTTTTAATTCCTCCTTTGTTGGATTTTCTAAATCATAAAACATTGACATACCTCTTTTAAATTGCTTATCTCCGTAAGGCAAACATCTGTCCGTTGTTACTTCATCATATAACAAATGCAACAATGTTATTGTGCTTTCCGTCATCCCATCAACATTTTCTATGATATGTAGGTCCTCATATCTCATCTCATTTATTATTATATCATTTGCTAATAATGTATTAATTGTTCCTTTATATGCTTTTACTTTTTCAGGTTGCGTATCCTCTGGCAAATCCATATCATCCGTAAACATATCTACCTCTCTAAAATAACTCTTTAACATTAAATATTGCGTTTTACCATATTCTATATCCACCGACGCGTGAGCCAACCCATATAGAATTGTCTCAAATATATTTCGGGGCGAATGTTCATCCGTTTCATGTGGATTTTTATTGAAACCATTTGGATATTCATCTAGCGCCACGATTGGTAATAATTTATTAAATTGTGGATGTTCACCTAAAAACTCCGTGATTTGTTTATGCCAAGAAGGATTAATGAAGTGAATAATATTCAGCCTATTCATAATGTATAATAGTATATAAAGTCTTGGTTTTAAGTGATTTATATTCAATTTTTTTTTTTAAATATATATATTATAATGGATATTTCACTAAGTAGTGTTTTCTCTCGTAAAAATCTTAACTTGGTTGTCGGATTGATTACATTGTTAATCGTTTTATGGGTTGTTATGTTTGCTGTTCCAAGTCTCTTCGTTAATTTGTTCGATACTGGTTTAGGCAATTTGATACTTATTGCGTTTATTTTCTTGGCCGCTATGTACAATACTAATTTGGCTATCGGTCTTGCTATAGTCTTCCTTATCTTATACCGTTTTTCACATATGAGCGTTAACACTTTCCTTATGTAAATTATATCGGTTTTTATTTTATAACCATATTTTAATATGCAATATAGTTATACATTTTTAATAATAAGTCTGTTAGTTATTTCAATAATATTATTTAACAGTTTTACAAAAACAATTGAAGGTTTACAAAATAACGCTACTAACAATCACGTCTGGTCTCCTGACTTAATCAAACGTTTTAATATATATCAAACTACGATGAATAAAAACAAAACATATTTTGATTTAGATACATTACAAAAACAAGCCAGCACTGATGAGGTCGAACAATTATTGGAAACTGGTTTCTGGCCTTGGCCCGATTCTCTTAAAAATGATTATATTGAAAAAGTCTGGTCCAGTCCAATTATTAAAATAGACCCTCATTATGCACTTGATTATGCTATGAGAATATATAATCAAACTGCTGCTCGAGAATTATTAGCGTGGAATACCAAAGAAGGCCAATTCTTATTATATGGCGGCGACCTTGGCGTAAGCGATGGGATGCCCAAAAATGTTCACAATACTATTAAATGCTCCACTGATTCTAATGATAATTCTATTATGGAAAAAAAAGTATTTACAGGAATGAACTTATGGAACGGGTTTATGAATACTACCAGTACCACTGTTAAACCAGAAGACATCCCCAAAGAAATGCCTGGATTCACTTTTGTGAAAAATCCTTGCAATCCTTGTGTTGCTTTAAATTCACCTGGAGACTTTAGCTGTCCATTTAGATTAAATGTTAAAGGTGATGATAGCATCAGCAACCCTTGGAAAAGCTTATGGCAACTTTAAAAAAAAATAAATATTTACAATTCATATTTATTTTTATTTTTATTTATTATATTTTTATTTAGTTAGACCCATTCCACTTACCTCTCGCATTACTGTCATTACCGTATCGGAAATATATGGCGACAAATTATTCTGTGTCTGTATCTCGTAATCGTCTATTTCTTCATTATCCATTCTCTTATTACTGTTTTTCATTAATCTAGTAGTGGAATGCCATAGCGCTGATGATTCCAAATCATTCTCAAAATCATCATCTTTAACTGCTGAACACGTATATATCTGCTGACGACCTTGTGATGTCTGTCTCGCACATGTAAACATATTTCCTAAACGTGTTCCAATTGTTTTGTTTGCAATATAAATATCGTCGCAAAGCATCTTCATTATCGGGTCTGTTTCCAATTCGTGTTCTTTCATGTATTCCATCATTAATTTATGAAACTCTTTTAACTTTGTTTTCATTTCCTTTATTTCTAAATTTTGTTTATTTTCTTCTTTTGACTTCTTCATAGGTGTAAAACTAAATTCTGGTGTTTTTAACTTTTCAGACATTTTTCTCGATTCATAAAGCAACTCCTGCGTTCTTTGACGAAACATATGTATAGTTAAATTCGAATTTATTAATGAAGACGTCGGATGACATACAATTTGCTCTTCTATTGAACCGTCTAATACTTGAAACTGTCTTGTCTTTACTATTGTTCTTCCTAAAACCGTTACACAACAGCTTTCTGGTTCTTTTGAACGCAAATGATATGTCTTTTTCTGCTCGCTTAACAAATTACCTATAATTATCTCGTTTACCCAAGTATTCGTCAAATAATCATAAATGTCGCAATTATAAGTTGTTATAGTAACATCTTCGATTGCTTTATACAATATTTCGTGTATTACTTCTCCATATACTAGTCCCGCCTTTTCTAAGGCATCGATAAATCTAT